>FWPU01008400.1_pt1 | contig 13519 bp, 9 predicted proteins | sample 2228361 | NCBI WGS metagenome assembly FWPU01 (sample SAMEA103939777, study PRJEB20133) | metagenome | reverse complement strand
GAGCCATTAGCCGGAGGTCAGCGACCTCCGGACCAGCGGCGCCTCCCCCCGCCACGCCCCATGATCCCGAAGGGATCACAGCGATTAGCTTCACCAATTGCTTATCTACCGGGGGCTGACGCCGCGCGGCTCGACTGCTCCAATTGCGCGTGGGTGCAAGCACCCACCCTACGTCGGGTGGCACGCCCTGAGCGTAAGCGAAGGGCGTGGCAGGGGGAGCGAATCCACCGGGGGCTTGCGCCGTGCGGCTGGACGGCGTACGCCCCCGGCTCCATAGGCAGACTCGGCACCCACGCCTCACCATTTTGGCCTCAAAGCAGAGCACCCACCCTACTTGGCCGAGGCAGTGCGACTTTCCGTTCGGAGCCAGCCCGTTGCCACAGTCCGCCGGGCAATGGACGTCCCTAGGGCCCGGTCGGCGGTTTTTCGAACGTGGGCGGCGGTTTCTCGAACGTGGGCAGCGGCTTTCCGAACATGGGTGGCCGCGGTTTTCCGAACGTGGGTGGGGGTGGCTTGCTGGGGCCCTGGTACGTGGGCTTTTCCGAAGGTCTTTCGGCGGCCTGGTCTTTCGGCCTCTCTTCGATCTCGGAGAGAACCCGCGAGATCTCGAACACCGGCGGCGTGGCGCCGCTAACCTCGAACCGCATTTCGGCGCGGTCCTCCAGGGGGTAGTACACCCCGGTAACCCGGCCCACCCCGTGCCGGGCAATGCCGTCGGATCGGAACAGGTTGTTCTCGAACGTGACCTCGGCAGGCATGCCGAACAATCGCGAGGCCTCAACGAAGTCCACCCGGCGAATCGGGTCGAGCTTCAGGCGCCGCAATTCCTGGTTGATGACCCGGCGGACCCGTTCCTCGCACCGCGTAATCTGCCGGGAGTGGATCCGCCACGAGACGAGAGCCAACAACGCGCAAAGCACGATGGCGGCTGCCAGCGCAATCTGAACGAGCTGGACGGGGGTGGGTTTTTGCATGGCCGGGGGCCTTTCCGCTTCGGATGTCGCCTCTTCCCGACCCGCACTCTATGCGCCATCATATCCCGCGCTGTGCGGCGTGAAAACGGCTTGGGGCGGTGGCGGGGCCTGGCAGCCCGTCATGAAGGTAAGGCCCCGGCCGCTGTCATTCGTGCAAGGCTGCACCCTAGCCGGCCGGAGGGGCCACACCCCGTGACGCGCCGCCTGCGCGGGTCCTGGCCGTCCTCACTCGGCAAAGGGCGGGGCAGGATGTACCAGTTCCGCCTCCAGTCGAACCGTCAGCACCTCACCCGCAGGGAGCAGTTGCGGCGGCTCGGGGGGAGCCAACGTGGGAGCGGGTTGGCTTGGCGAACCCCCTTTAAATGGGGACTGGGATTGGAATGCCCGCGCCCCCAGCATCGGGTTGCATGGGTCTTCCAACGCTTGTTCGCAAGCGCCGTAGGTGCCAGCAGCCCTCTCGGTCCCGGGGGTGGCCGCCGTCTTGCCTCTCCAATCGCTGCTGAGCATCCCCCACTTGGTCGCGAACAGGCACACAAGTCCCAGTATGAGCGCCGGCGAGACGAGGGGTGCCCAGGTGCCAAGGCCGAGACGAAGACTCCGGGTCGTCATTGGCGTCGATTCGCCTCCGTTGGGTGGTTGCGGGGTTTCAACAAAATACCCAGTTTTTTCATCTTGTTGTAAAGGGTGACCCGGCTGATGCCCAGCTCCCGCGCGGTGTCAGAACGCCTGTAGTTGTTTCGTCGTAAGGAGTCTTCGATGATTCGCCGTTCAAGGAGCTGGAGCTGCTGCTCGAGGCTCAGCCGAGTGGTTAGGGGGGGCGACTGGGGCTCGTCGCCGTTCGATGGGGGAGGCAACAGGCGTGCATTCCCCTCTTCATGGGCCTCGACCCCGCAGCCGCAATAAAAGCGGGTCACGCCGATCTCCTCGACCGCGAGTCTGGCGGGGATGCTTTCAGGGGGCGAGGTACGCACGGTATCCCTGCCTCGGGAGGGATCGAAACGGTCCATAAGTGCGGACGCTTTGGCCGCCCAAACGCGGCGCATTGCCCCAGTCTAATCAGGCTGCGCGGTTTATCAAGCGCGGCCCTCGGGAGGGGCAAAAAGGAAAAGGGCATGCCGGTGCGAGGATTATGGGACGAACCGGTCGGTTGCCCTGCTCCCTCTGACACAGGAAGGGCGGACCTGCCGGCCCAGGAAGCCGTAGTCAGCCCTGCGTGGGCAGGGCCCGGGACAGGCTTGCCACCCCCGCAGGGTACCGGACCTGTGAGGGGCGGACCGGCTCGGTCAAAACCCAGTTTCGAGGGCTAACGTTCAATCCGCGGCTGGCGCCCCCTCGGGCCATATACCGGCCGCAAACAAGAGCAGGAATGGGCTCGCCTTTCGCGTTATTTCCCTTGGGTAGGTCGGGTTTGCCTCGAAGCCTCGACGTGCCGAGGCCTGCAACTATTGCCGCAGGCCCCCGATCGGCAGCGCGTAACTGCTTGGTGGCCGCCGTTATTGAGCTTCTACGGGGATGCCCGTGTAGGCATATCGGCCTGCGGTGCCCAGCGGGCGATTATTCGCCCCTGGCCAGGTCGAGCACCACCTGTTCCAGGCCCCGCACTACCCGGGCCAGTCGCAGATAATCGATCTTTTCGGGGGTATCTTCGGGGCGATGGTAGTAGGGATAGCGGAACATGGCCGTGTCGGTCACCATGACCGCCGGGTAACCTTCTTGCCAGAAGGCCCAGTGGTCGGAAAGACCGATTTCCGGGATGAGGCGGGGCAGGGCTGCCCCTTCGCAGGGGAAGGGTTCGCGGCGGCGGAACGTGCCGACCACGCGGCGGACCAGCGTGGCGGAGGCGGGGTCGCCCACGATGGCCACGAAGTTGCCTGTGGCGGGGTACAGCGGGCCGACCAATAGCGGATAGCGCTGGCTGTCCGGAGCATCGGTGTAATACCCGATGGTCTCGAGATTGATCATGGCCACCACCCGGTCACCCCGTTTTCGGCACATGCGGGCATAGACCCACGAGCCCATCTTTTCGGTCTGGAAGTAGGGCCACTCCTCGGCGGCAAAGGCGACGAACCGCACGGTGCGGTGCAGGCGCTGGCCGTAGAACCGCCGGGCCAAGGCCAACAGGGCCGCCACACCGCTGGCGTTATCGTTGGCCCCTGGGGTGTTCATGGCCGAATCGTAGTGTGCCCCCACAATCACGATCTCGTCGGATTGGCTGCCGGGGACTTCGGCCTCGAAGTTCCAGGCAGGAAATCCCGAAAGCCAGTATTCCTGCCCTTGGACGGCATAACCGATGGCCGCCAGTTGCCGCTCGACCCAGTCGGCGGCTCGGGCATATCCGTGGGGCTGGTCCAGGTGATGGCGGTGTCCGATGGAGCCGGCCAGGGCCTGGACATCGGCACGCAGTTCGGTGGCCAGAAGCTCCAGCGCTTCATCGGCCGGGGGAAGCGGACCGCGATGACTGCTGAGGGGCATTTCCAGCCAGCGTTTCCAAGCCATCCATGCGAAGCCCACGCCGAGGGATGCCAGCACGACCGCAATCACCAGGGCCCACATCATGGCTCGCTGCCACCGCCTACGGGCCTGCACCGGTTGGGATTCATGGGGACGCTCGCTCATCGACTCCATCCCAAGACGCTGTGCCGCTTAGCCCGACCGGCAAGGGGTTTGGCCACCGCCGCCCCTGGATTGCGATTTCCAGGACAGTCGGGGCCGGTGGGCCGGCACCAAGATAGCCCGCCCACGGGTCTGACGCCAGCCATAGAGTCGGGGCGGGGGCCTTGGGGCCCGATAAGGGGCCCAATTGAACCCGATGGGGGCTGAAAACGGATATTGAGCCGCAATTCTTATGGAAGTTCACAAAAGGCAGGGTGGAAGAACTGCCCGAGGTTGACCCGATATTACACGACGGGGTGGGCAAATGCCCTACTATTGTTGGGGCACAGCGAATTGGCAGCCCTTGTGGGCTGGAAACGTGCGTTCGATTATCGAGTTTCGGCAAGGATGCGGACACGGCATTTTTCCACCGAAGCTATTACGGGCGGGCCTCCTGGGCAACGCGACGGAAGTCCCGGCCCAGGCCCATACCGGCCCGGCCCATTGCGCGACCAATACTCCATCGGGCCATTCCGGGACTGCTTCTGAGTAAGGCGGAGGGTCGGGCACGCTGCGGGCGCTGCCTGGGGCTTGGAGCCCAGCCGGCGCCGACGTACAATACAGTACCCGGTACGATATTGGTGTTGGGTTTGCAGTCTTGGGTGCATAGCTCAGTTGGTTAGAGCGTCGCCCTGATAAGGCGGAGGTCCTTGGTTCGAGTCCAAGTGCACCCACTTCGGTTGGGGGCTGGCGTTGCTCAGGTGGGGGCCATGCCGGGCCAAAAACGGGGGAGGCCAGGCTGTGGTGTGGCGGGGAAGAGGCGATTTGTTTCTGGCGCGCTATTTGGGGCGGTAGCTCAACTGGGAGAGCACCAGCTTTGCAAGCTGGGGGTTGGCGGTTCGAACCCGCTCCGCTCCATTTTTGGGAGACCCGAGGGCGCCGCAGGCCAGCGGGTCTTTTCTTTTTTGCGAAATCGCCGGGGCCTGTCGGCCGTTGGGGTCGGGGGGAAGGCTGCCTTGGCGTGCTAGCGGCCGCCGAGGTCAATCGGCACCGAGAAGGGTAACCTTGGGATGGCCCGCATTCTGATCACTTCCGGCCCGACCCGCGAGTACCTGGATCCGGTTCGGTATTTGACCAATGCGTCAAGCGGTCGCATGGGCCGGGCGCTGGCCTCGGCTGCTTTGCACGCGGGGCACGAGGTGGTTATTGTCAGCGGGCCTGTCGAGCTGGAGTACCCAGACGGTGCGGAAGTCATTGGGGTGGTCTCGACCCAGGAAATGCTGGAGCAGTGTTGTCGGGTGTTTCCGGACTGCACAGGGCTGATCGCCGTGGCCGCACCGTGCGACTACCGGCCGGTTCAGGTCGCCCGGCATAAGCTGAGGAAAACAGGCCGGGGGCTGGAGCTGCGCCTGGAAGAAACGCCCGACATTGTGGCCACGCTGGCGGGCCTGCGCACGGCGGGCCAGTGGCTGGTCGCTTTTGCCCTGGAGACCGATGATCCGCGGTTGCGGGCGATGGAAAAGCTGGCCCGGAAGCGATGCGATTTGATCGTACTCAATGGGCCGGCAGCCATCCATGCCGAGCACACCGCCGTGGAGATCCTCAACCGGCAAGGCCAGGTAATCGCCGCTTTTTCGGGGAGCAAGGTGGAGGTGGGGCAGCAGGTCTTTAGCGTGATCGAGGATCGGTTGATACGGTGTTCGGCCGGCCCGGGTCCGGCCGGGTGAGGCGAGAAAAGGGCGGCTCCGTGGGTGGCGCCCGTGGGAGGGCGCCGGGCCAGCCCTGGATTTGTGCAGGTGCACGCAGAGCCCATGTGCCAACCGTTGCCGCAGGTGCCGCTGGCCCCGCTGGAAGCCGATTTGGAGCGGGCGATGCAGGCCGACCGCTATCGGCTCCGCCGGATGCTGGCCCGGATCACGGCCGCCCAGCGCCGCAGCCAACCGGCGGATCGCCTGGTGGAAGAGTTCCAGCGTCTGTGGCAGCGGTCGCGGGCGGAATTCGAGGAGCGGTTGCGCTGTTTGCCGCGGCCGCGGTGGGCCAGCGATCTGCCCGTCGCCCAGCGCCGCGAGGAGATCGCCCAGGCCATTCGCGACCACCCCGTGGTGATTGTCTGCGGCGAGACCGGTTCGGGCAAATCGACCCAATTGCCGCAAATCTGCCTGGAGGTCGGGCGGGGCGTGTCGGGGATGATCGGCCATACGCAGCCGCGGCGAATTGCCGCGCGGAGTATCGCCGCGCGCGTGGCCGAGGAACTGGGCGTCGCCTTGGGCCAGGAGGTGGGCTACAAGGTCCGCTTCACCGACGCCACCAGCCCGCGGACCTATGTGAAGGTGATGACCGACGGCATCCTCCTGGCCGAAACGCAGGGCGACCGCTTCCTGGACCGCTACGACACGATCATTTTGGACGAGGCCCATGAGCGCTCGCTGAACATCGACTTTTTGTTGGGCTATCTGCGGAACCTTCTGGACCGGCGGCGGGATTTGAAGCTCATCATCACCTCGGCGACGATCGACGTGGCGCGGTACGCGGCCCACTTTGCGGTGGATGGGGTGCCGGCGCCGGTGATCGAGGTGGCGGGGCGGACCTGGCCGGTGGAAATTCGCTGGCGCCCGCCGCCGGTCGATGAGGCCACGGGCGAACCCGACCTCCAGCAGGCCGTGTGGGAGGCGGTGGAGGAACTGGCCCGCCAAACGCCGGGCGACCTCTTGGTGTTCATGCCTACCGAGCAGGCCATCCACGAGACAGCCAAGGCGTTGCGGGCTCATCGGTTGCCGGGCGACGGCCCGCAGAGCCGCACGGAGATCTTGCCGCTGTATGCGCGGCTGCCGGCGGCCGAGCAGCAGCGCGTTTTCGAGGCGCACGAGCATCGCCGGATCATCATCGCCACCAACGTGGCCGAGTCGTCGCTGACCGTGCCGGGCATTCGGGGGGTGGTCGACCCGGGGACTGCGCGGATTAGCCGTTACTCGGCCCGATCGAAGACCCAGCGCCTGCCGATCGAGCCGATCTCGCAGGCATCGGCGGACCAACGGGCGGGCCGGTGCGGACGCTTGGGGCCCGGGATCTGCATCCGCCTGTACAGTGCAGAGGACTATGCGGCCCGGCCCCGCTACACCCCGCCCGAAATCCTCCGCACCAATCTGGCCTGGGTGATCCTCCAGACGAAGGCTTTGGGGCTGGGGGCGGTCGAGCGTTTTCCGTTTCTCGATCCGCCGCGCCCCGAGGCGGTGCGGGACGGCTACCGGACGCTCTTCGAACTGGGGGCCCTGGACGAACGGGAGGAACTTACCGAGCTGGGGCGCCGGTTGGCGCGGCTTCCGGTAGATCCCCGATTGGGGCGGATGATCCTGGCGGCCGAGGAGCACCGCTGCCTGCACGAAATCCTGATCATTGCGGCGGCGCTTGCGGTGCAGGACCCGCGCTGGCGCCCCGCGGAGGGTGCCGAGGCCGCCGACGCCGCTCATGGACGCTTCGCCGATCCCGACTCCGACTTTCTCACCTATATTCGCCTGTGGGAGTTCTACCAGGAGCTGAAACAGACTTGCGGGCGCAGCGGGCTCCGTGTGGCTTGCCGGGAGAACTTCCTCTCCTACACCCGGATCCGCGAGTGGCAGGACATCCACCACCAGCTCCTGGAGATCGTCCAGCAGGCCGGATTGAAGCTGGGCCCGTGGTGCCACGACTACGCGGCCATTCATCGGGCCATCCTGGCCGGCTTGCTTTCCAATGTGGCCTTGCGGACCGACACGCACCAATACACGGTGGCCGGGGGGCGGAAGTTCTATCTCTGGCCGGGCTCGACGCTTATGGCCAAAAAGCCGCGGTGGATTGTGGCGGCCGAGATGATCGAAACCAGCCGCCGTTACCTCCGCACGTGCGCCCACATCCAGGCCCGCTGGATCGAGCCGCTGGCGGGCCATCTGGTCAAGCGGTTCTACAGCGAGGCGCACTGGGACCGGCGCTGGCAGGCGCCGGCGGCGTGGGAGAAGGTGACGCTTTTCGGCCTGCCCATCGTGGCGGCCCGCAAGGTCCGCCTGGGCGAGGTGGACCCGGCCGCCGCCCGCGAGGTGCTCATCCAGGCGGGCCTGGTCGAAGGCCGGATGGAGACCCAGCTCGATTTCCTCCAACATAATCGGCGCTTGCTCGAAGAGCTGGCACAGTGGCAGAACAAAGTTCGCCGGCCGGACCTGTTGCTTGGCCAATGGGCCCAGTACGACTTTTACGACCGGCGTCTCCCGCCCGAGGTGTACGACGCCCGGCGCCTGGTGCGCTGGTATCGCCGCCAGTCGCGGACCGACCCTCCGTCGCTTTTCATGCGCCCGGAGGACTTGTTGCGGGACGACGCGCCGCCCCTTAAACCTGGCGATTTTCCGGAGACGCTGGACCTGGACGGTCTGAAGGTGCCGGTGCGCTACGCCTTCGACCCGGGGGCGGAAGACGACGGGGTGACCATCACCGTGCCGGTCGAGGCGGTAGGACGGCTCGATCCGCGCCGCCTGGAATGGTTGGTCCCCGGACTTTTGACCCGCAAGGTGGAAGCCCTGCTCCGCAGTCTCCCCAAGCCCGTCCGGCGGCACCTGGTGCCGGTGCCCGAGACCGCACGCCGGATTGCCGAAGGGCTGCGGTTCGGCGAGGGATCGCTCATGGAGTCGGTGGCGGAGGCGGCCGGCCGGCTGGCGGGCCAAGCCCTCTCGGCCCACGACTTTCCGCGCGACAAGCTCCCTTGCGAGCTGCAAATGAACATCTGCGTGGTGGATGCGGCCGGGCACCCGCTGGCCCAGAGCCGCGACTTGGGCGAACTCCGGCAGCGCCTGGCCCAAGAGGCCCAGCGGCGGTTCGCTACCCTGGACGACCGCCATTGGCGGCGCGACGGCCTGGTGGACTGGGACTTCGGCGAGCTTCCCGAGGTGGTGCACCTCGATCAGGCGGGGCTGGTCATCCCAGCGTTTCCGATGCTCGTGGACCAGAAGCATAGCGTGGCGGTGCGTCTGGCTCCCTCGGCCGAAAAAGCCGCCCGGCATACCCGCGCGGGCCTTCGCCGCCTGGTGGTCTTGCGGGCCGGGGCAATCCTTCGGCCCGCCATCGACTGGCTCCCCCATGGCGAACATCTCCGGCGCCTGGCCGAGGGACTGGCCGCGCTCGATTCGCTCCCCGGCACACTGCCAGCCCAAAAGCGCAAGGAGCTGCGGGACATAAAGGGAGAACTCGTGGAGCTGCTGGCCGAGCGGGCATTCCTGGCCGCAGGCTCTATCCCCCGCGACCGGACCCAGTTCGAGGCCTTTCTGGAACAGGGGCGCCAGCGCATCGGGCTGGCCGTCCAGGAAATCGCCGCGCTGGTGGTCCCACTGTGCCAAGGTTTCGAGCAGGCTCGGCAGGCGCTCCAGGCAGCCCAAAAGGCGCCGTGGCAGTACGCGGTGGCCGATATTACCGCTCAACTGGCTCGACTGGTGTTTCCGGGTTTTTGGGTGCAGACGCCCTGGCCCTGGCTGCAGCAGTTCCCCCGCTATTTTCGGGCCATGGCGGTGCGGCTGGAGCGGATCGCCGCCGGCGGGTTGGCCCGCGACCGCCGCCTGTGGGAAGAAGAAATCGTGCCCCGCCAGGAGGCCTGCGACCAAGGTTTGGAACAACAGCGGATGATGGACACCGAAGACCCGGAACTGGCCCTTTACCGCTGGATGCTGGAAGAATACCGCGTATCGCTGTTCGCGCAGCGACTGGGAACCGCCGTGCCCGTGTCCGGGCCGCGACTGGATAAGCAATGGGCCAAGGTCGGCCGACCGTGATCGCCCCCCGGCGCCGCGACTGGATAAGCAATGGGCCAAGGTCGGCCGACCGTGATTGTCCCCCGGCGCCGCGACTGGATAAGCAATGGGCCAAGGTCGGCCGACCGTGATTGTCCCCCGGCCAACGCCCCGCAATGTTTCAATAAGAGACCCGTGCGGACCAAAAAGGGGCCGCGTTGCCAAACCCCCCTCCCTGTTCCAAAAGGGGCTGGGGTGGACCAGAACGGGCCAGCGTCATCCAAAAGCCGTCGGCATACACAGAAAACGGACCAGCATGCTGCAAGAGGTCGAGGTGCAGGGATGTTCGATGCTCGATTCCGTGGTAGATCGTCGCGATGGATTGCTGGCGTGGTGGGGTTGGTCCTTGTGGGCCTGGTGGGATTGCAGGAAACGTGCCGCCGCCATGTGCCGGCGCCAGCCTCCGCGCCGTCGTCCATCGAAGTGTATTTCTCGCCCCGCGGCGGTTGCACCGAGGCCATCGTGCGCGAGCTGGGCAACGCCCAGTCGAGCGTCCTGGTCCAAGCGTATTCTTTTACCTCAGCGCCCATCGCCAAGGCCCTGGTGGCAGCGCACCAGCGTGGCGTGCGCGTGGAAGTGATCCTGGATTCGAGCCAGAAGTCGGACAAGTACTCCGCGGCCGACTTCCTGGCCAACATGGGCATCCCGACGCGGTTGGATGGGCAGCACGCCATCGCCCACAACAAGGTGATGATTATCGACAACCGGGTGGTGATCACCGGGTCGTTCAACTTCACCCGCTCGGCCGAGACCAGCAATGCCGAAAACCTGCTGGTCATCCGCGACGCGGTGCTGGCCGAGCGTTACACGGCCAATTGGCTGGAGCACGCGGCCCATTCGGATCCGTACCACGGTCGGGGCCAAGAGAAGCGCTGAACCGGCCGCGAGCTCCTCCTTCCAAACACGGCGGCGCTCCGCGTGGCGGGAATCTTGCGATCAAGAAAGGGCCAACGGCGGGGGTCCCTCCTGGGACGCCTCCGCCGGAGGTGCACATTGACAAAGCCCAGCGGCACAATGCCCGGTGGCGGGGATCGCTTCCAGGCCTTGCGTCGGTCATCCCTTCAGGGCCCGATCGGAGTCGGGACGCGCTGGAGGAAATCTCGGGGGCCGCGAACCGTGTAATAAGGGTACGTGATCTGGGCCATGGGAGGCGCCGGGTCGGGGTATGGCCGGGCCGCCGAGCAACGTCCGCGGCAGGCCTTCCCGTGGACCGGGCAGGCGGTGTGAGGGCGTGCCACCAGGCCTCGGCGGCCGCACGCCAGCACATCGCTGCCGGAATGACAAGCCAACTGATGATGCGTGCACCCTGCGGCCAACGCCACCAGCCAAGCCCCCAACACCCCGAACCAAGCGCGTCTCATGAGCGGAACTTCCTTGTGTCTGGTATAGGGTCCTCCTCCTACCAATCACATCGGCCCGGTATCCGGTACAGTCCAGAAAATCGACAGAAGTGGTTCGCCGTGCAGGGGCGTTATGCCGGATCAGACCCGAGCAGCCTGCACCACCCAATAGGGCGGGTGCCGTAACAATTCGAGGGCCAAAGTGCCGGCAAGCCGGTTCGCGGGGCGTTTCAAGACGGCTACCCCGTGAGCCGGAAGGAAAGAATGGTCATTTCCCGCCTCCGTTTTGGGAGAGGGAAGGCCCGTGGCCATTCCGCCGAGATTGTTCGCCGGCCTTCGCCGCAGAGCGCCCCGCCTGAAGCCGGCGCATCTCGATCTCCAGCCGCGCCTGCTCCAGTCGGTTTCGATGATGCAGCCGGCCGTAAAAGACCTTGATCGCCAGCATATCGGCCAAACCGAGGACAATGGCCCATAACAACAAGAGCACGACCACGGCCCAGTAGATGGCGCCGGCTTGGGGCCAGGCGCGGATCAAGGGGAGGCCGAAGGGGAGCGAGGCGGTGGCCAAGCCGAAAAGCGCGGTGGTTTGCATCCGGCGGCGGAACTGGCTGCGACGGTAGTCCAATTCGGCCTTTTCCAGGACCCGCGCCTGGGCGCTTCGCCATTGGCGGACGTGCCAGCCCATAAGCGCCGCGGCCCCTGCCAGCACGGCCACCGAAAACGCCAGCGACGCAAGGGTCTCCACGGTGCAGGCTCCTACTTCGCTCGCTCCAGCCACTGGCGGAGCACCCAACCGACCTTGGCCAGACTCAACGCGGAGCACTGCTCGGGCGTGTCCTGCCGGGTATGCCACACCGGGTAATCGAAGTCGATGAGCACACACGCCGGAATGCCGGCAATGTTGTGCAGCGGCAGGTGGTCGTCGCGAATCTCGTATTTGATCCGCGGGATGAACTCGCGCACGCCGAGGCGCCGCGCAACCCCCCAGATTTCCAACACCAACGGGCGCGTGTCCCGCCACCACATGCTGTTCTGCTCCTGGTAGATCTGGAGGTCGGCATCCGCCACCATATCCACAAGCACCGCCCAGCGGTAGCGGTAGGGGGGCGGGTTGTCGCGATACTGACGCGCGAAGTACTCGGAACCCAAAAAATACGGATGCTGCTCGCTAAAGATGAACTCTTCGCCGTCGAAGAATACGAAATCGACCCCCAGGCGGGGCCGGAGCTGGGGCATTTCCCGGCCCAGTTCCATCAACAGCGCAGTGCCGCTAGCCCCGTCGTTGGCCCCCACGAAGGTCCCGCGCGGATCCACGGGATCGAGCATCGGCAAGGGGAGGGTATCGTAATGGGCGCACAACAGAATGCGTTGGCGGCTTTCGGGATGCCAGGTAACGATCAAATTGGCCATCGGCACGGGGGATCCATCGACCGGATGCCGCGCGGTGAACTCCTGGAGCCGAACCTGGGCTCCCAGGGCCTCGAAGTGCTCGCGGAGGAGCCGTTGCTGGGCGCGCATTCCGGCCGAGCCGCTCGGCCGCGGGCCCAGCGCGCACAGCCGCTTCAGGTCTTCGTAAGCCCGCTGGCCATCAAAGGGAATGTCCTCCAGGCGGAGGCCGGACGCAGCCGCCTGGGCCTGGCCGAGCCATCGTTGACAGAACAAGGCCGCGGCCACGACCGCGACGACAGCGGCCACTGCCACCGCCAGCCATGCCCAGTATCCCAATCGCCGGGCGTGTCGATCAGAACGGGCTTGCGGAAGGTGACTGCTAGCAGGCTTCACTCCTGTATTGTATTCCATGGGGAGGGGCTTCTGCGATCCCTGGGATTGCTGCGGATCCAACAGGAGCATGCCCAGAATCGTAAGCGACACGCCGAGGGCCAGGGCTGGGCTGGCCGCCTCGCCAAAAAACACCAGCCCGCCGACTGCGGCGATGGCCGCCTGCGAAGCGGCCAACACGTTGGCATGCACCACGCTGGTCATTCTCAGGCCGTGGATGATGGCCAAAAAGGCCAGAAGATTCAGCAGCCCGCAGGTTAGCATGATGGCCAGGTCCTCGGAGGCGGCCGCCAGCAGCCCCTCCAGGCCGAAGCGCCACAGGCATACCGGCCCCAGGGCCACCGAGCCCATGGCCGGCACCAGAAAGGCAATCGCCCCGATCGAAAACCCATTGCTGGCCGCCTGGCGAATGACCACATTCAAAGCGGCGTACACGACGCCGGCCAAAGCAGTGGCAATCACTGCGAGGGCGACCCATGCCGGCCCCACGGCCAGGGCCGCTGTGGCGAGCGAGGCGTTCGCGTGCTGGGCCCCGACACTCAACAGGGTTACCGAAAGGATCAGTAACGCCACGGCCAAGGCCGCCCTGGCCGTCACCCGTTCGCCCAGATAGACGCGCCCCAAGGCCGCACAGGCCAGCAGGTTGATCCCCAGCGAAGCGGGCACCGCGATCGCCACGCCGACCACCCCCATGGCCCAAACGAGGCCCGGCGTGGCCACGGTGTTGGTCAGAAGGCCGACCAGCACCAACCCCCATGCCGGCCGGCGACCCCCAGCGCCGCCTCGCCCCCGCGCCCACAGCCACAGCAGGTACGGCATCAGGGGGACAATGGTAATCGTTTCCTTAAGCCAGATGATCCAGAGCGGATCGTACCGGACCGCCATCCGCCGCAGCAAGAGGTTCACCGACCCATAGCCCACGGCCGAGGCCAGACATAACAGCGTTCCGACCCAAGCAGGCCCGATCACGCGGCACACTCGAGGAAAAAACGCCGTAGGGCTTTGGGCCCGGAAGCCGGTCCGAAGGCAC
>FWPU01010630.1_pt1 | contig 13524 bp, 8 predicted proteins | sample 2228361 | NCBI WGS metagenome assembly FWPU01 (sample SAMEA103939777, study PRJEB20133) | metagenome | reverse complement strand
CAGACAAAGTTGAGCCCGGTCTCCGCTACGAATACGCGCTCTACATCAACGGACAAAAAGTCGAGCGACCGTATCCGTTGGAATTTCAGACGCAACCGCTCTGGCAATGGCGCACAGACCCGCCCGAATTTACAATCGCCGTCGGCTCATGCTACTACGCCAACGAAGAACCATACGACCGCCCTGGGCGCGGCTACGGTAGCAACTATGACATTTTCAGAGCGATTTATGCCAAAAAGCCCGACCTGATGCTCTGGCTCGGCGACAACATCTACCTGCGCGAACCCGATTGGAACACGCGCGAAGGCATCTTTCATCGCTATACCCATGCGCGCACCCTTCCCGAACTTCAACCGCTCCTTGCCTCAACCCACCACTACGCCATCTGGGACGACCACGACTACGGTCCAAACGACCATGACCGCAGCTTCTGGAACAAAGAAACTACGCTCGAAGCCTTCAAACTCTTTTGGGGAAATCCCGCTTACGGCGTCGCCGGCTTGAACGGCATCACAGGACAAGCGCAGTGGGGCGATGTGGAAATGTTCTTGCTCGACAATCGATACAATCGCACGCCCAATGCACGAAAAACCCAAGAGCGCACCATTCTCGGCGACGCGCAATTTCAGTGGCTCATCGATGCCCTCGTTACCAGCAAAGCAACCTTCAAACTCATTGCTATTGGCGGACAGGTGCTCAACAGCGTTAAAAAATATGAAACCTACGAGAACATCGCCCCCGAAGAAAAAGCGCGCCTCATTCAAGCTATTACCGACGAAGACATCAAAGGTGTGATTTTTTTGGACGGCGACCGACATCATACCGAACTTTCAAAACTTGACCGCAACGGCGCCTATCCGCTCTACGACCTCACCGTCTCCCCGCTTACATCGGGCGTGAGTGTGAATGCGGCAAAAGAAGCAAACGCATGCCGCGTTCCCGAAACCATCGTTACCGAACATAACTTCGGCGTCTTGAAATTTTCAGGCAAGCAAAAAGAGCGCGTGCTCACCATCACGATTTACAACAAAGATGGCATGCCGCTCTGGACGAAAGACCTCAAGGCGAGCGATTTGCAATAGCAGGAAACAAGTCGCCGAGGAGAGACGACCCTTCGGCGCAACCCCTAAATTTTCAACGTGCGGGCTTCGGATATTGGATTCTTCCCTCCGCTGCACTATCTTCTATTTACACGATTAACTTTTAATCCAATCAACTCGACCAGTTCATCAATGAAAGCCAATTTTTTCTTAACCCTTTTAATCTCACTCGCCATGCTTTTCTCCGCAGTTAGCTGTTCAGGTTCTTCGACCGAAATCGAAAATGCCTCACATCCTTTGGATAAAGAAGGTTGGAAATTCGTTTGGGGCGATGAATTCGACGGCGAACAAATTGACTATGCCAATAAGTGGAATGTCGAAATCGCGGGCAATGGCTTTGGCAACAATGAAGCGCAATACTACACGGCACGCCCGAGCAACTTGCGCATTGAAAATGGAAAATTGATTATCCAAGCCCATCGCGAAACCTTCACCGGTCCTGACGGATTTACACGAAACTACACTTCTGGAAAATTGATGAGCAAGCGACCGGGCTTTCTTTACGGACGCTTTGAAATTCGCGCCAAACTGCCACGCGGACGCGGCACTTGGTCTGCCATCTGGATGCTTCCCGACGAATCTACATTCAGCCCACAGTATTGGCCTGACAACGGCGAAATTGACATCATGGAGCATGTCGGCTTTGATGAAGGACGTATTCACGCTACGGTGCATACCAAAGACTTTAATCATCGCCTCGGCACACAGCGGAGCAGTTCATATATGCTTCCAACGGCAACCAGCCAATTCCACGTCTATGCGGCGGAGTGGTCGGAAGAAAAAATCGACTTCTTTGTCGACGATGTCAAATACTTCACCTTTGAGCGCGGAAATTTAGGGTGGCAAGGCTATCCGTTCACGCATCGATTTCACCTGATTTTGAATTTGGCGATTGGTGGAGATTGGGGCGGCGCGCAAGGCATTGACGATAGCGCATTTCCTATGCAAATGGAAGTCGACTACGTGCGCGTCTATCGCAAAGCAGATTGATTAAGATTTGAAGCGTTTGAGTTCTTGCTCGATGTCGGCGGCAGTCGAAAGCGAAAGACAAACTTTGGCAAGTTCTTTTGCGTCTTCAAGGGTTGTTGCGCTCACAATTTTTTTGAAGGTCGGCACGCTCGCGCTCACAATGCTGAACGATTCAAGTCCCAATCCCAACAACAGCGGAATTGCCAGTTTATCCGACGCCATTTCGCCGCACATCGACACGTCGCATTTGTTTTTCTTTGCGACTCGAATCACGCTTCCGACCATGCGCACAATCGCGGGGTGAAATTTGTTGTAGAGATTTTGCACGATGTCGTTGTTGCGATCGACGGCAAGCGTGTATTGAATAAGGTCGTTGGTGCCGATGCTGATGAAGTCCACCATCTTTGTAATCTCTTCAATCATCACCACAGCGGAAGGCACTTCAATCATGACGCCGAGTTCAATTTTATCATTGATGATTTCCTTTTGCTTTTTAAGGTCGGCTTTGACTTTGGCAATGCTTTTTTGAATGGTTTGAATTTCCTCAACTGATACAATCATCGGAATCATCATTTTGATGTTGCCGTGAAGGTTCGCCCGAAAAATGGCTTTGACTTGTGTTTCCAGAATTTCGGGCACATCGATTAAAATTCGCGCGCCCCGCCAGCCAAGGTTAGGATTGGTTTCTTTGTAAGAAGAAAGCAAGAGTTTGTCGCCGCCGATGTCAAAGAGCCGAATGGTGAGCGGCTTAGGCGCGATGCTTTCGGCAAGTTGCAAGTAGTAATCGTATTGCTCGGCTTCTGACGGCTGCTTGCCCGTTGAGAGATAGAGATTTTCACTTCGATACAATCCCACGCCCTCCGAGCCGTATTTGGCAACGCCCGCGATTTCTTCTTTGAAGTCAATGTTGGAATAGACGTGGATTCGCTTTCCGCACTTGGTTTTCGTTTCGGCGACGGCGAGTTTCTCGATGGTGGTCTGCGAAACCGTTGTGCGTTTTTGTTTGCGCTCAAAGGTTGCAATCGTTTCAGGCGATGGGTTGAGAACTACTGTGCCTGTATAGCCATCGACGATAATCGTTTGTCCTGTTTGAACCCGCTCGGCAAGTTGATGCAATCCAACCACCATTGGAATATCAAGAGATTGGCATATCAGCGCGGCGTGAGAGGTCAAGCCGCCGCCATCGGTTGCACAGCCTAAAATGTTCTGACGACTGAATAAAATCACATCGGCAGGCGTGAGCATTGAAGCGACAACGATGGAGCTTTCAGCAATGCGCGACACAAGGTGCCCGGATTGAAGGTTGCGAATGATGCGCTCTTTCAAATCTTGAATATCGTCGACGCGCTCGCGAAACGCGGCATCATTAGAGGCAAGCAACATTTGTTGATACTTCCCGATTTCTTCGCTGATAATGACGCTGGCGTGCTTGCGCTCCTCAATGATGCGCTTGCGCACAATGCCCATCAACACCTCGTCATGAAGCATCATGATTTGCGCCGTGAAAATTTGCGAATAGGTTGCGCCGACTTTCTGCTCGGTTACAGAGGCAATTTTGTTGAGTTCTTTTTCGGAGCGTTCAATGGCTGCCTCGAGGCGAATAAGTTCGGCTTCGAGTTGTGCATCGCTGAGATCGCCTTCTTCAACTTCGATTTTATCGCGTTGAAACAAATACACTTTACCAATTGCAATGCCCTTTGATGCCCCAATGGCTTCAAAGACTCGTTCAGGTTCGGGAAGGTCGTAATGTGCGTAGCTGTTCATCAATGCTGGCTGTTCTCGTTTTTCTTGGAGGAATATAGATTTTTTTTATCAGAGCCAAGTTTGACGGCGCGGGAAGTTTTGGGGCGCAAGCGTGATTGCATAGTTCAGGATTTCGCGCTTTTTTGAAGCCGCTCGATTTCGCCCTCAATGGCGACATCGTGAAACGAGTTTCGGTCGACGAAATTTCTCACGATGGGGTCTTGGGTTTCGGCAAGGTCTTTTGCATTTCCGAGAAAATAAATTTTGCCTTCGTGCATCATGGCGACTCTATCGGCAACTTTATAGACGCTCTGTATGTCGTGCGTGATGACGACGGAGGTTACACGCAGTTTTTGAGCAAGGTCTTTGATGAGCGTGTCGATAGCGTCGGACATAATCGGGTCTAAGCCTGTGGTCGGTTCGTCGTAGAAGATGTATTCTGGGTTTGTAGCGAGGGCGCGCGCCAATCCGACACGCTTGCGCATGCCGCCGCTGAGTTCAGAGGGCTTCATCTGCTCAATGTTCGGCAATCCGACCAACGCCAATTTTTCCGCCACGATTTCACGGATTTTTTCTTCGCTCATCTGGTAGTTTTCTCGTAACGCCAATCCGACGTTTTCGCCGACGGTCATGGAGTCGAAGAGTGCCGCGCCTTGAAAGAGGTATCCGAACTTGGTGCGAATCTTGTATAATTCTGCTTGGCTCATGCTTGAAATGAGTTGTCCGTCAACGCGCACTTCGCCTTCGTCGGCTTTGAGCAAGCCAACGATGTGTTTGAGCAGGACGGATTTTCCGCACCCGCTCCGCCCGATGATCACCATCGTTTCACCAGTTTTGATGGAAAGTGTTACGCCGCGCAAGACTTCCTTTTTTCCGAAACGTTTTTTCAGATTGTTGATTTCAATCACGCGTCAATATGAGTTGAGAAAATTTTAAGGCGTCAATTTTGACGATGAAAATAAGCACGTTGCGTGTTTCCATTAGACTCAAAAAAGTTCATCGGAAAGACGAATTGAAATTGTAATTTGGTGTTTCACATTATCAAATTTTTCCTTGAAAAAGCATGGCTAAAGGTAAATCGTCTGGCAACGATGGTTTTTTTGATGCCGTCGTGCATTGTTCATTTTGCGGTCGCAGCAGCGATGAAGTAACGAGCATGGTTGCAGGTCCGAATGCTTACATCTGCGACCGATGTGTTCAAAGTTCGGTTGAGATTATTCGCAACGATTTAAGCGCGTTTCAGAATCGCCGCTACAGCGGTCGACGCACCAAATTGCTCTCGCCTGCATCGATTAAAGAAGAGTTGGATCAATTCGTCGTTGGGCAGGAAAAATCTAAAAAAGCCCTTTCGGTTGCCGTCTACAATCATTACAAGCGGATTGAAACCTCGTCGGAGTGGCTCAATCAAAGCGATGATGACGTGCAACTTGATAAGAGCAACATTTTGCTCATTGGTCCGACAGGCACGGGCAAAACGCTTCTTGCACAAACGCTTGCTAAAATCATCGATGTGCCTTTTACGATTGCTGATGCCACAACCCTTACCGAAGCGGGCTACGTCGGAGACGATGTTGAGAGCATTTTAGCGCATTTACTTCACGCCGCTGATTTCAACTTGGAGCGCGCCGAAAAAGGGATTGTCTACATTGATGAAATCGATAAAATCGCCCGCAAAGGTGCCAATGTTTCCATCACGCGCGACGTTTCGGGCGAGGGCGTTCAACAAGCCTTGCTCAAAATTTTGGAAGGCACGATTGCTGGCGTTCCTCCAAAAGGCGGACGCAAGCACCCCGAACAGAATCTCATCAATGTCAATACGAAGAACATTCTCTTCATCTGCGGCGGCGCATTTGAAGGTTTGGATAAAGTCATCGCTCGCCGTCTCTCAAAAGGCTCAATGGGCTTTGCCGCCGACCCGCCAACGAAACAAGAACGCGAAGGCTCACATCTCATTCATCAAGTCCAGCCCGAAGATTTGCTCGAGTTTGGATTGATTCCAGAGTTCATCGGTCGCTTGCCTGTCATTACCACCTTGGACGCGCTCGATAAACAAGCCTTGCGCAACATTCTCACACAGCCGAAAAACGCTATCACCAAACAGTATCAAAAACTTTTCCGAATGGAAGGCGTGGAACTTGTTTTTGACAACGACGCCCTTGAAGTTGTCGTCGAAGAAGCCATGCGACGCGGCACTGGCGCAAGAGCCTTACGCTCCATTTTGGAAAACGCGATGCTCGACATCATGTTCCATTTGCCCTCCATGAAAGGCGTCAAGACGGTCGTCATTACAAAGGAAGTCATCACCCAGCACGCCCAACCGATTTACCTTTACGACGACCAACAGAAACGCTCGGCTTAATCGACTTGTTTTTACTTCTAACACAAAGCCTCGCGCTCACGTGAGGCTTTTCTTTTTCCGACTATCGTTCTAATTATGCCAAAGCACGTCATTGTCATCGGTGCAGGTCTGGGCGGGCTTTCTGCCGCCATTCGATTAGCCCATCGAGGATTCAAGGTTTCCGTCTTCGAGAAAAACCCGACCGTCGGCGGGAAAATGCAGGAAGTCATCTCCGATAATGGCTACCGCTTCGACACTGGACCGACGCTCATCACCATGCCTTTCGTTTTTGAAGAGTTGTTTCAAAGCGTCGGCAAACCCATGAGCGACTACCTCACGCTTCTTCCGCTTGAAAGCGCGTGCAAATACTTTTTCAGCGATGGCACATCTTTTACAGCGTATTGCGATTTGAACAGGCTTCGTGAGGAAATCGCTCGCGTCTTCCCGTCGGAAACGGAGAACTTTGAACGCTATTTTCAATACTCGAAAAAAATTTACGACGCGACGGCAGAGAATTTCATTTACAATCCGCTTTCGTTTTCGCGCCTCTTAAAATCGAATCCGCTCGACTTGCTTCACATCGATGCGTTTTCAACGGCGCATGCTGCCAACGCCCGATTTTTCAAGGATTCTCGGCTGGTGCAATTTCTCGACCGATTTCCGACGTATGTTGGCTCTTCGCCCTATCTGGCACCGGCAACGCTCAATGTGATTCCCTTCGTCGAACTTGCCTTCGGCGGATTCTACGTCAAGGGCGGCATGATTGAACTCGCCAAAGCCTATCACAAACTTGCCGAAGAGTTCGGAGCACAATTTTATTTCAATCAAAGCGTCGAGCGCATTTTGATGTCAAATGGTAAAGTATCGGGCGTTCAACTTGCCGACGGCGAAACACTTGATTGTGATGCGATTATCAGCAACGACGACGCCGTTCATACCTACGCTAATCTTCTCGGCGAAAAGCATGTTGAAGCAAAGTATGAAGCCTCATGTTCGGGGTTCGTGCTTTGCTTGGGCGTTGGTGCAACGCACGCGCATTTAGCACATCACAACATTTTTTTCACGTCCGATTATGAAAAAGAATTCACGGAAATTTTTGAGCAACGCGTGATGCCGAGCGAGCCGACAATTTACATCTCGATTTCTTCTAAAAGCGACGTCGGGCAAGCACCGCAGGGCAAAGAAAATTGGTTTGTTTTAATCAACGCGCCGTTTCTTTCGCCCGCTTACGACTGGCAGAAAAACAAAACGGCGTATCGCGATTTGGTTATCAATCGCATGAAATCGCTTGGTTTTACAAGCCTTGACAAGCAGATTGAATTTGAACACCTAATTACGCCTGTAGATTTGAAGATGAAATTCAATTCGTTTCGCGGTTCGATTTACGGCATTTCTTCGAACAATCGAATGAGTGCGTTTTTGCGTCCGCGCAATCGCGGCAAAGTCAAAGGGCTTTATTTGGCGAGCGGAAGTGCGCACCCGGGCGGCGGCACGCCGATGGTTACGCTTTCGGGCAAATTCGCGGCGGAACTCTTGATGGAAGATTTCAAGGCTTGACTTTATCCCAACTTGCATTGTCCATTTCTTATCGCAAGGGTTCTTGCATCGCCAGATAGAGGCGCGAGGCAAGCGCGGCATTGAGTTTTTTCAAAGCAAAGTAATGCTTTGAGGCGAGAAAGGTTTCTTTAAGCCTGACGTAAATCATGCCTGCGTGGAAGTGCGCGTCGACGTTGTCGGGGTCTAATTCCAAGACGGTTTTGTAACACATAAGGGCGTCGCGCCAGCGTTCAAGCCGTTCATAGACTCTGCCGAGCGAGGTGTGGGCTTCGAGAAAGTCGGGCTTCAATTTGACGGCGCTCTCGAGCGTTTGTGCGGCGGCGTCAAAGTAACCGAGTTCGGCGTAAGCAATGGCGAGCGCATTGTAGGCTTCGGCGTAATCAGGTTTGAGGCTCACGACTTCGCGATAGGCGTAACTGGCATTTCGCGCGTCGCCAACTCCCAAATAAGCAATGCCCAGCGTCATGTAGGCGTCAGCAAAATCAGACTTGTAGGCGATTGCACTTTTGAAGGCATTGAGAATTGAGTCGTAGCGGCGAAGTTTTGGCGGCTTTTCAAAGAGCGAGCGCGATTCGATCGCATCGAGGCGTTGGTAGAGCGGCTTTGCAAGCAGTCGGGTTTCAATCGAACGTTCAAATTGTAAGAGCGCGACGCCCAATCCATAATGCGAATACGCCAATTCGGTTTGCGGCGGCACGGCAAGGTTTGCGGCGTAGCGAATCGCCGTCTCAAACGATTCAATCGCTTTTTCAAGCATGGAGAGATTGAGAAACACATTGCCAAGCCCGGTGAAGAGTCCGACGATTTCAGGCGAGTTGCTGGCGGTGTGCTTAATGGCTTCTTTGAAGGCGGGGATTGCCTCCTCGAACTTTTTTTCGCGCGTGTAAATCATGGCAAGGTTGCGATGTGCGGCGGCGTAGTCGGGTTTAAGTTCAATCGTTTTTTTGAACCACTCAATCGCATTCGGAAACTCTTTGAGATAGAGATACGCGTTGGCAATGTTGAAACAAAGTTGCGCATCTTTTTTGCGAACACGCTGAACGGCTTTGAGGTAGCGAATTTCGGCTCTGGCTTGTGTTTGCAAGGCTTCAATGCGTTTGGATAAGTCAAACGCGAGCGGGCTTCGCAAGGCGTAAAGTTTTTGAATTGCCGTTTCAACTTCTTCCCACTCTCCAAATATCAAATACGCCAACCCGACGCTTTCAATGACTTCCGCCGAATCGGGATTGGTTTTCAAAACGCCGTTGAGCAGAGAGAGCGAGGTTTCGAGGGCGTTGCGTGCTTCTTGCTGTTTGCCGAGTTTGAGCGAAACAGCGGCGAGTTTCATTCGCGCTTCCACATTGTTCGGCGCAAGTTCGACTGCACGCACCAGAAACGGCTCGGCGTCGCTATACTGAAAGGCTTCCGAAAAGGCAACGCCCAGAAGAAAATTTGAGTCGAATTGATTGGGTGCAAGTCGATGTGCTTCCTGCGCCAATTCAACCGCGCGCGCTTGTCGCCCTTTTTGCAATTCCAATTTTGCCGATTCAAGTAATAATTTGACGCGAAGCGAATCTTGTGTTGAAGCTGCTTGTGTGCCTGAACCGAGCGAAAGCAACAAGAAACAAAGCACAAGACATTTTGAGAGGCGCATAAAAAACTGTAAATCACACGAGTTTGAAAAACCGAAAATAAAACTTCAATCCTAAATGCAACATCGTTTATGAAGTGCCTGTTCAATCTGCTCTGTTTTCTTTTCGTCGTTCAAAACTTTGTCGCTCAAAACCTTTTTGCGCAGGCGTTCTCGTCGTATCGCGCCTTTCGTGATTCACTGAACCGCATCGTCGCCATTCCCGACGCCAATACGCGCAATATCGCCCTTACCGATTTTCTCAACGGACTGCAAGCGGCGAATAAAATTCCATTTGCCATTGGCGATAGCGTTGCGTTTCTTTACCGTGGCGCGGCGCAAAGCGTGCGCTGGAACGGCGACTTCAACAGTTGGGGAAGCACGAGCAACATTCAAACCAACGGCTCTCGGCTCGGCAACACCGACCTTTGGATTTTAGAGCAAACCTTTCCAAGCGAGGCGAGACTGGATTACAAAATCGTGCTCAACGGTAACACGTGGATTTTAGACCCACGCAACGCCTTCCAACAAATGAGCGGATTCGGACCCAATTCCGAACTGCGGATGCCGAATTACATTTTTCCGCCCGAAGTCATTCGCCGCCCTGATGTGCCACAAGGCGCGTTCTCACCCAACCAACTCATCAATAGCACGCATTTGGGTTACACGGTTCAGTATCGCGTCTACACGCCCGCTGGTTACGATTCGCTCTCAAACTTGCCCGTCGTGTATGTAACTGACGGACATGAATACGCCAACGACCAAATGGGCAGTATGCTCATCGTCTTGGATAATTTGATTCACGACGGTGCGATTCCGCCTGTGATGGCTGTCTTTCTTGACCCGCGCAATCCTCAAAATTTGAGTCAGAATCGGCGCATGCAAGAACTGCCGATTAACCCGAACTATTTGCGTTTCGTCAAAGAAGAACTCGTGCCGCGTATTGATTCTACGTATCGCACGAATCCGCTTCCGAGTGCGCGCGCAATTCTGGGCACATCGCTTGGCGGTATTAACTCGGCTTACTTCGGCATCGCCGCACCTGAAACCTTCGGACTGATTGCGATTCAATCGCCAGCGTTTTGGTATCGCCCGCAGATTCTCTCGATGTATCAAGACTCCGCACGAAAACCCATTCGCATCTCCATGACCTGCGGCACCTTCTTCGACGGACAAAACGAAACCCGCCAAATGCGCGACATTCTTCGTTCCAAAGCCTATCAACTTTACTACCGCGAAGTGCCACAAGGACATTCGTGGGGACAATGGCGTGGCTTAATCGACGACGCCTTGATTTACTTCTTCGGCATCAAATCCTCCGCACCGAAACCACAAGGCTCTAAACCGCAACGCTCAAAACTATTGGGGAACTATCCGAATCCATTCAATCCAACAACCACAATTACGTATCAACTTTCCACTGCAAGCAACGTTCAACTCGAACTCTTTGACGTGCTCGGGCGTAAAGTCGCCACGCTTCTGAACGCACGACAAGCGTCGGGCACGCACGCATACACCTTCAACGCCGCGCAATTTTCGCTCGCTTCGGGGGTCTATTTTTATCACCTTCGTGCAAGCAATTTCTCCGAAACGAAAAAGATGCTCTTGATGAAATAATCAATCGCTACCCACTGATGCCGAAAAAGACGCAATCATCTACACTAAAACGTTCTTCGCGAAAGGCTTCTACGACGAAAGCAATGCCCACGTCTAAATCTCGAAGTGCACCGTCTCATCTGGAAGAAAGTATTGACGAAGTTTCATTTTTGCGCCGCTTTTTTGACGATGCGGGGCTTGGAATTTGTATCGTCAATACCAACAATCAAATAGTTTTTTGGAATCGCGCTCTGCAAAACATGCTCGGCTACACCAAGCGCGAGTTGCTTCGGCTTACTCCAGAAGACATCACACACCCCGACGACTACGCACGCGAAGTGAACTGCTATATCAACCAAATCCGCAACCAAAAACGCAATACTTACCGCATCGAAAAACGCATCAAACGTAAAGACGGCATTTACTTTTGGGCGAGCGTTACGGCTTCACTCATTCGTGGCAAAGGTGGAAAAATCAACTATGGCATTGGAATTATTGAAGACATCAACGAGCGTAAAGAAACAGAGGCGCGACTTTTAGAAAGCGAAGAGCGATTCCGCTTCGTCTCTGAAATGATTTCCGATTACGCTTACTCGTATCGCGTGCATCAAGATGGCACAATTGAGCGCGAGTGGATAACCGATGCCGTTGCGCGTATCACGGGCTACTCCGCCCAAGAATTGCTCCATTCAAATACTTGGACAACAGCCGTTCACCCCGATGATATGGCACTATCAAAACAGAAACTGGCAGAAGTATTATCGGGCAATTTCGTCGACTACGCAATTCGCATCTTCACAAAAGATGGACAACTGCGATGGATTCACGACTATGCAATGCCGATTTGGGATAATGAAAAACAGCACGTCGTCAAAATTTATGGCGCGGTAACTGATATTACCGCACAAAAAAACGCACAAGAAGTTTTAGCGAAGAGCGAAGCCCGATTCCGTCAACTCTTTGAGTTCGCGCCGATTGGCGTTGCTGTTGTTGAATATGGCGGAAAAATTCTCGATGTCAATCCTGCAATCTGTAAGTTCTTAGGCTATTCGCGCGAAGAGTTGCTCATGAAGCATCTTGCCGACCTTTCTCCAATTGAAGATGTCAAAGCGAATTTGCACATACACGACCTTCTGCTTGAAGGGAAAATGGACTATGCCATAGTCAATAAGCGATACATCACAAAAGAGGGTCGGCAAGTGATAGGCGAATTGCATGTCAGATTACTTGACAAGCCGAAAAACGCTCTGCCACGCTTCATCGGACAAGTGATTGACATTACCGACTATCAAAAAGCCAAAGCAGAATTGGAAGCGCGTGAACGCCGATTCCGATTGCTTATTCAAAATTCTTCTGACATTACAGCAATTTCAGACACCGAAGGCAACATCACCTACATTAGTCCATCAGTGAAAGCGATTTTGGGTTACTCGCCCGAAGTGCTTCTTGGCAAGAGTGTGTTCAATCGTCTTCACCCCGACGACCTTGAACGCGCACGCGCAGGCTTTCAAGCCATTTTACACGAGGTTCAAACCATGCGATTTGAATGCCGCTATCAGCACCGAAATGGTGAGTGGAAGTTCATTGAAGCCAATCTCACGCGTCAATTAGACGAGCCGACGATTCAAGGCATCGTGTTCAATGTGCGCGACATTACCGAGCGCAAGCAGATTGAACAGCAACTTCTTCAAGCCCAAAAGATGGAAGCCATCGGCACGCTTGCGGGCGGCGTTGCCCATGATTTCAACAACATCATGGCGTCAATTCTCGTCGCAACGCAATTAGTGAAGCAAAAGCCCGACCATGTACGCACGCAAGAGCGCATGGAGATGATTGAACGCGCGGTCAAGCGCGGCAAAGGCGTTGTTCAACAGCTGCTTTACTTTGCGCGAGATAAAAAGCCTGAAATCAAACGCATTGATTGCACGGAGATCATCGCACAAGTGATTGAAATGCTCGAGCATTCATTCCCGAAAGAAATTCGAATCGTGAACCAAATGCGCGAGCGCGGTATTATTTTCGGCGACGCTGACCAGCTTTATCAAGTCTTTCTCAACCTTGCCATCAACGCCCGCGACGCCATGCCACATGGCGGAACGCTCACGTTTGAATCGGAAACTGGATACGATGACACCACTCACGCGCCGTTTTTTGCCGTCCATGTTACCGACACTGGCACAGGGATTTCGGACGAGGTGTTGGCGCGTATGTTCGTGCCGTTCTTCACAACCAAAGAAGTCGGCAAGGGCACGGGACTTGGGTTAGCCGTTGTTCATAGCGTCGTCAAGTCGCATCATGGGCACCTTGAAGTGAAGACAAAGGTTGGCGAAGGCACGCGCTTTTCGCTTTACTTTCCTCGTATCGAGTAAAAAAGCGACTCGTGTTGAGTCGCTTAGGTTGAGCGGGCGACGGGATTCGAACCCGCGACATCAACTTTGGGAAAGTTGCACTCTACCAGCTGAGTTACACCCGCATTTGTGCTAATTTAAATTGATTGCCAGTAATCATAAAACCGCCGCCTTACTTGCTCACGACGATTTCGGCACGCGTTGCACATCGGCGAGCGCAAGTTGAAGTTTCTCGGCTATCTGTTCATCGCTTAACCCCAACTC
>FWPU01002181.1_pt1 | contig 13528 bp, 11 predicted proteins | sample 2228361 | NCBI WGS metagenome assembly FWPU01 (sample SAMEA103939777, study PRJEB20133) | metagenome | reverse complement strand
CAGGTCCTTCTCATTCTGAGTAAAAGTTGCAAAGACTGTGTTTCTTGCGGTCTTGTCTCTCATTCTCTCAGCAAGAAGTTCAGTGAGGCGCTTTCCCGAGGGACTGCTACTCATGTCTACGCCCCAGATCTGACATGCGGCTATCAGGTCTTCTCTGAGTGCCTGCTCCAACTCGGTCTCAAGGGGTTCTTTGCCCATTTGGAGATGTCTCCATCATTCGTCAATGCAAACAACAGCCACGAAACTTATTATTTAAGATGGTTGCGGTATGAATTATCCACAGAAACAGGTCATAAGACCCACAGACTGCATAGGATAAACACTTAGTGAACTGAAATCGGAACGATTCAGTGCAGACATGCTTATTTTGTATACGGTGGTATGGACATGTGATGTCAGAATTGGAACCACCACTATGGTCCATAAGATACAGACCAGAATGCTGGAGCGACTTCGTTGGGCAGCAAGAGGCTGTGACACTACTTCGTAATCTAATAAGTTCATCAAACCTTCCACACCTGATCCTCCTTGGTCCATCAGGTACAGGAAAGACTACAGCTGCCACACTCTTTTCCAGAGAGTTTCTTGGTGATACGTTTGTCTCCAATTATCTCTACCTCAATGTCAGGGACATCATATCATATCCCATATCAAAGGCCAAGAGGACAATACAGGAACTGGCAAAACTTGCACCTGATGAACGTACACCTCTTGATGAGTATATGTCAACGGTATATCGAGAGGCTAAGGAGACTCTGAGAGTACGTGGAGAGACAGGCGATCCCAATAGAAGTCAGATGCTCCATGAGGCTATTCGCCTCTTTGCCTCCGCCGTGACTCTGGCAGACAGTGGTGTGAAGATACTCGTGCTTGACGAGGCAAATGCTCTCACAGACGACATGCAACAGGCACTGAGAAGAACTATGGAGATCTATAGTAGTGTGTGTCGATTCATTCTGATCACCGACTCTGTGGCAGGTTGGAGTCCTGCGGTACTCTCGCGATGTGTCATTGTACGTTTTCCTAGGCCCGCATTGGACGTTGTCAAAAGACACGTTGCAGAGATTGCATCTCGGGAAGGACTCAACTTGAGGGATGAGATAATCACAACGATTGCAGAGGAGTCGGAAGGGGACCTGCGATGTGCAATTGACCTGCTCCAGGTCTGTTGGGCAGTCGGAGAACAACGCCTCACTGTAGACATGGTGATGGAATGTGCTGAGACCACGTTGAGAAAGACTGTAAGAAACCTAGTGACCAACGCAATCAATGGGAAATTCGTAGACGCACGAGACATGATGAAACGGCTCATAGCCATCGAGGGCTACTCTGCAAGAGAGGTTCTACGCGAGATAGGAAATGACCTGTCACATCGGCGTCTTGAACCGGAGGTTCTGGCTAGACTAATGAACAGGCTCGCAGAACTCGATCATCGAATTGAACACGCAAAGAACCCGTTTATTCACGTTGGGGCAATGCTTGCATCAATTCAAAGAGTAATGGCGGAAAAGAGACAGTCCGCAGAGCAGGTATGACCACAGTGGCTCAGATACTATGCAGCTTGTTGCAAATCTGTAAATAATGTTCTACTAAAAGTGTGTCCAGCCTTAGCATGATCTTCAGTGACTGGACGTGACCATGATAGAGGAGTGATACTGAATGAGGAAAAGAGAAACGATCACAATTCATGGTCACACACTAGTCACTATAGAGAGACTACTCAACAATGCAGTAGAGATGGTATCAAGACCCGTTCATCTGGAGACTGTGATGTCTGGTGGTTGGAGCAATATCAACATCCTCGCACGAGCGGGTTCACGCAGACTGATCATTAAGTTACCTGGGCTGAGAACGAACTGTATCTCTCGCACATATGATGGGCTTTTCGCAAACACACTTGTGCTCTCAGAAAAGAACATCTGCCCAAGACCTATTGAGTTGGGGTCACTAGATGATATATACAGAACACCATTTTTTATTCTGGAGTATGAAGAGGGTCACATTCCAGATAAAATTGAATACCTGAGTCGAGAGGAATTAGCATCCATCTCTGCAGTGCTTGCACATCTTAGGGGATGTAGACTCCCCCATGTTGAAACATATCAACATCCATCAGAATATCTCAAGACTCTTCTTGCAGGTCTTGATGCTAGAACAAGACACCTACAGAGGTCCGAGAGAGTAGAGGACTATGTTCAACAACTCATGCAGGACTGTGTTGGACTGGGGGCATATCTTGATAGCAATTGTGATTGGTCACGGCAGAGCCTAGTCCATGGCGACCTTCAGGAGTCAAACATTCTATTATTATCCCATGGAGAGGCAAGGTTACTGGACCTTGAGGCATGTTTTATGGGGGATCCTGCATTTGATCTGGCATATCTTGTATGTCAGCGAGCTGGAGAGTGGTCGGAGTCAGATTCATTACTACCAGACCTGATTCGTAAAGAAGAGTCGACAAGAGTCAGACTGCAGATTCCGCTTGCACTTGTGTCAGTCATAGCGTGGAGTATAGAATACCTCCACTGGTCCGAACAGGGATGTGTGGAACCCGTCATTAAGAGGTCTCATTCCCAGAGAGATGTTATAGACTATATTGAACACAAGATCAGACAATTGGAGCGATTCTCTGAGAACTGGTATTTAGCGTGAGAAGTCTTATCTATGAGCATTGACAGAGGCATACTATCGTTGTATCAGAGTCATTCTCACACACAGAGAGGTTATAAGAATGGGCTTCAGAGAGGTCCTTGATAAGGGGCGAAGTCTCTATAGAACCGGAATAACTGCAATAGATGAGGTTGTTCCAGAGGGGTTTCCGAGAAACTGTTTTGGTGTGATAAGAGGACCTGGTGGAGGAGGCAAGTCGGTCATACTCAATGAGTTAGCGATTCGTCAGATGAATGCTGGTAAAGACATCATCTATGTCTGCCTAGAGGACACACCGATCTCAGTGCTTGAGAACATGACTGCATTGGGACTAGACTATCGCATGATGCTAGACCATGAACAGGTTCATTTTGTCGATTGTTTTTCAAACCAGGTTCTCAGAAGAGGCAACTCGTATGAGCGGACCATACTAGTGAAAAACCCCACAGAGCCTCAAGAGATCACTGATGCCATCTATGAGGCAGTACGCAGACATGAACAGTCAGAGATAGGGGGTGTCTTTGCTGACAGCATCACAGAACTGTTTTTCCAATCGCATCCCTTCAAGGCCGTAAATGCTCTGAAGGCGTGGCGTGCAACATTCTGTAAGGAACTCAACATACCGTTTTGGGTGACATATCATACTGGACTACAACAGTTTGCAGCCTACGATGACATGATCACGTATTCAAGTGACATTATTATCGACACGCGTCATGAACCTGCATTCATGAGAGCTGGGGCATTGATCAAGCAGTTTCGTGTGACACGTGTAAAGGGTGCTCCGCACAACTCGATTTGGATCACATTTGAGGTAGGTCCAACGGGAATACAGCGAATGTCAATAGATGACATCAGAGAGATTGCCAAGGCAATCACTAGATACGAGTCGGACGACCACGGTGAATAGATCGGTGGCAGAGCTATCTATATCTGAGTGAAGAAACTCAGAGGGGGATGTGTCCAGACCTTCTCCTCTGCAAGAGCAATCACATACTGATAACCCTGTTCTGTGAGAAACTGTTGTCGCTTTGCAGCAAAGTCCATGTCACGTGTGTCCTTAGTGACAATAGTGTAGAACCTGGCGAGACTGCCATCAGATTTGGGTCTGAGTATTCGCCCCAGACGTTGTGCCTCCTCCTGACGAGAACCAAACGTTCCGGACACCTGTATTGCAACATTAGCATCTGGTAGGTCAAGCGCAAAGTTAGCGACTTTCGAAACAACCAATGTCTTCAATCTACCACTACGGAAGGCACTGTACAACTCATCACGTTCGGCATTACTAGTCTTGCCTGTGATGAGAGGCGCGTTTAGTTCATCAGCTATCGCCTTCAACTGATCAAGATACATGCCTATAATGAGTACATTATCATCACGATGATACTGAACGAGTTCCCTCAGTACATTCATCTTCTCGGGGTTCTCTGCTGCAAGTCTATACTTTCTGCGATCCTCAGATACTGCATATTTACGTCGCATACCCTCTGGAAGACCGACACGTATCTCATAACAGATGGCTGTAGCAATCCAGCCCTGGTCCTCAAGTTGTTTCCATGGCAGGTCATACTTCTTGGGACCTATGAGTGTGAAGACATCCTCCTCCTGACCATCTTCCCTCACAAGTGTTGCCGTCAGACCCAGTCTTCGAGTCGCCTGAATCTGGGCGGTGATTCTGAACACAGGTGCAGGTAAAAGATGAACCTCATCATAGATTATCAGGCCCCATTTTCTAGCCTGAAACAGTTGGAAGTGCTCAAACTCATCCTCGCGAGACTTCCTATGTGTCAGAATCTGGTATGTCGCCGCAGTGACAGGACGTATGGTCTTGTTATCACCTGTATACTCACCAATCTGGTCCGGGCGCAGTGTCGTCTTATCCAACAACTCAGTCAACCACTGTCGTACTGCAACTACGTTTGGACATAGAATGAGCGTCGAAGTCTGAAGACGATGCATCACTCCAAGACCAACAATCGTCTTTCCTGCACCACATGGCAGAACTATAACTCCCGACCCACCAGCAGCACTTCCACCAGCATGAAATATTGCGACAGCCTCATCCTGATATTTTCTCAGTGAGAAAGTTTGACCGCTCAGGGTCTTGGAACGAAGTTCGAAGCGGAGTTCTTCACCCTCAACATAACCTGCAAGGTCCTCAACAGGATGTCCTATTTCAATGAGTAATTGTTTGATAAGACCTCTCTTAGCAGGGTCAACCAACATTGAGGTCTCATCAATTCGTTCCAGAATTGTCTCTCGTACCTTGCTATTGTTCCATATCTCAGTTGCAAGGTCGGCATCTTCGCACTCTAGTATCAACTGATCGTCATGCTTTCGGAGTGTCAGCTGACCATACCTGCTCATGTAGTCGACAATTTCGCGTACAATGTTTGAGGGAATGGGATACTTGGCATACTTCTCGAGTACTTCAGTCACTTCATTGGGGGTCATCCCCATGGCAGCAGCATTCCAAAGGCTCAATGGAGTGATGCGGTATGTATGAACGTACTCTGGACTCTTGACAAGCTCTGAAAAGCGTGCCAATGCGTCCCTGACCTCTTCATAGAGTGGATTGTCGACTTCGAGCAGAACCGACTTATCTGACTGCACGATTAATGGATTTGCAGGATTAGGCATCTTACTTCTCTCTCATTGAACTGTGATGTTGTTCATGACTGTCGTATTCTGCTTGTTTTTGTGTGCAAAGACTCATGCAACTCCAATTCGTCTAGTGATAAATCCTTCCCTCTGACAACGTGTGAGAGTTGATACCTAAGATGAGTTATATTAACAGTATCGGTCTTCGTGTCTAGTCAGTCGAGGTACATCTGATTTGACCGAACCAATACATCTGACAGGAAAATCCTCGCTCTATAGGGACCTACGTGTGATTATACTTGCAATTGATGCGATGCTGATGATGACTGGATTTGGCATAGTTGGACCATCGATGTCATTCTATCTGATTGCCCTTGAGGGGGGAATAACAGAGCCTCCAGGTCCGAACTATATGGTGCCTAGAGAAACTGTGGCACAGTTTGCTACGATATTTGGCATGATGCTTGCAGCGTTCATGTTTACCAGGACGCTATTGACACGATACTGGGGAGGTGTCTCAGACAAAAGAGGACGAAGACCAATACTGATCTCAGGGCTATTTGGATATGTAGTGCTACTTGTGATGTTTGGGTTGGCAAGGAATTGGGTGGATCTACTTCTGATTCGATGTTTTCAGGGAGTAGTCTCAGCAATGGTCTGGCCGGTAGCAGAGGCATCACTGATGGACATAGTGGGCCCACATCGCCGAGGAGAGGCCATGGGAATCTATATGGTGGCATCAAACATTGGTTTTGTATTGGGACCGGGCATGGGCGGAATATTATACGACCTGTGCCGTGATATGCTACTCCTACAAGTTCCAGATGTGTTTCGTGTGCCCTATTTTATTGCAGCATTGATCACTCTGCCACCATCAATAATCACCACCGTTCTGCTCAGAGAGACCGCCCCAATGAAGATACAGTCAATTCATCATGAAGCCAGCAGTCCACCTATTCCAGAACCACAGCCTGTGAGTGTGCCTGAGGAGGGTAGACACTCTGTTCCAAATCATGCAATGGATGATAAGACACGACGCATGATGAACGCCTTGTATGTGATGTCGCTCACAAACGGCCTTGCAATGGGGCTCGGTCAGTCGCTCTTTCAACTCTTTTTGATGAGTGAGATCACCTCAGATATCGGTCTGATTGGATTGCTGATCTCAGGTGGGGGTGTGATAGGAATACTGCTCACGATACCAGCAGGACGCTATGGTGACCGCCGTGGACGAAAACGACTTGCAGTCTGGGGTGGACTGGGTGCAAGAGGAAGTCTATTTCTACTGCCACTCATGACAACCATTCCGCAGACTGCCATGCTCTGGATTGCCATGAGTGCATTGATGGCCATCTCACAACCCGCGGTAATGGCGATTCAAGCGGACATAGTCCCCGGTCATTTGAGAGGCAAGCTATTCGGTACGATCCAAGCATATTTGAACGGCGGTGCTACTGTGGGACCGCTGTTGGGAGGTGCGTTATTCTCAATCACATCGCTATTACTGATACAGCTAGGGCCAATTACTCTACGAGGCCTTGTCATTCCATTCTGGTTGGCCAGCATAATCGGGCTAGTGGGAATTATCATATTCTGGAGATATGTGGCTGAAACTGTCACAACCTATTCGAGGTAAAATGAAACATATTATGAGACATGACTCATGTGAGAGAACTTGTTCCTGCTCCCACATCGGCAGAGTAGAATATGGACTCATGAATCGGAGTCCGGCCTGTCGGTTACAGAGAGCCAACCGCTGAGCTCTCTTTGGACAAGATGTCCTGCAGGAATAGCCGTCATGTCATCAATATGTAGAGGAATAGAGATCCGCGTCTAATCGACCTTCTTCAGGACAACTTTCGCTACACCAGGGATCTTTTTGAGGCTGTCTTCGAGTTCGTTCAGTGTGACTACAAGTTGATCAGGAACGAAGTAACATTCGTAGAAGCATCGTTCGCCTCTCAAACAAACGCCAGTAGTAAATATGATATCCGAGAGCTTCGCATCGTTAAAAGCGAAGTTGAGTTGTTTTAGAAAGTTCCGTGAGAGGTCACTGATCTCTATCCGGAGGAGATAGATATTCTCGTTCTGAACTGGGAAGAGTTTGACCACACGGTCCTTATGGTGAAGTACTGTGAGTGCGGCCTTTTCGCCGATCTCTGAAACAAACTCAACAGGAAACTCCACGGGCTTTCCCGCAGTGAAGTGCAGTATTATTGCCGAAGTGGCTCCCTCGCGATCTATGACCATATCTCTTACGTCCTTCAGTTGTAAGTTTACAAGACTGGCTAGTGGTTTCTGTCCAATTAAATCATTCTGTTGTGTTGTATACTAATACAGAACGTGTCTAGGTGCATAGAACTTGAAAAAACAGACAAATTGGATTCAACACATTTTACGGACCCTCAAAATTTGTTTAATTTAAGCCAAGTGTTGGACAGTACACAAATTTTCAGCATTTTAGAAGAGTGTCTGCGTTTTGAGTCACATGTTATTATGTATCGTTTAATACCACTGAGCTGCAGGAACACATGTTTTAGTAACACTAAATAATTACCTGAAACAAGTGGTGGATGAATTGTGATTCGTGGGACTAACAAAACAAAAAGCCTGGACTTGGAAACGAAGAATGCCTGCCATATTGACTTGTCAGATGTACACAAAAAATAGCATTATGTTGATTAACTCTACAGGTTATATCCGAGGGACCACCAATTGACAGAGAGAATAATGACAATATTTCATATAAGCGACATTCATATTGGAGAGAAAGGTGTCAGTACAGACGACTTTCGCAGGATTATAGACAATATTGAGTCCAAGTCAAAGAGTGTTACGTGTCCACTTTTACTTGTGACAGGCGATCTGACAGGAGAGGGACTACACGAGGAGTTTGAACAGTTCTATTCAGTCGTCAACGGAATATCAATACCAATGGTAATAGTGCCTGGGAATCATGATGAACGTAACTATGGCGCTGCGCATTTTGAGAGACTATTTGGACCGCGTTATAGTACATATCTCACAGATGAGGTTGCAATATATGCTGCAGATAGTGCAGAACCAGACAATGATGCGGGACATGTGAGTAGGGCATACTATCCTGCAATCCGAAACTTCTTGGGATCGGCGATTGATAAGATACGTATCTTTGCATTGCACCATCATCTTGTGCCAGTTCCACATACGGGAAGGGAACATAGTGTTGTTGAAGATGCAGGGGATGTACTAGGTGTTCTCGACTCTGTACACTGTTCGATGGTACTGAATGGTCATAGGCATGTACCATGGCTCTGGCGATTGAATGACATGGTCATATACAATGGAGGTACTCTGTTGTCACGGCGGACACGTGGTGCCGGAACACAGGTCTACACTATGATTGAGATGACTAAGAGCACAGCCACATTCACTCTGGTGGAGCGAAACGGCACAGAGAGGGAACTTACACGTACCTCGATCTGCGTCTAGCAATTGAATGGTTTGAGAGTAGATCTCACTTAAACCACCATACAGTTTCTACAGAGGTGACGTTGCTCAATGAGAGGACAGAACTGACAGTGCCACGTACAACAATGATCGAGTCAATTGCTGGAGAAACACCTTCCCATACGAATACCAATGTATTATGACCATCTAGAGTAGAAATTGTATGTAAATTACCTAATCGTAGTGTCAGTTGTCCCTTGACAGTCACACGTGTACCCGTACTGACATCGCCATCATTTATCGCCTTGATGCTGGTAGTTCCGATGACTCCATCATGCCATGCAACATAGGATAGACCTACTACACAGATTATTACGAGTACTATGATGGCCTTGCAGGATGATGATTGGTTCCTCTTTTTTGGCATGCTTAGCATTCCCAGACTCATAACACAACATACCTACTAAAAAGTGTCGTTTCGATAGATTCATTTGGTCTACACATGCGGCAGGGCACATTCAAGTACCCCATTACTCAGACGCGTACCGTTAACAGAGTTGGAGGTGTAGGCTGCGGGATGGATGCTGGAGAACGTTTTGTCAGAGTATGTGGCGAGGTCGGCAACTTTACTGCGCGCAGGACGGGTGTGAGTATTGTAGACGCATATTTTGGAGAACCCGACCTGGCACCAGCCATGTTGAACAGAGATAAAAATGCAGATACACTGCTCTCAGAGCTGGGCGTAACAATTGATTCAGTAGGGGAGTTGCAAGAACCACTGAGAAGAGACTATCTTGTTGGTGAAACTAGGTCTCTTGAGGCAGTCGTGAGATGGATCAATGGTGAGAACACCGAATTTCTAGACCTCGTACAAAGACTGTTTAATATCAGAGCACGACTATTTACAGAGAGAGAGGTGGAGGAGGCAGTCTATACAGTGGAAGAATCCACTAACAGATTGAGTGAAGGCACGCTGTCAGAACGTATTGACAGACTACTAAGAGAGGGAGAGATATCTGGCGACGAACTCAAGAGAATGATTGAGGTCGACTTACAACAGAAGACGAATCAGGTGACACAACTATTTCGAGAGCGCATCTACTCGCAGATTGGAGAGTCGGTCACAGACAATGGCGTGATGTATCAGACTGTGAAACATCAACCATGGTCTGGATACAACTATTTCCAGGGTAATTTTAGATCCATTAATAAGTTCAACTTGGACCGACCAATGAACAGAGAGAGTCTATTGTCAGTTGTCTACCACGAGTATGAACATCACGTCCACAATCTCTGGAGAGAGAAACATTATCGTGAAAAAGGATATGTTGAACTCAGTGTGATTCCTCTTCATACGGGTTGGAGTGTCATATCGGAGGGCTGTGCAGATACAGCACGCGAGTTTCTTGGCATTGCGGAGGAGAGTCCGCGTGTCAAAGCACTCGATAGTCTGTATCACTTAAGAAGAATGGTCTCAATCAATACAGCCATACTACTCAACCAAGACATGTGTAGTACAGAAGAGGCAGTCGATTATATGCATCAGAAAGGGCTTTACACACGGGAGTGTGCCAGAGCAGCACTGTCATTCATTACACCCACTACAACGGAGGGACGACCGAACATCTGGGCGCCCTACGTGTTCACGTATCTATTTGGGCGACGGGACTTTGTACTACCCACCTACAAGAGAGCAGTACACAAAGGACGATTGAGGGAGTTCTACAGGACGCTCTATATGAATCCGTTCTCTGGGTCGAGTGTGACATGGGCGACTGCATTCAAGTCACTCTAGTCTGCATCACAAGTGCCCTGTGTGAGTACCTACAAGTCATCCGGATATCCATTAGTGAGTGGATTGCCTCAAGAGCGAGGTGGTCTGAAATAGGATTAGATTATATTTCGTCAAGGGGCATTCTGTATCTACTATAACTGTAAGGCACCGTTTCGCATGATGACACGCTCTCTACCATCTGTATAGGTGACCATAACAGTAGGACTATTGATTAGGAAGTCCTGATGTGTTGCTGAATTATTAGCGACAACACCGGGATAGTCTGTGTTATTTCCAAATGCCACGTGGACAGTCTGTACCTTCTCTGACTCGAGAAACTCGTGAACCACACGGGCCTTGGGGTTCAGACCGATGGCAAACTCGCCAACATATCTAGCCATCTCATCAGTGGCCTGTACCTGTCTTACAATTTCCAATGACTCAGCATCATCCGATGTGACACTCTGAACTCGACCATCTCTCACTTCAAGTCGAATTGGGTGCTTCACAGGTCCAATTCCACCAGCTGCAATATCACAGACAAGTATACCATTCATAGAGGTCTCCACTGGTCCGACTAAGACCTCACCTGTTGGAAGGTTCATCCATTTCATTGTCTTCCAGTCTACATAGGTGTCAGAGAACCAAGTTCGTCCCTTTACACTGAGTGTAAAGTCACTGCCGTTAGGAGCTGTGACATGTACACGTTCTGCATCTTGCAGAATGGCAAGCAAGGCCCTAGCATGTCTCTGCATCTCGATATGCTCGTCTCTAGTCATGGCGAGCGCACCCTCTGTCAACATATCCATTGTGATACCGGGACAATGGCCAAGTCTAGATCGCCCCTTACGGGTCTCCAATTTGATAATCTTAACACGAAAGGGCGTCTCCTGTGCAGGGCCTCGCAATAGATTGATGAATATGTCAGGGGGAGTATGGGAATTGATTATCTCGAATAACACTGGAGGAATCTCCGTCCTATAGACATCCTCATTTGTTTCTAAAACAAGCATTCTAGTCCACAAGCCCAACTCAAGTGCGCCTGCCGCAAAGACGGCGCCCACATCACGTCGGACATCATCACACACTATGAGTAGTGACTCACCAGGTCGGGCCTCAAGCACAGTCTCAATCGCATTAGCAGCTGCTATCTTGGGATCCATTGTTCATCTTGGTGTTGAGGTTCTAGAGGTACTATATGTGTCTTTGTCTTTTTGCGAAGTCAATTCAGAAATACTGTGAGATGGACCATCGCTCATATTAATCACATATTTAGAACAAGGATAGATAGCGATGGGACGACAAGAGCCGGCTCATCGCTTTAACAATATAATTCTAGGAAGACTTCTTCGCATCTCTATATACAGTCTGGAGTTCGTACTCGAGCTCGCCTGGTATTGCAGTCTTACCAGTGATCTGGCCCTCCTGCGTTCTAATGAAGACATAGAGAAGGGTCACATATACGATATCAAAAGTACGAAGAACAAGACTGCTTGGAAGTGCAGCAAATATCAAGAAAACGACTGCCATCACAATTGTCATGAAGATGTCACCTGCACTCAAAAGCCAGCCGAGGACTGCCCCACCCAACAAGAATGCAATAAAGAATGACACCGCAATGACTGAGAAACCCCATCTCACTGCGGTCTCCTTAATTATCACATCTACAAAGTGTTTTCGTACCAGGTTTGCACTTCTTTTAATGGAATCTTTGACACCCGCCTGTTCACAGACCATGGCTGGGATTGTGAAGTAGTTAATGAGAGCCCAGACCCAGCCGATGACATCACCTGCGGCTTTGCCTACAACTGCACCACCCGCACCACCAACCTGACGACCAAGGCGTTGTAATATAATTCTGAGGATGCTGACCAAGACGCTGGCCACAGCCAGTGCTGCCAGTCCACCAATAACTCCCTTGGAAGCACGTATTCCATCTCTTAGACTTGGGTCTCGCCCTCGTATATAGATGTAAGCGACAGCAGATGACGTCGCGTATGCCAGGTTGTAGAAGAAAATGGTAGTGAACAGGTACAAGACAACACCCACTGTGACGGGTATCGCTGAGTCTATGGTCCATGGATCTATGCCAAGGATTACATCGATAGGTGTGAAGTACATGACAATGCCAGCAAACAATAGTGCGGATACCAGTGTGAAGACCATTGTCAGCAGAGGTGGTACAAACACACCCTTTTCGTCAAGGCAGACCTGTCCAGTCAGGCTGATTATCTGACCAGCTCGGCGAACACGATTTCTAAACACGGTGAATAGCAGCAGTGTGACAAAGAGTGTAAACATTCCCGGTAACATCAGCGGCCAGCTGGTAAGTAATAGATTGAAATTGAAGTCTGTGGACCAAAGAGAAAAACCGACTATTGACCACGTCACCAGATTCATGAACAACGCGCCGATGTATATTAGTCCACCACCAAGCCGCTTGGCGATATAAGACGCGCCAACGGCCATAAACATGCTGAACGTGACCAATGCACCGAGGATTAAGAAGATCATCCATAGGTTTGAAGTCACCCACGTGGGCAGACTCAGACTCTGGATGAATGCCATTATAGGACCACCGTACTTGTTCCAGAGGTCCATTAATGAATAGATCCCCACGGCAATAAACAGAGAGAATACTATTAGCACGGCCGCAGTTGCACGCACATGACTGGGATATTTACCCTTCTTATAATACTCAAACAGGTCAGTGTTGGCCACGAATAGACCACCATACAATTTGAATTTAATTCGTAATGAAATAAAGGCAGTAATTAAAGTTTAGTGAATACATGAATACAACAGACCGTATTCTAGTTGTGGATATACGTTCATAAACAAGTGCAGGCCTTAGTGACACGGATTTGACATTTTGAAACTACTATTACACAGTATGACTGCATTCTCTAGAGATGATACTAGTTGATTCACAGATCATGAGAGTATTTTGAAATCGCCTGTGAATGATGAGATGTTATCAAGTTGAAATAGAATTACCACTCTTAATAAGGTTCCAACACGTTCCAGTGCCCCGTGAGAAGAGTTATATCATCATATGGGATGAATGACGACTAT
>FWPU01010627.1_pt1 | contig 13532 bp, 8 predicted proteins | sample 2228361 | NCBI WGS metagenome assembly FWPU01 (sample SAMEA103939777, study PRJEB20133) | metagenome | reverse complement strand
TTTTAGCTGTCAAGCAAAATTTAATTTAGATTAAGTTAATGTATACATTATAAAAGCTACTACAAAGAGATCCATATATCAATATTTATTTTTGGTATAAAAATTGCTTATTACCTATCTAGATGATAAATCAACCTTTAGTAAATGATTATAAAAATATATTAAATATAAAAGAGATTGAAAATACTGGAAATTTAAACTATATCGGAAAAAAATACTGTGCAACTATAAAAAATGAAATCAAACTAAAAGGAATTGGATTACATACAGGAGAATTAATTCATCTTAGAATTCTTCCCGCAGAAGCAGGAACAGGAATCATTTATAGATCACCGTATAAATCAAAAGGAGAAATTAAAAACTCTCCTAAAAGCGTTATCAGCACAAACAATGCTGTGAGTTTATCAAATGGAAATTTTCTAATACATACAGTTGAACATCTTTTAACTGCTTTTGCAACTGCAGGTATTACTGATGCTATAGTTGAAATCGATAATGAAGAAGTTCCGATTCTCGATGGTTCATCAAAAATTTTTTTTGAAGCCATACAGGATACGGGAATTTATTACTTTATAGATCATAAAATTGAACCAATAAAAATTTTAAATCCAGTTTGGGTTATTTCTCAAGATAAATATATTATAGCAGTTCCCTCTAATGAATTTAAAGTAACCTATACTATTTATTACGAACATCCAGATCTTCGTGGTAAAAGCCTTCATATTTCGTTAAACTCAGAAATTATGAAAACAGAAATCTTGAGTGCAAGAACTTTTGGATTTTTAAAAGATGTAGAATACTTAAAATCAAAAGGATTAATTAAAGGAGCTTCTCTGGAGAATGCAATAGCTTTAACCGAAAACGGTTACGTAAATGAACTTCGCTATCCCGATGAATGCATCAGACATAAAGTACTGGATTTAGTAGGAGATTTATACTTACTAAATCGTCCCATTATTGGACATATCATAGCATATCGAAGTGGTCATACCCTAGATGTGGCTCTGGCAAAAAATATTTTAGAACATCTCGAAAGAAATCGATTTCAATATAATAAACTAAAACATAAAATCAATAATTAAAAATCAAAGCACCAGTTATTTCTTCATAATCCTGGTCCTGATTTTCTATAAAAGAAAAAATTGACTTGAAAGTTTATTATTTTTTTTACATTTAATATGAAGAAAAAATTATTTTCTATAGTTATTTTGTTATTGATTGCTGCTATGTTTTTTTATTCTTTTTTCTCAAGAATCTGGGTAGCAGAAGACGCATATATTACATTTCGTCATATTCTGAATTTTCAGAATGGATATGGACTCACATTCAATAAAACTGAAAAGCTTGAAGGTTTTACTCATCCTCTATGGACCATATTATTAATTACACTATCCTCAACAGGATTTTCATTGCATTTCGCTTCTTTAATTTTAGGAATTTTTTTCTCTACAGCAGGAATGTTTTTATTATTTTATAATTTTATTTATAAAAATTATAAATTAAATCTTTTTTCCAGAGCAATACTTATAATTCCTTTTTTCTTTTCTATTCATGACGGTTTTAGAGACTTCTGGACATCAGGATTGGAATTTTCTTTAACTTTTTTTTTATTAAGCATATTTTTAATTCTTATCGCCAACCAGAGAATTAAAAATTATAATTTATTATCGTTAATATTTGCATTACTTTATTTAAATCGTCCTGAATTGGGTCTTATTTTCGCCTACTATGGCTTGATCCTTTTATTCGATGAAAAAAATTTATTTTCCAGAAAAATCATCACCTATACTTTGATTTTTGCTTTGATCTCTGGTAGTTACCATTTGTTTCGATGGTTTTATTATAATGAAATTTTTCCAAATACTTTTTATGCGAAATCTTCTGAATTTATGTGGAAAGAAGGAATATATTACATATGGCATAGTTTATATTACTCACCTTTATTGATACCTTCTCTAATCTTTTTTCTAATTTATTCATTTTATAAAAAATATCTAAATTATTATTTTATCAGAGAAACAGGATTTATTGTTCTCCATCTAATTTACTTAATATCGATTGGTGGTGACTTTATGGCATATCGTTTACTATTACCTGACTTAACGATTCTCTATGTATACTTATTTCTTATTTTTAATGAATGGTTCAAAGATAATCAAAAGATTATTATTACTGCAAATATACTTTTATTCATCGCAGCTTATTATTTTATTTTTTATTTCTCTACAAAAAAAAGATTTCATACACCTATTGCTAAAAATCAAATTGTTCATGAATACAGAGCATATTTTTCTGAAAATCAAAACTGGAAAGATAAATGGTTTAAAATAGATCATAAATGGTATAATAGAGGATTGGCTTTTCGCGAATTACAAAAATGTCTGAACTATGAGCCTTTCATTATAACAAATTCCTGGCTAGATGCTAAATGTGCACCTGAGGACGATTATGGTTTAGGATATTTTGGCTTTGCAGCTGGACCCGATGTTATTATCATAGATCAATTAGGTATTACTGATAAAGAAGTAGCTCGAACAGGAAAAACAGTTTGGAGAAGAGTAGGCCATATGAAAAGTATTAATTTAGAAAGAGTAATTCAGAGAAAAGTTTTATTTTGTTCGCTAAATGATGAACGATATGATTCCTTAATGAAAACCAACTTCGGAGTTGTAATTAATCTGAGTCCCGAATTTTTATCCCTACTAGATAAAAACTATGAAAGAAAAATTCACAAATTAAAAGAATTATATCGAACTGTTAAAAATAGCACAAATGAGAAAGATCAAAGTTTATTTAAAAAATTAATGCTTATTGAAGAAACTTATAATATCAAAATTGAAAACTTGCCTGAAAAAAACTCCTCTACGAAGAATTCTTACGACAGATGCTGGCAAAAATCAGTAAATATCTGGTAAAATAATGCAATTGTTATTAATTGTTTTTTTTATTCAAAGTTTTTTTGAATTTTTTTTTAATATAGATTCATATTTAAAAGAAATAGAGGAATGGAAAAAATGGTTATATGGAACATCCCAAACAAAGGAAATAGGTCGAATTCACAATATTTACGATAGAAATAACCTTTTAATTGGCGAATATACTCCGATTCGTATGACTTATATTCCTATTCAAAGATGTAAAAAAATGATCTGGTTAAATAAAGCAACAGTAATTTCAGAAGATAAAGATTTTTATGAACATTCAGGTTATTCTATTAAAGCAATGTTAAGAGCTTTAATTAAAAATATTCTGAATCTTTCTTATGTTCAGGGTGGAGGAACTATTACCCAACAACTGGCAAGAAACTTATTTACAGGTCACGAAAAAAAAATTACGCGAAAAATTCTTGAAACTTTATTGGCAATTAGAATTGAAAAAATCTTTAACAAAGACGAAATTTTATGTTTATATCTAAATAAAATAAATATGGGAGAAGAACGATTCGGAGCAGAAGAAGCTTCCTGGTTTTATTTTAATAAGCCACCGGAAAATCTAACAGCAGCCGAAGCAAGTATGATTGTGGGATTATATCCTGCGCCGAATCGTTACAATCCCTTAAAAAATATTAAATTAGCACTGGAAAGACAAAAATTAGTTTTGAATCAGCTTAAAGAAAATCAAATTTTAAAAAAAGAAGAAGTTGAAAAAGAAATAATGAATTTCAAAAAAAAATATCTTGAAGAATCAAATGGAGAAATTATAAAAAATAAAATTGGTATATACGGAGCTTCTAAATCATTTCGATATAATCGCGCACCTGTTGCAAATGAATATGTACGATTTTTCCTGGAAGAAAATTTTCCAAAGGAATTAATTACTAAACAAAATTTAAAAATATACACAACTATTGATTTACAATCTCAAGATATTGCTTTAGAAACAGTAAGAACAAATTTAGAACAAATTAGAAATCAAAATCGTACTCTTTATAAAAAACATAATTTAAATGAAAATTTAGCAAGAGATATACAAAGTGTTTTAGTATCCATTGATATTCCAGAGGGACATATTCGTGCTATGGTAGGTGGATACGAAATTTCTGATGGTAAAATACAAACTAATAGAATTTTTCAAATAAAAAAGCAACCTGGATCAGTTATTAAAGGTTTTCTTTATGCTCTTGCTCTTGAACGAGGAATTTATAAAGGCAATGATATTGTAATCGATGAACCGATATCAATTGGAGGTTACACTCCCAAAAATTGGTATAATTATTTTAAAGGTGAATTAACACTTCGTAAAGCCATAGCACTTTCTGTTAATACTATTGCAGTAAAAACTCTAAACGAAATAGGAATTGATTATTTTCGAGATGAATTATCTCAATCTCTGGGATTAAGTTATTATACCGGCAGAGAAAGATTTCCAAAAAACTTAACAATTGCTCTGGGGTCAGCAGAATTAACCCCTATGGAAATAACTCTTCTATATAGTGCTATTCTAAATCAGGGCTATAAAGTTACTCCTATTATTGTAACACGCGTAGAAAATACAGAAGGAGTAGTTATTTATGAAAATATGACAGTTCAAAAAAATGTGTCTATTATCAGTCCTTCTTCTTCCGCGAAAGTTCTTTATTTATTATCGGGTGTTTTAGACCAGGAAGAAGATGGAACTGCTTCATGGATTGGAAAATTAAAAAAAAGTAATCCTGATATTTTACCTTATGATATTGCAGGGAAATCTGGAACAGCGCAGTTCCCAACAGAATTGAAATCCAGATTTAATTATATGCCGGGTATAAAAGATTCCTGGTTCGTAGGAATGAATCCAGAAAATGTAACTACAGTTTGGTTAGGGAATACTCAGATAGCACCTTTTCAGGGAAAAGCTGATAAAATCTGGTTTGATTATTTTTCCAATACATTCCGTGAAAAAACAGAAAAAAAATTCCCACAACCAGAAGATACAATTCGCTTCTTGAATAAAACTAGAAATGAATTTTCAGATTAAATTTCCAGATCAAGAAAAAAGGGCATAAGCCCTTAATCTTTATGTAAGAACTTAATTTCATGTTCTTTAAAGTGACTTAAGTAATAATCAAAAGAAAATCTTTGGCTTCCATAAATAGCTAACAAGACTGAAGAAATGAGAACAAAAATTGCGAAATGTAGACTATCAGAAAAAAATCCTTCTTTTGAATGAACAAAAATCACTGCTCCTAAAATAAAGGGAATCTGTAATAAAGCACTAAGTCTTGTTAAAAGACCAAACATTAGAAAAAGACCCCCAGCTACGTGAACAAAGATTATAACATGTGCAAAACCTAAAATTGTAAAATTACCAATATTTATACCTAAGGTTTCCAGAACGCCAGTAAGACTTTCTATATAATTAAAAAATTGTATTCCTTTAAGAACAAAAATAAATCCTAAATAGATTCTTAATAAATCAATAAAACTATATTTTTTTAAATAATGTGTAAATTTATTGGTATACATACTCTCTCACCTCCTTTTTATCTAAATATAATAAATTTTCTATTTTTGACAAGCAAAATTCATTATAAAATTTTTTCTTTTTCCAGATCTGCCCAATTCAATATGGGTAATTGACATCTTGAATTTTCACAAATGAATATTCCAGGCTGATTTATTATATTATCTTGAATTAAACTCATTGAAAAATTATATTTTTGATTTTTTTCAAAATTTTCTGTATCGATTAGAAAAAAAATAGATTCAGTAGATAGATAATTTCCTATATTTTTTATTGCATCCAGTTTTTCCTTTTCATCTCTAACAATAACTACAATTTCTTGATGAGAGTAAAAATACTTAAAAATACTACATAAAAAATAAGTATATGCCATAGGATTTTGTACAGCCAAATATAAATAATTTCTAAGAATTTGGTCTATATATTTTTCCACATTACTTTTATCAATTCCATAAAAATAATGATGAACTAAAATTCGCAAAGTAGCAGAAACTCCAGAAGGAATGACACCATCATAAAAATCAGAGGGTCGAATAATTAAATAATTTTCATTTTTTTGTGTTTCATAAAATCTTTGATCTTCATAAAAATGAGATAAAATATAATCCAGAATATTTTTACTATAAATTAAATATTCAATATTTCCAGTTGCTTTATATAGATCCAAAAGCGAACTTCCCATCAAAGCATGATCGCTTAAAGTTCCTGAATATGGTGAATAAGTTTTTGTAATATTACTATAACTTCTATAGAAGTAAGTTTGTGGATTTTTATGATTTAATTTTTCTGCCACTAAATACTTCTGAATAAAATCAAAAGTTTTTAAAGCATCCTGTAAATATATTTCTTCGCCTGTTGCTAAAAATGTATGCGATAAAGCAGAGATCATAAGAGCATTCCAGCTAACCAATATTTTTTCATCTCGAGATGGTTGTATTCGGTTTAAACGGTATCTCAGAAGAATTTTTCTTGCTTTTTGTAATACTTGAGAATTTAAATCGTCTATTTGATTTAGATATAAAATATTCTTTCCGAGAAAATGCTTATTTGTATTTCCTGTATCAGGAATATTCCATATTCTTAATACTTCTTCAATTTCCTCTTTACGGAAAGAATTTTCTTTTAAAATGTCAATTATTTCTTTCCTTGTCCATAAATAATATTTACCTTCTTCTCCTTCAGAATCAGCATCTTCAGCAGAAAAAAAACCTCCTTCAGAATGTCTTAAATCGCGTTTTAAATACTCAACGGTATCTTTTGCTATATTTTTAAATATTTCTTTCTTGGAGATACGATAAGCTTCAATACTGGCAAGAATAAATAGCGCATTATCATATAGCATTTTTTCAAAATGTGGTACCAACCAATTATGATCAGTAGAATATCGAGAAATTCCCCCACCTAATTGATCATATATTCCTCCTTTTCGCATTTCTATAATTGTTTTTTCAATCATTTCGAGAATGATTGGCATCTTTTCTTTTTTATAAAAGTTCGCAAGAAATATTATAGCCATTGATGGAGGAAACTTATTATTACCATTAGTTAGAAATCCACCTTTTTTTCCATCAAAATATTCATAATATTGATTTATAATTTTTTTAAAATTTTCAAAATCAATTTGATAATTATCTAAAATATAATATCTTTGATTCTGTAAGTACTGATAAATTTCATTCGCAGATTCTAAAATCTTTTCTTTTTCCCGATTCCATAAATCAATGATTTTTAAAAGAATTTGTTTAAAAGTAGGTTTACCCCATTTAGGCTTATCGGGGAAGTATGTCCCGCCAAAAAAGGGAACTCTATCCGGTGTTAAAAACATATTTAAGGGCCAGCCACCATGTTGACCCATTAAATGAAGTGCCTGCATATATACTGCATCTACATCAGGCAATTCTTCACGATCCACTTTTATAGAAACAAAGTGATTATTAAGGATTTTAGCTGTTTCTAAGTCTTCAAAAGATTCTTTTTCCATAACATGACACCAATGGCAGGTAGAATACCCAATTGAAAGAAATATGATTTTGTTTTCTTGTTTAGCTTTTTCAAAAGCTTCTTCTCCCCATTCAAACCAATCTACAGGATTATAAGCATGTTGCAATAAATAAGGGCTTCGAGAATGAATTAATCGATTTGGCTTTTTAGACATATTTAGAATATAAAAAAAATTTATTTTATTGTCAACAATTAGAGTCAAAATATGATGCTCAAAAAAATAGGGAAAGTAAAAAAGATCATAAAAAGGATATTGAAATGGAAACCAACAAGAAAATTATTCTTTTTCTGATAATTACATTTTCAATAACCTGGTCTATTGAAATAGGATTCTGGTTATTGGGAGGCAAATGGATACCACCAAGTTCTCTTACTATATATTTATCGATGTTGATTATGTATATTCCAGCAATCGGTGCAATCATTGTCGAAAAACTTATTTATAAAAAAAACCTAAAGGAATTAGGAATATCTTTTAAATTCAATAAATGGTGGATCATTGCATGGATAATTCCGCTGTTGATATCATTACTATCAATTCTTGCTTCTTTACTCTTTCCAGAAGTATCGTTTTCTTCTATTGGAGAAGGAATTGTTGATAGATATAAAAATATAATACCACCAGAACAACTCTATGAATTTGAAAAAAAAATGCTTTCCACTCCATTTTTACAAAAATTCACGATTCTTATTATCAATGATATGATATTTGGTTTAACTATCAATGCTATATTTGCTTTTGGAGAAGAACTTGGTTGGAGAGGCTTTCTTACCAAATATTTGGGGAAAATGAGTTTTTTAAAAAACTCTCTTCTAATAGGTTTGATCTGGGGAATATGGCATGCTCCTTTAGTTTTACAAGGTCATAATTATCCCACCTATAGAATTGAAGGTGTTTTTATGATGACTGCTTTTTGTATTTTGTTAACTCCTATATTCACTTTTATAAGATTTCAGTCTAAATCCGTTATTCCTTGTGCTATTATGCATGGAACCATCAATAGCACTGCAGGAATTTCTATTATATTTTTAAAAGGTGGTAATGAACTATATAATGGCATTTTTGGAATAGCAGGATTATTCGTACTATTCATAGTTGACCTGATAATTTTTATTGTATATAGAGAATCTACTTAATAGATTGATTAAACAATGAAGAAATTTGTGTTTTTTGTGTAACTCTAAATCAATTTTTTTTGAATTATTAAAGTGTATATGGATATTAAAACGAAACTTGTTGGTTTTAGAAATAAGGCTCTTTTAGATCAACTAGCAAATTATATAGAAAATGCTGAATTAGAAGGATTATATCATATTCCTGTTTATGAATTAGCAGAAAAATGGAATATTTCCAAAAAAGACATAGTGAACCTTATGATATACGGCGTTCATTCGGGTGTATTCACAATGGAATGGATATTTCATTGTCCCACATGTGGGGGTATAGCAGAAGATGTATTAACTCTCCATAATGCTACCAGGGAATGTCGCTGTGATATGTGTAAAATAGATTTTACAAATAAAGTTGATGAAAATATAGAAGTGTTTTTTTCTATTCATCCCGAAATCAAATCTATACCAATTTTAGAATATAAAGAAAAATACAAACAAGAACTAATTAAAAATTTACAAGAGGGAATAAGCTGGATTCAACCCTATACGATAAAAGCAGTAGATATTCTTATGAATAATACTTTTAGAGAATTGTTAAAAGACGAAATACTTCCCGAAAATCAAAGTTTAGAAATTACGAAGTGTTGTATTCTATTTACAGATATCAAAGGTTCTACTAAATTATATAATGATATAGGTGATTCAAAAGCTTTTCAACTGGTTCTTGATCATTTTAAAATTCTCTTCGAAGAAATAAGAAAATATGAGGGAGTTCCTATCAAAACTATGGGTGATGGAGTTATGGGCATATTTCCTAAAACTGAATATGCTTTAAAAGCAGCGATGGAATCCCAAAGACGAATAATCGAGTACTTTGAAAATCGAAATGAAAAAGTTCAAGTAAAAATGGGATTACATTCAGGTCAAACTCTCGTTGTAACCCTTAATGAAAGAATAGATTATTTTGGAAGCACTGTAAATTTAGCATCAAGAATTTCTTCCCAAGCAGATGCCAATGAGGTTTTAATATCCGAAGATGTGTTTAACTCAGGAAATTCAAAAAAAATCATTGCTCAATATGCTCGAACGATAAAAAAAACTAGACAAAAATTCAAAGGTTTGGAGGGAGAATATAATATATATCATATTCTGTTCTCTTAAATTTCCTCAAATACTTAAATATTAAAGTTAAAAGTTTTTGACAAAAAAATCAATATTTTCTATATATAAAACTATGGAAACTTTAAAAAATAAAAACATAGATCAAAATTCGATTTTCAATTTAAAAAAATTTCCGATTCGAATTATTACTGCAACAAGTCTTTTTGATGGACATGATTCAGCAATCAATCTAATTCGTAGGTTACTTCAATCCTGCGGAGCAGAAGTAATTCATTTGGGTCATAATTGTTCCGCTGAAGAAATTGCCATATCTGCAATACAAGAAGATGTAAATGCAGTAGCAGTTAGTAGTTATCAAGGTGGTCATCTGGAATTCTATCCTTATCTAAGGAAATTACTGGATCAAAAAGGTGGAAACAATATTAAAATCTTTGGGGGTGGAGGAGGGGTCATAACTCCTGAAGACATCGAATATTTAGAAAAAAAAGGTATCGAAAAAATTTACACACCTCAAGACGGTAGATCAATGGGATTAGAAGGTATGATTCAAGATGTGATTCAACGATGTTCGTATAAAGAAATAGAAATAGAGTATAAAAATATTTCTCCATATAATCATAGAGAAATAGCAAGAGTATTAACTGCTATTGAAAATCAATACTATAAAGTAGAAATAGAAAAAAATAATAATATTGTAATAGGAATAACAGGACCTGGAGGTTGTGGTAAAAGTTGTATAACCGATGAACTAATAAGAAGATTTCTGATTTATAATCCTGAATTTAATTACGCAATTTTATGCATTGATCCTACTAAGAGAAAATTTGGTGGTGCATTACTAGGTGACAGAATTCGCATGAATTCCGTTTATCATCCTCATATATATTTAAGAAGCATAGCCACAAGAGAAAAAAATATAGCTATAAATCAATCTATTTCCTTAATGGTACAATTTCTAAAAAATTCCAATTTTGATTATATCCTTATAGAAACAGCAGGAATAGGACAATCAGATTCTTCTATAACAGAAATTGCAAATATAACCATATATGTAATGACTCCAGAATATGGAGCACCTTCTCAACTCGAAAAAATTGATATGATTGATTATGCAGATTTAATTATCATTAATAAATTTGATAAATCAGGAAGTCTTGATGCCCTTCGCGATGTTAGAAAACAATATAAACGTTCCCGAAATGTATATCAAATCAAAGACGAGGATTTACCTATTTTTGGAACTATTACAACCCATTATAATGATCCTACAATGAATTATTGTTTTGACTATCTATGTAAACTTATTAATACAAAGTATAATAAAAAACTAAAAATCTCAAATTCTCCTATAAATATTTTCACGAAAAAAGATTCACTTATTCCCGAAACAAGAAATAACTATTTAAGAGATATAAAACATACTCTTGAAAAATATCATGAAATGAATAATCAAATTTCATCAAAACTCAGGAAATTACAATCTCTAAAAGAAGCAAATAAGTATCTAAAAGAAAAAAAAATGAATGAAAATTTAATTGAGTCTTTAAATCAAGAAATTATACCTCTTGAAGAAGAAATAAAAAAATTAATACCAGAAGAATATAATGTAATTCTAAACTGGGAAGAGAAGATCAATAGCTATAAACAGGAAGAATACATTCTCAGTATACGAGATAAAGAAAAAAGATATAGTCTTTACTCAGAAACTCTTTCTCATTTAAAGATACCTAAAATTGCTACTCCAAAATATCATGATTGGGGTGATATCTATATATGGTTGAAAAAAGAAAATTTTCCTGGAAATTTTCCTTTTACAGCAGGAATATTTCCATTCCAGAGAGACGATGAGGATCCAACCCGGATGTTTGCAGGCGAAGGAACACCTATACGAACCAATAAAAGATTTCACTATCTTACAAAAGATATGCCCTTCAATCGATTATCCACTGCTTTTGATTCTGTTACTCTTTACGGAGAAGATCCAGACAAAAGACCTGATATTTATGGAAAAATAGGAAATTCTGGTGTGTCTATATCCAATTTAGATGATATGAAAAAATTATATGCTGGTTTTGATTTGTGTGATCCTGATACATCCGTTTCTATGACTATCAACGGACCTGCTCCTATAATGCTTGCTATGTTCTTCAATACAGCTATTGATCAGCAGGTAGAAAAATATTTAATCCAAATAGGTGAAAGTCAAAAACTCAAAAAATGGAACTTTGTCAACATTAATCAACCTTACTATAAAAAAGCTATTATCATAAATGGTCAATTATTAGGATATGGAACTATTGGAACTAACGGTCATGAATTAGTTGATAGAGAAATATATGAGAATATCAAAAAAGAAACTCTAAAAAAAATCCGCGGAACAGTTCAGGCAGATATTCTTAAAGAAGATCAAGCACAAAATACTTGTATCTTTTCTATTGAATTTGCTTTAAGATTAATGGCTGATATGCAACAATATTATATAGATCATCAAATAAAAAATCATTATTCAGTAAGTATCTCAGGATATCATATGGCAGAAGCTGGTGCAAATCCAATTACTCAACTTACATTTACATTAGCAAATGCTTTTACATATGTAGAATATTATTTGTCAAGAGGAATGAGTATCGATGATTTTATTCCAAATTTTTCTTTCTTTTTTTCTAATGGAATGGATGCCGAATATTCTGTTCTTGGAAGAGTAGCACGTAGAATCTGGGCAATCGCTATGAAATATAAATATAATGCATCCGAAAAATCACAAAAATTAAAATATCATATCCAAACCTCTGGTAGAAGTTTACATTCTTTTGAGATTGATTTTAATGATATACGAACTACACTACAAGCTCTTATAGCAATTTACGATCGATGCAATTCATTACACACTAATGCTTATGATGAAGCTATCACCACACCTACAGAAGAATCAGTTCGAAGAGCAATGGCTATTCAATTAATTATTAATAAAGAATTGGGTTTAAATAAGAATCATAATCCTTTACAGGGAAGCTTTATCATTGAAGAATTAACAGATTTAGTTGAAAAAGCAGTTTTAGAAGAATTTCAAGCTTTAGCAGAAAGAGGAAATGTTTTGGGTGGTATGGAAAGAATGTATCAGCGAAGTAAAATTCAAGAAGAATCACTCTACTACGAAGAATTAAAACATTCAGGTAAATTACCAATAATAGGAGTCAATACTTTTATTAATCCCTATGAAAATAAAAATCAAATTCAACTTAAACAAGTCAGAAGTACAGATGAAGAAAAAGAAGAACAAATTCGAAATTTATATGAATTCAAAAAAAGAAATATAAACTTCTCAAAAGAAAAACTTGCAAAACTATTTAATCGCGCTATTCAAAATCAAAACATTTTTTACGAATTAATGGAATGCGTAAAATATTGTTCTTTGGGAGAAATTACACAAACTTTATATCGTGCAGGTGGTAAATATAGAAGAAATATGTAAAAATTTATATTATTGCAAATTTAAATTATTGGGAAATCAATATTTTTTAAATTTGTCTTTTTTACATTAACAAACTTTTTAAAAAAGAGTAAGTTTAGTTTTATTATATTATAGCTTAGTTATTCTAATTAGAGCAGACATATGAATATTATTACATATAGGTCGCATTGGTTAATTACCATAGTTATGGTAGAATTATAAAATTTTAAATTACAGCATAGTTATGGTAAAGGAAGGATTTTTTTATTATAAAATTCTTATTGCATCATAGTTATTCTTTTAGGGTGAGCTAATCCTACTGCCTTCACTACCATAGTTATGGTATTTTTACTCATCCTCTTTTTTTTCATATACTTCAATTTTCTTTATTTTCTTTTCTCGTTTT
>FWPU01005952.1_pt1 | contig 13532 bp, 7 predicted proteins | sample 2228361 | NCBI WGS metagenome assembly FWPU01 (sample SAMEA103939777, study PRJEB20133) | metagenome | reverse complement strand
CATCTTTCCGGCGGCGTCGAAATCGCCCTCCTCGCGCGCCTGCGAGGCCAGCAGGACCGAACGGAGAAGGCGGTCCTCGGGCGAGTTCCCTTCAAAGCCCTCGACCGCCCGCCGCGCCTCCTCGGGGCGGCCCAGGTAGCACAGCGCCCGGTGGCGCGTCCTGACGACGCCGCCGGAGGACGGACAGCCCTCGACGAGCCTGAGGGCCTCCTCGTAGAGCTCCAGCTCCAGATAGCACTCCGCCAGCGCCATCTGGCGGCCCCACTCCAAGGCCTGGGCCTCGAACGGCCCGTCGAGGTACTTGATCGCCTCGGCCGCCCTGCCCATACGGGACAGGCCGATCCCGAGGGAAAAACGCGCCTCCTCGCGCCCCATCGGATCCCGCTCGTAGACCGCCTTCCAGTGCGGGATCGACGCCTCGAAACAGCTCATCTGGCGGAGGCACTGCCCCATCAGGAAATGGAGACCGGTGGCCTCAGGCGAGATCCTGAGACCTTCGCCGAGGATCTCGCGGGCCTCGCGAAGCCTCCCGGCACGGATCTCCCCGACCGCCCTGGCCACCAGCTCCTCGACCCGGCCGAGCCCGGACTGGGGCGCGGGTTCCCGCTTCTGGCGGGCCCCAAGCAACCACGCCGCGCACGCCGCCGCGGCGGCGACGAGGGCCGCGGCCAACCATGCCGAACGGCGTCGAGACGATCCGCCCTCCATGGCGCGGACGATTATAACGCGGGCGGTCCCCTGGGGCTCGCTTCAAATATGTTCCACCTTACGACCACGCTTCCGTTTATAATTGTTGAAGACGTCGGGGAGGGATCATGAGCGCGGAAGGCGTCTCCTTCCGGTGTCCCTGCGGGCGCGCGTTCGACGTCACAGCCGAGGCCGCCTCCGCGGGCGTCCGCTGTCCCGGCTGCGGCCGCGTTCTGGGACAGCCGCCCGCCGCCTCGGGCCAACCGTCGGAGCCCAGCCTCGAAAAGATCCTGCTCGACAAGGGCTGGATCACGCAGCAGCAGCTGGCGGCGGCGCAGGAAGAGATCCGGGCGGAGGAGCGGCAGGGGCGTAAGATGCGCCTCGGGCAGGCGCTGCTGAAGTCGGGCGCGATCACCCCGGAGCAGCTGCGGCAAGCCCTGGAGATGCAGGGCAAGACCCCCATGCGGTGCCCATCGTGCGGCAAGCTTTACAACGTGAAAGGATATACCGCGGGCACCCGCGCGCCGTGCCGCGCCTGCGGGGTGGCGCTCGTGCCGCCCGGCACGGCGCTGGCGGAGGACGCCGGCGACGAGGGCCCCCTGCGCCGCGTCCCCGTGGGCGAGGAGATATCTCCCGCCATGGCGGATCTGATCCCCGGATACCGCATCGAGCGGCGCCTGGGATCCGGCGGGATGGGAGACGTGTACCTCGCCCGCCAGCTGAGCCTGGACCGGCCGGTGGCAGTGAAGCTCCTGCCGCCCGAGATGGGGAGGGACCAGGAGTTCGTCCAGCGCTTCCTCTCCGAGGCGCGCCTGGCGGCCAAGGTGAACCACGTGAACCTGGTGACGGCCCTGGACGCGGGCGAGTCGGGCGGACGCCACTACTTCGTGATGGAGTACGTGGACGGCGAACCTCTCAGCAAGCTGCTGCGCCGCGAGGGCCCCCTTCAGGAGCGCCGGGCGCTCGACATCGCGCGCCAGATCGCCCGCGGCCTCCGCCACGCCCATGCGGCCGGCCTCATCCACCGCGACGTCAAGCCCCCCAACATAATGATCATGCCCGACGGCACCGCGAAGCTGTGCGACTTCGGGCTGGCGCGCGAAACCGGCCCCGGCACCGCGATACAGGCCGGGCGGTCCTTTTCAAGCCCCATATACGCCTCCCCCGAGCAGTGCCGCGGCGAGCCGGACCTCGACTGCCGGACGGACATGTACTCGCTGGGGGTGACGCTCTTCGAGATGCTCATAGGCCGTCCCCCGTTCCAGGCCGAATCGATGGGAGACCTCGTCGCCAAGCACGTGAACGAGGCGCCTCCCTCGCCGCGCACGCTGAATTCCCAGATATCCGCCGCCACCGACCAGATCGTCCTCACGCTGCTGAGCAAGCCGCGCAAGGCCAGGTACGCCGACTACGACGAACTCCTCGGGGCGATCGAGGCCGCGCTGGCTCCTCCACGCGCGGCCGAGGCATCCCGGCGCATCGAGACGCTCTCGCGGCGGGGAAAGCCGCCCTACCTGAAATGGATCGTGGCGGGCGCGGCGGCGGTCGCGGCGCTGCTTGTGCTGCGCCGCATGATGCCGGAAAAGGCCGGCGACGGGGACAAACAGGACAGATCGCTTCCCCAACACGTCCGGAGCGCCCTGAGGGAGGCGCGTCAGCTGGAGGAGGACAGCAGGGGCCACCCCAACAGGTATCCGTTCGTCCTGGAACGCTGGAAGGAGCTGGAGAGGAAATACGTCGGCACCCCCTACCACGAAATCTTCGCGGGCCCCCTGGTAGTCTTCCAGAAACGGGTGGAATCCGAGGCCGCCTCCACCGCCAAGCTCCATTTCCAGGAAGCCAACGACCTGGTCGACCGGTCGCGCTATCCGGAGGCGCTCCGGGCCCTCAGGGCCTTCCCGGCGGGTTTCGCAGGCACCGAGGCCAGCCGGCGCGTTATAGCCCGAATCGACGAGATCGACCGGAAGATGCACGAGCGCTACCAGGAAGCGAAAGAGGCGATCTACACCCACATAAGCGCGGAGAGATTCAGGGAGGCGCGCCGCGACCTGGCCGCCCTCAAGGAGTCCGTGAGCTTCGAGGGACCCGAGGGCCGCGAATGGGGCCGCCAGGAGTACGCCGACGAGCTGGATGCGCTGTCGGGGAAGATCGAGGAGGAATACGTCCTGGCACAGCGCCGCAGGGATGAGGCGCGCGCCAAGGAGAACGCCGCCCAGCCGAAAGAGAGCGACCATTCACCCGCGGACGTCAAGCCCCCGACCCCCGCCGAGGAGACCAGTAAACCGCCCCCTCCTCCGGCCCCCGCGCCGCCCACGCCGCCCCCGCCGGCGCCAAGTCCCGCGAAGCTGCCCGAGCCGGACGCGGCGGCCCAGAGAAACGCCCAGCGCGAGATACAGTCGCTCTTCAAGGAGGAGTACTCCAGGAAGACGCCCGCGGAGCGGCAGGCGCTGGCCAGGAAGTTCATCGAGCTGGCCGGCCAGACGAAGGACGACCCCACTTCCAGGTACGTGCTCTACCGTGAGGCCCAGGACCTGGCGGTCGCGGCGGCCGACTACGACTTGGCCCTGTCGGCGGTGGAGGAAATGGCGCGCGCCTACGCCGTCAACGCAGCGGCCGCCAGGAACGCCGTGCTCTCGGCGGCGGCCAGGAACGCCCGCACGCCGGAGGAACTGAAGGGTCTGGCTGCCACCCACATGAGGCTGAGCGACGACGCGCTCGCGTCGGACGACCTCGACGAGGCGGACCGGATGGCGGCCCAGGCGTCGGCCCTGGCGCGCAAGGCGAAGGACGCCGCCTTGGCCGGCCGCGCCGAGGGGCGCTCCCGCGAAATAGCCGAGATCAGGCCCCGTTTCGAGAGGGCGCAGAAGGCCCGTGAAAAGCTCGCGGCCAGCCCGGAAGACGGGCCCTCGCACCTGGCGATGGGGCAGTATCTCTGCCTTTACAAGGGTGACTGGACCTCGGGGCTGCTGCACCTGTCGCGCGGATCGGACGCGCCCTACCGCGCGGCGGCCGCAAAGGACCTGGCAAACCCCTCTGAGCCCGGTCCCCAGGTGGTGGCCGGCGACGGGTGGTGGGATCTTGGGGAAAGGGAGACCGGCCTGGCGCGCCAGGCCCTCCGCCGGCGGGCCGCGATCTGGTACGAAAGGGCCCTCGCCGGCCTCACGGGGCTCACCCGCATAAAGATCCAGCGGCGGATCGACGAAATACGCGCCGGGAAGTGACGGGCGCCCCGCGGGTCAAACCTCCTCCGGCACCACGAACGGCTTGCGGTATTCCCTCCGCAGCAGCGCGCGCGCCTCCTGGTTCCCATGGATCGTCTCGGCCGCCGGATCCACGTCGAGCCACCGGCCGAGCCGGAAGGGCGTCCTGGCCAGATCAACCCCGTTCTCATTGACGTGGTCGCGGAAGCGCCTGAAGGCCTCGTTGGCCGCCTCGCAATTCCCGAACGGCTCCTCCAGCCCCTCCAGCGGGCGCACCTCCCCGACGCGATACGATATGTTGCCCAGGTGGCACATCGCCGACGAGATGTGCCCCTCCAGGACGTCGTTGTGGAGGAGCTCCCGCCGGCGGGCCTTGACGGCCTCGTAGAAATTCTGATACGGGCTCCCCTCCCCCTTGAATTCCTGGACGATCCCGCCCTTGGGGTCGTACGCCGCAGTCGACTTGATCACCGAGACGAGATACCCCTCCGTGCAGAAGATCACGGTCCCCATCGACAGCTTCATGTACTGTTCGGTGCGGAGGCCGCGGACCTCGTGGACCAGCTGGACATCGCCCCAGTCGAAGAGCGTCAGCTGGGTGTTGGGCGTCTGGCCGTCGTCCTCGTAACCGAAGCGCCCGCCGAGGCTCAGGACGCGCCTCGGCAGCTCGTTCTTCCCCAGCGCCCAACGCGCCTGGTCGATCTGATAGACCCCGTTGTTGGCGAGTTCGCCGCCCCCGTAGTCCCAGTTCCAATGCCAGTTGTAATGGAACCGGTTGCGGTTGAAGGGCCGCTCGGGGGCGGGTCCCAGCCACAGGTTGTAATCCACGCCCGGAGGGGGCGCCGGCTCGTCCGGCCTCTTGCCTATGCTATGGCGGGGGTTGTAGCAGACGCCCCTGGCGAGCGTAATCTTTCCGAGTTTCCCCTCGCGCAGGAATTCCATCGCCGCCCGGATGCCCGCGTAGGAACGCGGGTACGTGCCGTGCTGCACCAGCCGCCCGTACTTGCGCGCCGCCTCCACCACCTTCCGCTGCTCCCATATGTTGTGCCCGAGCGGCTTCTCGACGTAGACGTCCTTGCCCGCCTGAATGGCCCAGATCGCGGCCAGGCAGTGCCAGTGGTTCGGCGTGGCGATGGAGACCACGTCGATGGATTTGTCATCGTACATCTTCCGCAGGTCCTGGTAATACTCCGGCCTGCGGCCGGTCTTCTTCTCGGCGGTCTTCATGGCATCGCCGACGGCGCCGGCATCGACGTCGCAGACGGCGGCGATCTCCACCCCCACTACCGCCGACCAGCGCGTGACGTGGACGCTGCCCTGTCCGCGCACCCCCACGACGCCCACACGGAGTCGCTCGTTGGGCCCCAGTGGGACGGATCTGGGGCCCTCCCCGCGGGCGGGCCCGCCGCGGGCCGCCGCCGCAAGGATCGACTCGACGATGAACTCGCGCCGACTTGGATTGATCATGGATCAGTTCCCTCATTCCCTATTACGCCGGCCGAAGACCACTTCGCTCAAAAGGGCCATTGACCCCCGCCCCGGCGGCGTACGATAATATGGATGCCCGGGGATGAAGGCAATGGAGCCACACATGGAGGATGACATGTCCAAGCGGATGACCCGCCGGTCCTTCGTCTGCAAAATGGCGCCGCCCGCGGCGGCGCTGGCGGGCGGCATGGCCCTCGAGGAGAGGATCCTCCGCGCCCAGCAATCCAAGCCGCCCTCGCGGCCGCCGGCGGCGCGCGAGGCCCTGCCCACCGGCCGGATCGGGAAGCTCGCCGTGAGTCGCCTGATCCTCGGAGGCAACCTCATCGGCGGCTGGGCACACGCCAGGGATCTCATGTACGTCTCCACGCTGCTGAAGCGGTACTTCACCGACGAGAAGATCCTCGAGACGATGGAAATCGCGGAGTCGCAGGGCATAAACACCATCAACATCCACCCCAGCGGGACGGCGGTGGTCCAGCGATACTGGAAGGAGCGCAGCAGGAAGATGCTCTGCATGATGCAGGGCTTCATAGGGGAGGACGGGAAGACCGAAGGTCTCAAGAAGGAGATCGACGACGGCGCCCACGCGATCTACATCCAGGGCAACGTTGGCGACACGCTGGTGAAGAAGGGGCGGCTCGACCTGATCGCGAAGGCGGTGGACTTCATCCGCTCGCAGGGCGTCCCCGCCGGGGTGGCGGCGCACGAACTGGGCGTCGTCAAGGCGTGCGAGGAGAACAAGCTCAACGTCGACTTCTACGTCAAGACCCTCCACCAGACCGACTACTGGTCGGCCAGGCGTCCGGACCAGGGTGACGACGTGGTCAACAACCGCGCCGACAACTTCTGGTGCGTCAACCCCGACGAGGTGATCTCCTACATGAAGTCGGTCAAGAAGCCCTGGATCGCATACAAGGTGATGGCCGCCGGGGCGATCCACCCGAAACGCGCCTTCCCGTACGCCTTCAACGGGGGCGCGGACTTCATCGTGGCGGGCATCTTCGACTTCCAGATACAGCAGGACGTACAGATCGCCCTCGACGCCGTGGAAAGGGCCAAGCGCGAACGGCCATGGATGGCGTAGCCGCCTGGGCCGGGGGCCTCCGCCCAGCACGCCAAGCCCTCCCTGCGGGCGCCTTTGACATGCGGAAGGTGAGCGTCTCATGATCGACATCGTCCTCCGAACCGCCGCGGCCGTCCTCTCCCTCGCCTTCCTGGCGCCGTGCCTGAACCGGTCGGAGGAAGGACGCGCCAGGTACGTCATCCTGGTGATAGGCGACGGCATGCAGCTGGCCCACGAGATCGCCGCGAGCCGCTACATGCACGGCACCGACCGGGGCCTGGCCCATCACGCGCTGCCCGTACAAGCCCTGTGCACCACGTGGGACGTCACCTGCTACGACCGCTACGCGCGCGCGATGGGCGCGGCGAAGTACGCCCCGGACTCGTTCGATCCCCTGATCGGGTACGACCCGTCCAAGGGCGGGGCGCTGACGTACGACGGGACCTGGACGCCGCCCTCGGAAGACTATTTCTTCAAGCCGCTCGAAAAGTGGGGCGCCCCCGCGGGAAAAAAGAAGAAACCCCCCGCCACCGATTCCGCATCGTCCGCAACGGCCCTCGCCTGCGGGGTGAAGACCGACGACGGCAACATCTCCTGGTCGACGGGCGACCCCCCCGAAGGGGCCCTGACCACCATCGCGGAGCTTGCACGCGCCCGCAAGGGGGCGGCCATAGGAACCGTCACCACCGTTCCCTTTTCCCACGCAACGCCGGCCGCGTTCGTCTCCCACAACGTCGACCGCGACAACACCGCCGCCATCGCCGCGGAGATCATCCGCATGACGCGCCCCGACGTCACGATCGGGGCCGGCCACCCCTACACCACCCTCCCGTTCAAGTGGTCCAAGGAGGAGGAGTACACCCTGGGGACGTTCGTCAAGTCCAGGGAGGGCGACTTCTACGAATGCACCGCCGCCGGGACCACCGGGAAAACGGTCCCGAAGTGGAACCCCGCCCCCGGCGGCATCACCCAGGACGGCACGGTGACCTGGACGAGGCGCCCGAACGGCGCCAATTTCACGTTCATCGGCAAGGAGGACTACGAGGGGCTTGCGGGGGGCGCGGCCGGCCCATACGACGAGTACGTCTTCGTCCAGAGATCTCCTGGTAGGGACGGGGCGGCGGCGCTCGAGGCCGCCGCGAACAAGGCCGTCTCCAACGGCAGGAAGCTCTTCGGCCTCTTCGGCGACCGCCGCAGGCACACGTACGCGCCGGTGCCGGCACGCGACCCGGGACGGCCCTCATTCACTCCCGCGGGCGTCGAGGATCCGCCCCTGGCGTCCTGCACCCTGGCGGCGCTCAAGGTCCAGGCACGGCGCGGCGGATCCAACGGCTTCTTCCTGATGGTCGAGGCCGGCGACATCGACTGGGCCAACCACGAGCGCGACTACGCCTGGATGATCGGCGCAATGCGCCAGCTGGACGAGGCGGTCCGGGCCATCATCGCCTTCGTGGACGATCCCGGGACGCCGCAGACGTGGGAGAACACGCTTCTGATCGTCACGGCGGACCACGCCAACGGAGGGATGCGGTTCGCCCCCGGTTCGCGCCTGGGAAAGGGCTATCTGCCCAGGCAGGTCGTGCCTCCGAGGACGGAGTCCCGGCGGGACGAAGACGAAAAAAAGACGACCGGGACGGGGGAACCGCCTCAGCCCGCGGATCCCGACGAGGACCGCAGACCGCCCGTATATCCCGACAAGGAGATTCAATATGGCGCGCCGGGGCACCACACCAACGAGCCCGTGACGGTCTACGCGAAGGGTCCCGGATCGGGCCTAATACGCCAATACGAGGGGCGCTGGTACCGGGGGACGAAGCTCGTGGACAACACGCACCTGTACGAGGTCATGCGAAGGGCGCTGGGACTGGCGCCCTGAATCCCCGCGACGCCCCTCCGATCAGTCGCGCGCGAAATGGAGCCTGACCGCGCGCGCCCCCACCGATTTGAGCTCCAGCGGGCCCACTTCATCGAAGGGGTGAGGCACCTCCACCTCGAAGGCGCGCGTCTCGCCCGGCTTCAGGGGCCTGGCGGTCTCGCCGACATGGTAGGCGTTGGCCAGGACAGGCCAGCACTTGTTGAAGGTGGGCTTGTCGCGCGGATCCTTCATCAGGGGCTTGCCGGCATCGTCGAGGAAATAGACCAGGACCTCCACCTCGTCCAGCGCGCGCGGCCCGGGCCAGAACAGCTCGCCACGCACGCGGTCCATGAAGAAGGGCCGCCTTCCCTCCTTGACGATCTTGACGCCGCGGATCTCCACCTTCTGGAGCGCGGCCTTGCGCTCCTCCGGCGAGACGCCGTCGTCGGCCATTCTGACCACCCTGAGCCCCGTGAAAGGCGCGTCGGTGAGCCACCACGCCCTCAGAGGCCACTTGGGGTCGCGCTCGAGCCACTTCTCCAGGAGGACCTTCTGCCGGGCGGCGTACTTCATCTCGGCCGGCGGGGTGTTCCACGCGCCGCCGCGCAGCACGCCCTCGTGCTCGGGCGGATTGTACGGCTCCAGGCAGTGCTCCATGGCGTTGCCGAGCATGTCGTGAAGCCCCCAGGCATTCGGCTTCTTCGATCCGACCTCGTGTGTGCGCGCCCTGCTGTTGGCCCCGTGCCAGGCGGTTTCATCCAGGTCGGGCGGCGCGTCCCCCGGGGCGCCGGCCCGGGCCGCGTACTCCCACTCCGCCTCCGTGGGCGGCCGGAACATTTGTCCCGTCTTCACCGAGAGCCACTCGCAGTATCCCAGAACGCCGAACCAGCCGACCCCGATGGCGGGGTGGCGGGCGGTCTGCTCGCCGCCGTCGGGGAAGGGCTCCTTGGGGTCGATCACGTCCGGCTGGGTGGGGCGCGAAATCCCGTCCACCTTGCCCTGCTTCCATCCCTCGTAGTAGAGCGAGTACTCGGCCCAGGAAACCTCGCGCTTCCCGATCCAGAAGGGCCTGATCTCCACGTCGCGGCCGGGACCGCCCTCTGCGGCAGCGAGGCGGAATTTCCCGCCCGGGATCGAAACCATGGCGAACGAGACGTCGGAATCGGGGATACTGACGATCTCCTCCCTTCCCGGGCCCCCGGCGGCGGGGCCCTGCTGCGCGGGTGGTCGGCCGGAGCACGCCTGGAACGCGACGGCTGCCAACACGGCGGCATAGACTTTCGCGGACGCCTTCATTGGCATTCCCCTCGAATGCTGCATCGGGGCAACATTCTAATCATCGAGGGCCCTCAAAGCCACAAATTACAGGGGGGAGCGCCGCCGACATCATTTGCGGGCGGCGATCGCGACGGTTAGAATCACGTCCTGATGGCCGCGAGGGGAACCGACATCATCGTCGAGGACGTCTCGATTTCCACGGAGGACTTCCTCTACCGCACGCCCATCAAGTTCGGCGGAACGGTCCTCGACCGCGCCACGCTTCTCAACGTGACGGTGCGGGCGCGCACCGCCGCCGGCAGGTCCGCGCGCGGCTTCGGATCGATGCCGCTGGGTAACGTGTGGTCCTTCCCCTCAAAAACTCTCTCCTACGACGTCACGCTCGGGGCGATGAAGGAGCTGGCGGTCCCGATCGCCCGCATCACCGCGGGTTGCCGCGAGCCGGGCCATCCGATCGACATAAATCACCTGCTGGAACCCGAGTACCTCAAGGCCGCATCTGAGGTATCCCGCCGGTCGGCGCTGCCGGAACCCATTCCCAAGCTCTGCGCGCTGGTAGTCGCCAGCCCCTTCGACGCGGCCATCCACGATGCCTTCGGCAAGGCCCACGGGCTCAACTGCTACAGGACGTACGGGCCCGATTTCATGGCGCACGACCTCTCCAGGTACCTGGGCGCGGAGTTCAAGGGGGAATACCTGGACCGGTACGTCCTTCCGGCGGCCAAGCCCAGGATGCCGCTGTATCACCTGGTGGGGGCGGTCGATCCGATCACGGAGGCCGACGTCTGCAAGCCCGTCGGGGACGGCCTGCCCGAGACCCTCCCGGAATGGATACGATACAACGGCCTGACGCACCTGAAGCTCAAGCTCAACGGCGAGGATCTCCGCTGGGACGTGGAGCGCGTCCTTGCGGTGGACCGCGCCGCGGCCGGGGCGCAGGCGGGGCGGGGAGTGGACCGCTGGTGGTATTCTCTGGACTTCAACGAGAAGTGCCCGAACGTGGGGTACCTCCTGGACTTCCTCCGGGAGGTGCGCGCGCGCGCGCCGGAAGCGTTCGATCGGATCCAGTACATAGAGCAGCCCACGAAGCGCGACCTCAAGGCGGACCGCGCCAACGTCATGCACGAGGCGGCGAAACTGCGACCGGTGGTGATCGACGAATCGCTGACGGATCTCGAAAGCCTCATTCTCGCCAGGGAGATGGGCTACTCGGGGGCGGCCCTGAAGGCCTGCAAGGGACAGAGCCAGGCGATGCTCATGGCGGCCGCGGCGCAGAAGTACGGCATGTTCCTGTGCGTACAGGATCTGACTTGCCCCGGTGCATCGCTCATCCACTCGGCGGGCATCGCCGCCCACGTCCCGGGCGTCGCGGCCGTAGAGGCGAACGCCCGGCAGTACTTCCCCGCCGCGAACAAGCCGTGGGAGGCGCGGTTCCCGGGCATCTTCATCGTCCGGGACGGGACTATGGACACGTCGTGCCTCGACGGCCCCGGCCTGGGGGCGGTGCCGCCCTGATCCCGATTGGCCGATCAATCAGGAGGAGGCTGTCCGCAACCCGGTGGGTGGCATGCGGCGATCGACAATCCTAGACGCCCGCGATCCCTTCTGATAGAAAGGTTCAATCCCCGCAGGGACATCCGGAAGGGAGGAGCCTTTGGATCCATCGCCCGGAACGCAGCCCGAGCCCGCCTCCGCATCCACAAAGGGCAAGTGGATGGCCTTATTGGCAGCCTTCTTGGGCTGGATGTTCGACGGCTTCGAGATGGGGCTTTTTCCCCTCGTGGCACGCCCCGCGGCGCTGGAGCTCCTTGGGCCCGAGGCCGACAGGGCAAGGATACCGTGGATCGTGGCGGTGACGGCCACATTCCTCGTGGGCGCGGCCTGCGGCGGCACCCTATTCGGGTGGCTTGGCGATAGATTCGGGCGCGCGAGGGCCCTGGTCTGGAGCGTGCTAACCTATTCGATCTTCAGCGGTCTCTGCGCCTTCTCGGCGGCGCCGTGGCAGCTGGGGGTACTGCGCTTCTGCTCTGCGCTCGGCATGGGCGGCGAGTGGGCACTTGGCGTATCGCTCGTCATGGAGATCTGGCCCCAGAAATCGCGCCCCCTGCTGGCCGGGCTGATCGGCGCGGCGGCCAATGTGGGATTCCTCCTGGTAGGGTTTCTTGCCTTGGCGCTCAGCAGGCCGGATCTGATGAACTGGCTTGGCGCGCACTTGACCTGCATCTTTCCGGAGGCCTGGTTCGGCAGGAGCAGCTGGAGGTTCCTACTCCTCCTGGGGGCGATGCCGGCGCTGCTTACCTTCTTCATCCGGCTCTTCGTGCCGGAGTCGGAGAAGTGGAAGCACGCGACCTCAAGCGGGCCCCGAGCCCGGGTGCGCGATATCTTCTCAGGGGGCCTGACCAGGTTCACGGTGCTGGGGGCGTGCCTGGCGGGTGTGGCGCTCTTGGGGACATGGGGGTCGGTCCAGCAGGCGGTCCCGTGGGCGAGCAAGATGGCCAAGGCCCAGAACCTCAACTGGCAGGCCGCGACCGCCTGGGCGCAGATATGCGCGGCGGTGGGGGCGATCATCGGGACGATAGTGGCGGCCCTGGTGGCGGAGAGGCTCAACAGGCGCCTCGTCTACTTCGGCCTGTGCGTCCTCTCGCTGATCGTGTGCCAGTACCTTTTCAGGTTCGTCGGAGCCTACGGCGCGCTTTTCCTGGTCGTCTTCACGATCGCGAACGGGCTCACGGCGGCGTACTACGGGTGGCTGCCGCTCTACCTGCCCGAACTATTCCCCACGCGGGTGCGGGCCACCGGCTCGGGATTCACATTCAACTCGGGCCGGATCCTGGCGGCGATAGCGAGCGTCACCGTGGCGCTCCTCTACGGCGGCCAGGAGGACTATCCCAAGATGTGCTCTGTGACCAGCCTCGTTTACGTGGTGGGGCTCGCCATCATCTGGCTGGGCCCGGAAACAAAGGGCAAACCATTACCGGAATAATTAAACAGGCCTCCGGCTCGCGCCGGGGGCCCGCGTGAATCCCCGATCCAGACCGTTACCTGGGCCCTCCCACCGCGTGGGTCGCCACCAGAGGCCTCGTTGCCCGCTTCAGGAAGAGGATCGCGAAGCAGGTATCCCAGACCTTGTCGTTCCAGGAACCGTTGTCTTTCTGGCTCTCCAGGAGGACCCTGGCGCCTTCCGGATACCACTCATGCGAACCTATCCGCTCCGTCCCGTACAGCATCCCCACGCGCTCGAGGGCATACATGTAGTAAAGGTACCACGCGTCCTTGTTCGGGTTCTCCGTCACGCTGAAGTTCTTGTTCAGCCACTGGAGTCCCTCGTGCACGTCACGGTCACGCCTCCACGACTTGGAGCGCCCCTCGTCGTTGTCCCGGATGTACAACCAGATGCACAGACTCCCCACCGTACCGGCCGTCATCGATCCGTACGACTCCGAGTCCTTCACGTAGCACCACCCCTGCGGTGCCGCCACCACCCTCGTCGCCGTCGCCGTTGATCCCGGCCCCCTCCCCGGCTCCCCGCCGATCAGGAAGTCCAGGTCCAGCGGCTCCGCCCTCGCGTTGGAATCATCGGACTGGCAGCTCCGAATCCACTTGATCGCCAGCTCGGTGACGTCCCTGGGGATGATGATCCCCGAGTCGTGGCAGGCACGCATCCCCAGCGCCGCGTACTGCGAGTTGGAGTTGTCGTTGGGGTCGCCGTCGCGGGTTTTTTTGATCGCGATACGGCTCTTGACCTTGGGCTTTATCCTGCCCATCGAGACCCCCGGCTCCTCATAGACCCGCGGCCCCTTGGGACGGGTGGCCACCGGATCGGGCGCCGTCGTGGGCGTCATGTTCGGCACCGCGGAGGTGGGCTCCCCGTAACCCCAGTATCCCTGCGAGCTCTGGTTGTCCACCAGGAACTGCGCGCACTGGGCGATGCGCCCGTGGTACTTCACCCTGTCGATCTCCT
>FWPU01010626.1_pt1 | contig 13533 bp, 15 predicted proteins | sample 2228361 | NCBI WGS metagenome assembly FWPU01 (sample SAMEA103939777, study PRJEB20133) | metagenome | reverse complement strand
AGACGGGCCTCTTGCGCCAATTGCAATGCCTCCGCGAGAGGAACATTGCCCCGGTTGGTACCGTCTTTGTCGATCAGGTGGACTTCGCGAACGCGGATCTCCTCGTTGATGCGCGGGCCGTCCCTCTGGACTGGCGACGCAGGCTTGATTGGTCGACGAATGGTTGCGATCTCCTCTAGCTGTTGCAACAAACCGACGGCGCGGCGGCGGGAGCCAAGCTCCCACGCTGCGCTGCCGGACCAATTAAGATCGGAACAAAAAGTTAATAAGTCAACGCCGGTTGCGGCGTCATCCCGCCGATGTGAAGGCGGCGTTAGGTTTTTGCCACATCTGCATAAGTGGTGGCCTGCAATAGCGAAATGTAGACTTCCAGGGTGGCGGTGACGACGCTCTCCGGTGAAAACATGTAGGCGGCGAACTGCCGCGCTCGCGCCGACAGCTTGCGGTAGCCGTCGACATCGAGCGAAAGCGCCTCTCCGAGCGCGCGGGCAAGCTCGCTTGGGGCTGCGGGCGGCACGGTCCAGCCGGTGCGCAGCTCGTCCGGCACCTGCGGCGGTACCAGAAGGTATTCGCCGAGCGCGCCGGCCGTGGATGTGATGACCGGCCGAGCCATGGCTTGCGCTTCGGCCACGACCCGGCCGGTGACCGGCGGCTTGATCCATGGCACCGCGACGATATCGGCGGCCGCAAACGCGGCGGGCATGTCGGGGCATTCGCCGATGATGCGAAACAAGGGATACACGCCGGCCGCCTGCGCCTGTTTCACGATCGCCCGTACGTGGCGCGGGTGCCGCCGGTCGTCGCCGGCGAGCACGAAGGTGACCGTACGCACGCCCGACTCGATCAGGATTCGTGCGGCCTCGACCAGGATGGTTTGGCCGTTCCACGGCGCGATTCGCCCGGGGGCGAGCACTACATGGGCGCCCGACGGCACGCCCCACGCTTGCCGCAGCGCCACCACGCGTGCCGGGCTGATTCGCGCCGGATCGAAGCTGGCGATGTCGATGCCGCGCGGGATCACCTTGATCCGCTCGCGCGGCACCCGATAGCGCTCAATGATTGGCCCCGCGTCGAACGCCGAATGCACGATGATCCGGTCTCCGCTGCTGATTGCGCGCAGATAGAAGCCGCCCAGCATGATCTGCGCAGGGGACAGGTCCGGAAGCTCGGTCACGAGGCTTGCTCCGACATGTTCCACGGCTGGCAGCGCGCTCCAGGCCGCCCCGACGCCCTTGGCGTGCACGATGTCGATGCGCTCGCGCTTCAGCAGCTTGGCCAGCAGTTCCACGTTGCTTTTCAGCTTAAGAAAGTTGAAGGTTGTGTCGGGATATTCGATCCACTCACCGCCGAACGACTTCACCGTTTCGACCAGCGGCCCGCTTTCGCCTGCGACGATGGCGCGCGCGCCGACGCGGACCAGCGCCTGGGCGACGTTGACCGCCACTTGCGCGGTGCGGCTCGGCCGCAACGCCGGCACAATCTGCAGCACGGTTGCGCCGGCCAGTCCTCGCCTGGGACGCATGTCAGTGTCGGCGTCAGCGGTCGCGATCATTGCATTTCGTTTGTGGGTGCAACCCGCGCCATCCCTCTTGCGCGAGATCGTCTGTTGCTGCGAAACACGGCGGCAATGCGTCGGACAAGAGCGAATCTGTGCAGTGAGTGAAAGTGCCCCCGAATTCCTGAACGTGGGAACCGGCGCCGCCGCCCGCCGTATCGCGGTGCGCGCCCGCAGCGGCGCCGCGCCCGGTCTGTTTTGGCTCGGCGGATTTAAGTCCGACATGCAGGGCACCAAGGCGTCGGCGCTGGATCAATGGGCGGCCGCGCACGGTCGCGCCTGCACGCGCTTCGATTATTCCGGCCACGGCGAATCCGGAGGCGCCTTCACCGACGGCACCATCGGCCGCTGGCTCGAGGAGAGCGTTGCGGTGTATTCGGCGTTCGCGCGCGGCCCGCAGGTGGTGATCGGCTCCTCCATGGGCAGCTGGCTTGCGCTCTTGCTGCTGCGCCGCATCAGGGGCGCGGCTGCTCCGCCGCCCGCTCCGGTGGTCGGCCTCGTGCTGATCGCGCCGGCCGTCGATTTCACCGAGGAGCTGATGTGGAAAAAATTCCCGCCCAAAATCAGGCGCCAGATCGAGGAGACCGGCATCTGGCTGCGGCCGTCGGCTTACGGCGAGGAGCCTTATCCCATCACCCGTACGCTGATCGAGGAGGCGCGCGGACATCTTCTGCTCGGCGGCTTGATCGAGACCGGGTGCCCGGTGCGGATTCTCCAGGGCGTGAAGGACCCGGATGTGCCGTGGCAGCATGCGGTCGAACTCACCTCACGGCTGGCCCACGACGACGTGGTGCTCACCCTGGTGAAGGACGGCGATCACCGCCTGTCCCGGCCCGAAGACATCGAGCGGCTGCTCGCCGCTGTTGCCGAGTTCTGAGTCAGGCGGCCCCTTCGTCGGCGGCCGCGGCCCATTCTTCGAGCACCGCCGGATCGGTTTCCGCCGTTCGGCGACCTTCCGCGAGTGCGCGGAGGCGCCCGCGATCGAGCTGCGCCAGCGCCCAGACCGCCGCCCCCCGCACGAGCGGCGACGAGTCGCCGATGAGCCGCTCGGCGTGTGGTGCCAGCGCCGCCTCGCCCGAGTTGCCGATTGCGATCAAGACGTTGCGCACGAACCGGTCGCGTCCGGTACGTTTGATCGCGGTCTTCGCGAAGGTCGCGCGGAACCGCGCATCGTCGAGCCGCGCAAGCTCCGCGAGCTCGGGCCCGCGCAATATCGCGCGCGCGGCAAGTTTTGCCTCGCGCCCTGCCTGCGCGAATTTGTTCCAAGGGCACACGGCAAGGCAGTCGTCGCAACCGAAGATGCGGTTGCCCATCAGCGGCCGCAATTCGCGCGGGATCGGCCCCTTGTGCTCGATGGTGAGATACGAGATGCAGCGCCGTGCATCGAGGCGATAGGGTGCCGGGAAAGCCGCTGTCGGGCAGATGTCGAGGCAGGCGCGGCAGCTCCCGCAGTGATCGTGCTCCGGGGCATCCGGCTCAAGCTCGAGCGTGGTGAAGATCGCGCCGAGGAACAGCCACGAGCCGTACGCGCGCGACACGAGGTTGGTATGCTTGCCCTGCCAGCCGAGTCCCGCGCTTGCCGCAAGCGGCTTCTCCATGACCGGAGCCGTGTCGACGAACACCTTTACGTCGCCGCCCGCCTGTTCGACGAGCCAGCGCGCCAGCGCTTTCAGCCGCTGCTTGATGACGTCGTGATAATCGCTGTGGGTTCGCGCGTAGACCGAGATCGCCCCGCGCCTTCGCTCCGCCAGAATCGCCAGGGGATCGCCGTCCGGGCCGTAATTCATGCCCAGCATTATGATCGAGCGCACCTCGGGCCACAGCAGGCGCGGATCGCCGCGCTGCGCGGCGCGTTCCTTGAGCCAGTACATGTCGCCGTGCGCGCCGTCGGCGAGGAATTGCTCGAGCCGCGCCTTGGCCTCCGGCACGGCGTCCGGTCGCGTCACGCCCGCCGCGTCAAAGCCTTGGGCGCGCGCCGTCTCTTTCAATTTTGCTTTCAGCCGCGCGCGGTCGCCGGCGCTCAGAAATCCAGGTCCGCGTAGGTTTTCGACGCCTCGATGCCCGGCACGTGGTCGGCCAGGATCGGACGGAATGATGGGCGCGATTTTATTCGAGCGTACCAGTTCTTCGCGCTCTCGTCGGTTTCCCATGGTACGTCACCGAAGTAATCCACCGCCGACACATGCGCGGCGGCGGCAAGATCCGCGTAGCTGAGGTGGTCGCCGGTCAGCCAGTTGCGAGTGCGCACCAGCCATCCGATGTAGGACATATGGTATCGGATATTGGCGCGTGCCGCACGGATCGCCTCGGTATCCGGCGGGCCGCCGCCCTTTTCCGGCCGCATATAGCGCTTGTAGAGCCGTTCGGTGACCAGCGGCCCGCTCACCTCGGCAAAGAACTTGTCGTTGAACCAGCTCATCAGCCGCCGTACCTCGATTCGGCCGGCTCGGTCCGTCGGCATCAGCCGGCGATCGCCGAGATCGGCCCCTCGCGTTTCGTCGAGATACTCGGCGATGATCGCAGCGCCGGGGACCGCCGGATGCCCTTCCTCGACCAGCACCGGGGTCGTGCCGGCCGGGTTGAGCATCAGGAACTCGGTACGCCGCTCCCACGCCCGTTCCTCGATCAGTTGCGCTGCAAGTCCCAGCTCGCCGAGGGCGAGCCGGATGAAACGCGAATGCGGGCAGAACGGATGATGAAACAAGGTTAACATGGATACCGACGCGCGCCGCAGGCGCCGAAAGGAAGAATCAGACCGCCGCAACCCTAACGAAGGCTGGGGGCGCTGCGCAAGAAACGGCCGTTGAGTTGCCGGTCCGAGACGAGCCTGCGCGCTTTTTCATTGCCCCCGCCGTCCGAATGCGCCACAAGGCGAAGGCCGCGAATCCGACCGCGGCGCTGCGCGCTCGCGTCGCCTTTCCAGCCGGCGCTTCCTCACGGAGCTTCGATGCTGTTTGACCTCTTCAAGGCTTTCGTCCTCGGCGTGCTCGAGGGCCTGACCGAGTTTCTGCCGGTGTCCTCCACCGGCCATTTGCTGCTCGCCAATCGCCTGTTTGGCCCGGATCCCGGTCGCGATGCGTTCTGGAACACCTTCACCGTTTTGATTCAGTTCGGGGCGATTCTCGCGCTGCTGTCGATTTATTCCGTCCGCATATGCCAGCTCGCGCTTGGATTTTTTTACAGCGCGGTCGAGCGGCGCTTTGTCTTTGGCGTCATTCTCGCATTCCTGCCCGCCGCCGTGGTGGGCGCGCTCGCCCACGACTTTATCAAGACGGTGCTGTTCAATCTGTGGATCATCTGCATCACGCTGATCGTAGGCGGCGCGATCCTGCTGTGGATCGACCGGCTCGATCTCAAGCCGCGTTACGATGACGTCATCAAGTACACCATGCGGATGTATTTCATCATCGGCGTCGCGCAGGTCGTCTCCATGATTCCCGGCGTGTCGCGCTCCGGCACCACCATCGTGTCCGGCATGCTGCTCGGCGCCGACCGCCGCTCGTCCGCCGAGTTTTCCTTCTGGCTCGCGATGCCGACCATGCTCGGCGCCTTCGTGTGGGACATGTATAAGAGCCGCGATCAGCTGAGCTTCGACAATTCGGTGATTGTCGCCGTCGGCTTTGTGGTGTCCTTTATTTCCGCCTGGATCGTGGTCAAGACGTTTCTCGGCTATGTGCAGCGCCACGGCTTTGCGCTGTTCGCCTGGTGGCGCATCGCGGTCGGAGCGATTGGCTTGATCCTGCTCGTATGGGCGCGCTGAGCGTTGCGCTCACGCCATCTGTCCGCGGAACTGGCCGGTCTTGCGGAACCGCCACAGATACTCCGGCACGACCGCTTCCATCGCCGTGGGCTCGATCCCGAACGCCCGCAACGTGCGGCCTTCGCGCTCGGCCTCGGCGGACACGACATTGTCCCGTTTCAGCAGCTCCACCTGGTCGGGCGTCAGCGGCGGTTTCGGCAAGAATTGCAAAAATTGCGCCTGCAGCCGCGCGAGGCCGTAGGGAATTGGCAGCAAAAGCCGGCGCCGCTCGATGGTGGCGAGCACATATTCCATCAGCTGCCTGAAGGTGCGCACCTCCGGCCCGCCGAGCTCGTAGATGGTGCCCGCCTTCGCCTTGCCGTCGACGGTGTCGGCGATCGCCGCCGCCACGTCGCCGACGAACACCGGCTGGAACCGCGTGTGCCCGCCGCCGATCAGCGGCAAAGCCGGCAGCACGCGGGCGAGCGCGGCGAAGCGGTTGAAGAAGTCGTCCTCCGGTCCGAAGATGATCGACGGCCGCATCACGACGGCCGACGGAACCGCGGCCAGCACCGCCTTTTCGCCCGCCGCTTTGCTGCGCGCGTAACGCGCGGTCGAGTTTTCGTCGGCGCCCAGCGCGGAAACATGGACAACGCGCGCGCCGAACTGCGCCGCCGCCAGCGCCACCGCCTCCGCGCCGAGCGCCTGCACCGCATCGAACCGCTGCCGCCCGCGCTCGAACAGGATGCCCACGAGGTTGATGAGCACGCGCGCGTCGCGCGCCGCCGCCTCGACCGAGCTTGCATAGCGCACGTTGGCCTGCACCGCGTGGATTTGCCCGACGGTCCCGAGCGGTTGCAGATGTCCGGCGAGCTCCGGCCGCCGCACTGCCACGCGGATGCGGTAGCCGCGCTTGGCAAGCGCGCGCACCACGTGCCGGCCAACGAACCCCGAACCGCCGAAGATGGTGACGAGCGTATCGGCCTTTGCCTGCGGAGTCATGCTTTGCCGCCTTGCTGCAGCGCCCGGCGAATGCCCGCGGGCCGGCTCGCTGTATAGCGGGTACCGTACGCCATGGACAAGCATTCGGATGTGCCGGCTGCCACGTTGACAAGCCGAAAGGGCGGACCTTATCTCTGCCGTCGAGCCCAGGTGGCGGAATTGGTAGACGCACTAGTTTCAGGTACTAGCGGTGAAAGCCGTGGAGGTTCGAGTCCTCTCCTGGGCACCACCGGAGGGTCCGCAAGGGAGCCGCAATGACCATCCGCCTGCATCGCGGCGACTTGCCTGACTTGAGCCGCTACCGAGGGCCGGTCGCCGTCGATACCGAGGCCATGGGGCTCGATCCGCACCGTGACCGGTTGTGTCTGGTTCAGCTTTCGCCGGGCGACGGCAGCGCCGACATCATCCAGATTGCTCCGGGTCAGACTGACGCTCCGAATTTGAAGCGACTGTTGCGCGACCCCGCGCTGCTCAAGATTTTTCACTTCGCGCGCTTCGATCTCGCCATGCTGTTCAAGACCTTCGGCGTGATGGCCACGCCGCTGTATTGCACCAAGATCGCTTCGCGCCTCACGCGCACTTATACCGACAAGCATGGGCTGAAAGATCTGGCCCGCGACCTGCTCGGCATTGAAGTCTCCAAGCAGTTGCAATTGTCCGATTGGGGGGCGGAAACATTGACCGACGCCCAGCTCGCCTACGCCGCCGCCGATGTGCTGCACCTGCACGCGCTCAAAGAGAAGCTCGACGCCCTGCTCGCGCGCGAGAATCGTGCCGACTTGGCGCAGGCCTGTTTCCGATTTCTCCCCGACCGCGTGCGTCTCGATCTTGCCGGCTGGGCCTCCGAGGATATTTTTGCCCATTCCTGACCGGCTGTCCGGATTAGTGCCGCGACTGGGCCATATTCGCGCGTGATTACTCGGTGCTCGGAATGTATTAAGATGCCTGTCGCAAGATGAAGCGAAATCCCTGCTGTAGATCAGGGTATTCAGCGTGAACCGACTGACCACCGCCTATTCCACCGGCCGCGAACCGCTCGGTTTCGCCGTGAGCGAGCGTCCGTCGAGCGAGGTACTGTTTCGCCGCGCCCGCCGTCACAGCCGGCGCGTCCGGGTTTTGCGCGTCGTGATCCCGCTTATCATCGCGGCCGGGCTTGTGGTGGCGGGTGTTGCGGTGTGGCTAAATCCGCTGCGCCTGTTGACCCGGCTGCCGGTGACGGTCAGCGGCGTGTCGTTGTCCGGCACTAAGATGACGATGACCGAGCCGAAGCTTGCCGGCTATACCCGCGACGGCCGCCGCTTTGAAGTCTCCGCCAGCGCCGCCGCCCAGGACATCGTGCGCGCCGACGTCGTAAATCTCGAGCGGCCGCATGCGCTGTTCGAGCTTTCCGAGCACAACAAGCTCGAGATGCGGGCGGCCGAAGGCGTGTTCGACCGCAAGGCCGGCATCCTGACTTTGCGGCGGGATATCGTCCTTACCACCACCGAGGGCCATGAAGCGCGGCTGAGCGAGGCCGTGATCGACATGCGCGAAGGCACGGTCACCTCCAATCTGCCGGTCGAGGTGAAAACGCAACACGGAACGCTGCGCGGCAACCGGCTTGAGGTGTCGAAGTCCGGCGAGGTCGTCCGGTTCGACGGCGGCGTGGAGATGTTGATCATTTCCGCCGAGCAGGGCGCCGATTCGCAGGTGCGACCATGACGGCATCGCGCAACGTTTTCACCGCCATTCTGGTTGCGGCGGCGCTGATTTCGCCGCCGGCGCCTTCGCAGGCGCAGACCGGGCAGGCGGCGCCCAACGTGCTGCAGGGATTCTCGAAGAACCGCGACAAGCCGGTCCACATCCGCGCCCAGAGCTTTGAGATCCGCGACAAGGACCGCACCGCGACGTTCAGCGGCAACGTGCAGGTGGTGCAGGGCGACACCGTCATTCGCTGCAAGACCTTGGTGGTGACCTACGTCGCCGAGGCCGGTGCCGGCCTGCGCGCCGCGCAGGCGGGGCCGGGAGGCCGCACTCAGATCAGCAAGCTCGATGCGTTGGGCGGCGTCATCGTGACCCAGCAGGATCAGACGGCCACCGGCGACGTCGGCCATTTTGATCTGAAGACCAACATCATCACGCTGCGGGGGAATGTGGTGGTCAGCCAAGGCGGCAACGTCGTCCGCGGCGATCGGCTGGTGGTGGATCTCAACACCGGCGTTTCGCGGGTGGAGTCCGGAAAGCAGCGCGGGCAGGTGGAGATGTTGATGATTCCGCCGGCGCAGCAGAGCGAGGGGAAGCCCGGTGCGGCGCGCGATCTGCCGCGCATCGATCTGCTGCGGCCGAAATCGAACTGAAGATGGTCGAGATGACGCCGGTTGAGTGCCAACCGTTGATCATTCGTCCGTTGCGCCTCGATCCCGCAGCGCGAGGCGGCGGTGTTTGATTTGTTGTCATTTTTCCGCCGCCGCGCTCCATCCGCGCAGCGGCATCCGGGCGGGCGGCCGGGCGCCAAGGTGGCCGCGATGCACGGACCGGTGATCCAGCGCCGCGCCGACGGCCGGTTGCCGGCCCAGCCCCGCGCCCAGGAGGCGGCCGAGCGGGTGCAGCAGCCGCGCTTTCTTGTCGTTCACGGTGTGGAGAAGAGCTTTGCTGGCCGCAAGGTGGTGAAGGGCGTGAGCCTCTATGTGCGCCGCGGCGAGGCGATCGGACTGCTCGGCCCGAACGGTGCCGGCAAGACCACGATCTTCTACATGATCACCGGCCTCATCAAGGCCGACCGCGGCCGCATCGAGCTGGACGGCTACGACGTGACCGCGCTGCCGATGTATCAGCGGGCGCGGCTCGGCATCGGCTATCTTCCACAGGAGGCTTCGATCTTCCGCGGTCTCACGGTCGAGGACAACATCCGTTCCGTGCTGGAGGTGGTGGAACCGAACCGGCGCCGCCGCGAGCACGACCTCGATGCTCTGCTCGAGGAGTTCAACATCGCGCGACTGCGCAAGACGCCGGCGATTGCGTTGTCCGGCGGCGAGCGACGGCGGGTGGAGATCGCCCGTGCGTTGGCGACGCGCCCCAACTACATGCTGCTCGACGAGCCGTTTGCCGGCATCGACCCCATTGCGGTCGGCGACCTGAAGGCGCTGGTGCGTCATCTGACCAACCGGGGGATCGGCGTGCTGATCACCGACCACAATGTCCGCGAGACGCTTGGCCTCACCGACCGGGCCTACATCATCTATTCCGGCGAGGTGCTGATGGAGGGCCGCACCGAAGACATCGTGAGCCATCCCGAGGTGCGGCGCCTCTACCTGGGCGAGGAATTCCGCCTGTAGCCGGCGCCACTCCGTTCTCCCGGCACCCCTCGTTGGCCTGTTAACGACCGCCTTAGTAAACCGGTGTACAGCGGGCCCGGAACGCGATAAGCAAGATTCGGACCAAATCGCGTGCCTCCATGGCCCTGACGCCGAAGCTCGAATTGCGGCAGAGCCAGGCGCTCGTGATGACGCCGCAGCTGATGCAGGCCATCAAGCTGCTGCAGCTCTCGAACCTGGATCTTGCCGCCTATGTGGAAGGGGAGCTCGAGCGCAACCCCTTGCTTGAGCGCGCCGGCGACGGCGAGGAGGCGACGGCCGAGCGGCCGGCGTCTGGCGACAGCACGGACAGCGAATGGAGCGCGGGGGACCTCGACGTCAGCCGCACCGCCCTTGAGGAGAAGCTCGACACCGAGCTCGACAACGTCTTCCCCGAGGACGAGGGGGCGGGCCCGGCGCGCGTGAACGCCGATCCACCCGCGATTTCTTCGCACTGGGCGATCGGCGGCCGCAGCCACGACGGCGAATACAATCTCGAAGCCTTCGTGTCGGCCGAGACCACGCTGGCCGATCATCTCGCCGCGCAGCTTGTGCTCGCCATTTCCGATCCGGTCCGCCGCATGATCGGCCAGTACCTCATCGATCTTGTGGACGAATCCGGCTACCTCGTCGGCGATCTTGCCGCCGTCGCCGAAAAGCTCGGCGCTCCCTTGTCGGAAATCGAAGCGGTGCTGGCCGTCCTGCAAGGCTTCGATCCGCCCGGCGTATGCGCGCGCAACCTCGCCGAGTGCCTCGCCATTCAGCTCAAGGAACGCGACCGCTGCGATCCCGCCATGGCCGCGTTGCTCGCCCATCTTGACCTGCTCGCCAAGCGCGATTTTGCCGCCCTGCGCAAAGTCTGTGGCGTGAGTGAGGAAGACCTCGGCGAAATGATCGCCGAGATACGCAGCCTTAATCCGAAACCGGGGCTTGCCTTCGGTTCGGTGGTCGTGCAGCCGATCGTGCCCGACGTCTACGTGCGCACCGGCGGAGACGGCCGCTACGTCGTCGAGCTCAATTCCGATACTCTCCCCAAGGTGCTCGTGAACCACTCTTATTATGCCGAGGTGTCCCGCTCGGCGGCGAGCGAGAAGGAGAAGGCTTATCTTGCCGAATCGCTGCAATCGGCCACCTGGCTCATTCGCGCGCTCGACCAGCGCGCGAAGACGATCCTGAAAGTCGCCGCCGAGATTGTGCGCCAGCAAGACGCCTTTTTCGTCCACGGCGTCACCCATTTGCGCCCGCTCAATCTGAAGACGGTGGCCGACGCCATCGGGATGCACGAGTCCACGGTCTCACGTGTCACCGCCAACAAATACATGGCCACCGACCGCGGCATCTTCGAGATGAAATACTTTTTCACCTCCGCGATTGCCGCCGCGGACGGCGGCGCCGCCCACTCGGCGGAGGCGGTGCGTCATCACATCAAGCGGCTGATCGATAGCGAAAGTCCGGACGCCATCCTGTCGGACGACACCATCGTCGAGAAGCTGCGCGAGGCGGGCATCGACATCGCCCGGCGCACCGTGGCCAAGTATCGGGAGGCGATGCGCATTCCGTCGTCGGTGCAGCGGCGCCGCGCGAAACAGGGCCGCGCCGCTCTTTGACCCTGCGGCGCCGGCGCGGCTTGACGCTGCCGGAGGCGGACCATAGGTCGAAAAGGCGGACGGTCAATTGCAGAACGGGCAAGTTTCGGAGGAAACCATGCCATTCCGCGTGTCGGGCAAGAATATCGACGTTGGGCAGGCATTGCGGGAGCGCATCAGCGCCCGGGTTGCCGAAGCCTTGCAGAAATATTTCGACGGCGGCTACTCCGGCCACGCGACCGTGGCCCGCGACGGTTACGGCTTTCGCACCGAATGTGCGGTTCATCTTGACTCCGGCATCACGCTGCACGCCGACGCGCAGGCTGCCGATGCATACGAGAGTGCCGACCGGGCCGCGCTGCGCATTGAGAAGCGCCTGCGGCGCTATCACCGGCGGCTCAAGGAACATCACGCGCGCCACAACAGTCAGAAGGCTGCGCTTGCCGCGGCGCTGTCCGTCCCGAGCTATGTCATCGCCGCGCCTGAGGAGGAGAGCGAGGAGGAGATCACCGAGTTCAATCCGGTGATCATCGCCGAATCGACCACGGCGCTCAAACGCCTGTCCGTGAGCGAAGCGGTGATGGAGCTCGACCTGACCGGCGCTCCGGTTGTGGTATTCCGTCACGCCGGACACGGACGGGTGAACATCGTCTATCGCCGGGCGGATGGCCACATTGGCTGGATCGATCCGCCGGCCCTGTCCACCGACGGCCATTGACGGTCGGCCGGGCGCTTCCTATGTTCCGCCGCTTTCCACCCATGTTGAGTTGAGTCGAGCACCGGACCGGTCCCATGCCGCTCACCGATCTCGTCGCGCCGAACGCGGTTATTCCGGCGCTGAAGGTGAACAGCAAGAAGCAGGCGATTCAGGAGATCGCCGCGCGTGCCGCCGCGCTTACTGGCCAGGGCGAACGGGAGATTCTCGAGATCCTGCTGCAGCGCGAGAGGCTCGGTTCCACGGGGGTGGGCAACGGCGTTGCAATTCCGCACGGCAAGCTGCCGAAGTTGAACAAGCTGTTCGGCCTGTTTGCGCGCCTCGACCGCCCGGTCGATTTTGAGGCCCTCGATAACCAGCCGGTCGATTTGATCTTTCTGCTGCTCGCCCCCGAGGGCGCCGGTGCCGACCATTTGAAGGCGCTTGCGCGTGTGGCTCGTCTCCTGCGCAATCCCGAAATCGTGCAGAAACTACGTGAGTCGCGCGACGCCGAGGCGCTCTATTCGGTGCTGGCGCTCACGCCGGCAAGCGCGGCCTGAGCGCATCAAGAGTTCCGCTCACTCCCGAAGAGTCCCGCTCGCTCCCGCCCAAAGCGGCAGACGAGAAAGCATCAACGTTCGGCCCTGCGTCCCCGCTTTCGCGGGGACGCGCCGGCATCGTGCGTTATGCGTCAAGATTGCGCGCTCAGTGCACGCTCACGGTTTCGAGTTCGTGGGTGTGCGCGTTCGCGATCGCGGCTTCACGGCTGTCGGTGACCAGGATCGGCGTGCCGTCGGCGGCGTGGAGCGCGAACAGGCGCAGGCCGGGCTGCATCATGGGCGCCTGCGGATAGAGCATGTGCACGTCTTCGGAGCGGATCGGCTTGACATAGGCGATTTTGCCACCGCCGAGCACGGCGAACGCCTGCTCCGACATCACAGGACGGCGATTTTCAAATTCGTTCTTCAGATCGTTAGTCATGGCTCTCGACTCCTTTCTGCCTTCCTTCGGTCGAGACCGGCTACTCTCGCTCCGTGATCCGTACTGTCCGCGCCATGCGCGCCGGTTCCGGGCGCGCAAGATCGACCGACAGCAATCCATTCCTCAAGTCGGCTCCGAGCACCTCCATGCCGTCAGCCAGCACGAACGTGCGCTGGAACTGCCGTGCGGCGATGCCGCGGTAGATGTACTGCCGGTTCTTGTCCTCCTGCTGGCGTCCGCGGATGACGAGCTGATTGTCGTCAACCATGACCTCCAGCTCCTCGAGCTTGAAGCCGGCGACCGCAAGCGTGATCCGCAGGCGTTCCGGACTTTTGCCGTCTTTCGGCAGTCGCTCGATGTTGTAAGGAGGATAGCCGTCAGCCGCCTTGGAGACGCGATCGAGCACGCGCTCGATCTCATCGAAGCCGATAAGGAACGGACTGGATAGCGACGGTACGCGTGACATCGCAAAGCCCCCTAAAGCGACTTTGGCGGGACCCGTTTCCAGCATCCCGACCGGCGGGCTCTTGAGCCCTTCGGTCGGGTTCAATATGGGGGACGGCGGTTAAGCTTTCAAGAATTGCTGAAAATGCCGGGCAATTCGGTTACCAAGAGCCTGCGGTTAATGCCTGGTAAGTGCGGCC
>FWPU01010625.1_pt1 | contig 13534 bp, 16 predicted proteins | sample 2228361 | NCBI WGS metagenome assembly FWPU01 (sample SAMEA103939777, study PRJEB20133) | metagenome | reverse complement strand
ATCACCCAAGGCAGGAGCCGGATGCGGTAATGCCGCACGTCCGGATCTGTGGAGGGGGTGATCAGCGATGGTCATTCCTACTCCGACTAAGCCGAGTCAAGCGCGGATTTCGCCTGTAGCCGCGCCGAGTTACGCACAGGCTTGTCCACAGGCTTCCCCCACGCTGCAAGGCTTGCTACTTCTTTCGGCGGCGGTGCGCCGAAGTCCTCGGTGGTGACGTCTTCGGACGATCCCGTTTGGGCCAGCGTGCCCGTTGGAGCCTTGGAGCTCGTTTGAGGTTCGGCCTCCACCGCCATTTTCTTCTTCGCGTTCCGCCGCAGCTTCTCGGTCTTCGAGGGGCAGTGCTCGCCAATCCATCGGCGGGCCTGCTCGGCTGTCACGCTCTCGCCGGTGTCCGGCCGCACGAGCCGGTAGGCAACCTCTGGCGCCGTCTGGCCCTCCGCCCGTGCAGCGCGCGCCTGCTCGCGCAGTTTGAGCAGCGCGTACACCTTGCGAAGCAGCTTGTGCGCGACGATGCAGACGGCATCGTAGTGGTGCTTGCCGCGCCCGAGGGCTCGCTCGTAGACATAAGCGAGCTCGGGGTCGTGGCGCCGAGCCGTCTCCGCGGCCAGAAACAGGTACTGCTTCAGCAGCGTCGGTCCGCCCTTGGTGAGCCGCTGCCGCGGCTTGCCTTCCTTGTCACCGGTCTGCCGCGCACGCGGGACGTAGCCGAAGAACGCGGCAAACCGCTTCGCGCTTCCGAACCGCCCGACGTCGCCGCCGTACGCTTCCATCGCCGCCGCGATGGTCGGCCCGAAGCCGGGCACCTCGCGCTCGAGGACACGCTCGGGGTCCACGCGCCGGTACGTCTTCATGATGACGTCGTCGAGCGCCGCCACCTGCTCCTCGAGGAGCTCGATGCGTTCAAGCTCACGGCGCACCAAGTCCTGCAGCACGCCGTAGTCGAACGGCAACTTTCCTTCGGCGCGGAGAGACTCGTATAGGGCGCACGCCTCCAAGCATGCGGCGAAGACTCGCTCCACCTGCTCCGCGGCTGACGCCCCGCGAGCATGCAGACGCCAGAGCCGCTGAAGCTCGCCTTTGCCCTTTGCGCGGACGGCGAACGGGTCGACGTACCGGCGGAGGAAGACCGTCCCTGTCTCGCTGAACAACTCGCCACCGAATGCCTCGGCGAGCTTCGGGTTGGCCAGCACCAGCCAGGACTGGATGCGCCCCTTCGCCTTTGCCGCCTCCACGACGTACCGCGCCCGCTGCTTCACGCACAGCCGCAGCGTCGTCTCCTCGGCGGTCGGCACGCGCAGCTCATGCACGCCGCTCGGGTCGACGTGCCGCACCAGCGCCTGCGCCTTTGCATCCGCGTTGTCCGTCTTGGCGAACTGCTGGAGGAACTTCCGCAGCGCCGCCGTCTTCTGCGGCTTGGGCACATACGTCCGGTGCCCGCGGCGAGCCAGCTCGGCCGCGAGCGGCAGCCACGCCAGTCCCGTCGGCTCCATGATGAACTCGCACGGGTCGTCCCGACCAGCCGTGGCTCGGCGAACCAGCTCGTCAATGCCGGCCCGATTCCGCTCGACCCGGAACGGTCTGCCGGCCGGCATCGCGCCGTCGTAGATGACCGCTCGGTGCGGCGCCTTCAGCGCCAGGTCGATTCCCACTCGTCTCATGATGACCTCCTCGTCGAATCAACGGCGGGGAGGCTCCTCTTCGTCGTGCGAGCCCGACCAGAGTCGTCCCATAACGGTGCGTCATGTGGGGTCGTGCTGGAGCACGCCGCCAATCTCCTCAAACGGGGTCCCTCGCACGGGAGGAGGCGGCCATACCATGCACGGGATCGCCCCGAAGGGCGTCGCCAGCGAGCTTGTACCGTCATCCTCCCCACCGCGCGAGCGACCCTAGCCAAGCTCATCACGCAGCTCGACATCTCACTTGTCCACAGGCCCGCCGACGACGGCGGCTGTGGACAACTGCTGATCAACAAAATCTCAGTCAGCAGCGACATACCGCGCGAGCGTAGTGCCTTCGGAAGATTTCCGCGCTTGCTCTGTTGCGGCGTTGTGGCACATAGCCGACGGCCGCGGGAGGGACAGATGAGCAGACGTGCTGCGCTCGCCTGGGCGCTGGTCGTCGCAAGCTGCGCCGGGTGTCCGAAGGGCAAGGACGAGGTCGATGCCGGCCCCTTCGACGCAGGTCCCGTCGAAGCCTACGAGAAGGAGCCGAACGACCGGCCCGATCAGGCGCCGACGATCTCCGATTCGACCATCTTCCACGCGCAGCTTTCGGCGGATCCGACGAAGCCGGACGAGGACTGGTACCAGCTCAGCTCGACGGCTCTCAGGACGGTGGACGTGTCGGTGAGCGCGCTGGCAGCGGGCGACGTCGCCATTCACGTGATGGACGCCGACCGAAACCAGCTGGCGACCGTGAACAGCGCCGGTGAAGGCAAGCCCGAGCGGCTGCCGAACCTCGGGCTGAACGGGAAGGTGTTCGTCCGCGTCGTCTCCGCGAAGAAGGGCTCGGGCGGCGCCTACGACGTGACCTTCGTCTTCCGCGAGCCCACGCCGGGCATGGAGGTCGAGCCGAACGATCGCGCCGTCGACGCGAACGCCGTGATGCTCGGGCAGCCCATCTCCGGGTACATCGGGCACGGCGGCGACGAGGACTGGTTCCGGTTCGAGCTGCCGGCGGGGGCGGAGGGAGCGGGGCCTTCGGTGGACGCGGGCGCGCATCTGGCGGGAGGCGAGGTGGACGGCGGCGTGGAGGCGGAGGGTGCGGCCGACGCCGGAGCGACGGACGGCCCGAAGATCGCGCTGCGCATCGAGTTGACCCCTGTCGAGGGAGTGCACTTCGAGGTGTCGGTGCTGTCGGCGGCGGAGGCTCCGCTGTTCCAGGTGAAGGGCAAGGACAACGAGGCCCTGTCGCTGCGCAACGTCGGCGTGCGGGCGGTGGACCACTTCGTCTACGTGGTGGTGAAGAGCGCCTGGAGCGGCACCGGGAAGGACGCGCGGCGCACGTTCAACCCGGACCGCAGCTATCAGCTCGCCGTCTCGCAGGAGGAGGCGGGAGCGAACGCCGAGTACGAGCCCAACAACGAGCCCGCCAAGGCGACGCCGCTTCTGCGCGACGGGTACCGCGAGGGCTTCCTCTCGCCGAAGAACGACGTCGACTACTACGTCCTGCGCACCGAGCAGCCCGTTCTGGCGAAGGTGCAGCTCAGCGGGCTCGAGCGGGTGGATCACGTCCTTTCCATCGTGAAGGCCGACGAGAAGGGCGAGCAGGTGCTGATGAAGGTGAACGACGGCACCGTGAAGGAGCCCGAGCTTTTGAACAACGTCTTTTGCGCGGGCGAGTGCCTGTTCAAGGTCGAGGGCGCGCTGAAGAAGGTCGACGGCAAGTGGGTGAAGGACTACGAGAACCCCGAGGTGCCGTACCGGCTCAGCGTGAGCGTGGTGCCCGACGACGGCACCGAGGAGCGCGAGCCCAACGGCACGGTGGAGACGGCGACGCCGATCGCCATCGGCAAGCCCGTGCGCGGCACCGTGCACCCCAAGAAGGACGTCGATTACTACAAGCTCGACCTGTCGGGCCGGCCCGTGAAGACGCCGCTCAAGGTGACGCTGACCGGCATTCTGAAGGTGGACGTCGGGCTGTACCTGCACGCGTTGGACGAGGACGGGAATCTGATGCTCCAGCAGACGGCCGACCGGGCGAAGGCCGACGCGCCCGAGGTGATTCGCCACACCGGCGAGCCCGGGGTGGTGATCCTAGAGGTGCGGGACGCGAAGAACCGCGAGTCGAACTTCCAGGACGCCTACCAGCTCACCGTCGAAGAGGGCGAATAGGCCCGTCCGCCAGGTCAGGGGCGCGCCGCCCTGCCTGTTCTTGACCCGCGCGGACAGGAGGACTATTCAAGTCGGCGCTTCACGCGGTGGTAGCTCAGCTGGCAGAGCACGAGCTTCCCAAGCTCGGGGTCGCGGGTTCGATCCCCGTCCGCCGCTCTCGATGAGGGCCTCGTTCCGTGGGGTTCGCCGGGCGGGGCCCTTCGAGTCGGCATCGGCGCGGGCTGATGCAGCGGGTGATGCATTCCCGCACCATCAGGAAAGCTTCGTACGGGCGTCTATGGAACCGCCATGCCTCCGATTCCGTTTCGGCCTGGGGCGCGAACCCTCTACCCGGACACAAGCACCCTCATCTATGCGTTCAACGGCGCCGCCCAAGCTGCCGATGCAGGTGATCGCGCAATTCTCTTCGCGCTTCACGAGGTCGCGAGCAAAGCGAACCTGTGCTTGAGCCTTCCTCACCTCCTCGAACTCCAGCGGGTGGGAGACGCAAAAAAAGTACTCGCAGATGCCGCCGTTCTTGACTCGATCGAAATAGTTTGGCTCGTCCGACAGGACATTGCCGAAGAGCTCGAGGTTGAGAATTTCCTACGTGGAACGGTTGCCGGAGCAGTGGGTCGGCCTCGGTTGCCATGGGTTCCCTCCTTTCTCTCGCAGTTTCGAGAGCTGAATCCCGAGGCGGCCGCCGAGTACCTTGCCACGAACACGATCGCCGCTTTCCTTACCGCCGCCGTCGCCGACAAGCAGCACATGCGCCGCCTGGAGGAAATGGCCGCGCTTGGAAAGAGCTACAGCCAACGGCTCTTCGAAGATCGCAACAGAGCGAGACTTGAAAAAGTGTCGAAGGCCGAGATCGACGCGCAGCTTGACCGAAACTTGCTGGCGTACATCACCGAGGTCGCACGTCGGATCCACTGTCGAATCATCGCCGCCGCCGATCCAAACTACCTCGTCAGGTACGGTGTGCTTGAAGGACCACCTGAGTTCGAAGCACTCAGGAAGCTCGTCCCGCTTCCAAGCGACGCGCCACAGTTGTTTCCAACGTTCTTCCTCTTCCACCGTGTCATCCGTAGCTTCGCGGAGGAAATTGCCCGGAAGGCAAACATCGGAACCGGGTTCTTTCATAAACGGGACGGGGACTTCTTCGACTGGAGCCATCTCGTGGGAGCTGCCTACGCAGATGCCTTCTGCTGCGACTCGCTCACCGCCAAGCACCTCGGAAACGCCCGCACAACGCTCGGCCTACCGGAGCCCCTCGTCCTCACCAAGGGTGACAAGGGACGGCTCGCGGATCAGATCCTCTCTACCGTCTTCGGGTGATCCACTCTTAGCGCAACCCGACCGATCTTCGCCCACTGGTCGTGCGAGTCCTCGGCGAAGCGGCCGTAGCGCTTCACCGTCAGGTTGAAGTTGGTCCCCGATGACCTCGACGTGGAAGTCGGACGTGTCGACCTCGCGGCCGACACCGAGCGCGTTCTTGTTCGAGAGCAGATAGGTGAAGGCCCGCTGGATCGACTCCTTCATGGCGCCGGCGACGCCGCCGGCGGGCTTGAGCTTCCCGGTGCCGTTGGAGAGGCTCACCTCGATCCGGCACAGGCCGACGGTGCCGCCACCACTGACGGACGCCGAGTAGACGCTGCCCGGGGGAGCGGGTCGGGCGAGATCAGATCGCGGCCGCCCTGCTCGGGAACTCCCACGAAGCGCTCCTCGCCGGTCTCGGTGACGAGATAGCTGAACGACGTGTGGTAGTACTCGAAGGAGCCCATCTTCTTGAGCTGCTCCTTCACGCGCCGCCGACCCTCGAGGGCCAAGGCGAGGATCTCTGCTCGATGCCCCGGGCGCGCAGCGCCGCCGCCCACTGCCGGTAGTCACCTGTACACCGCGCTCGATCTCGACGTCGTCATTGAAGGCGCTGGGGGAAACGGCGCCGCTCGAAGCATTCGCGAAAATTGCGGCGCACGAACTCTTGGCCCGACAAGCGCCGTGACAGGGCGCTGCAGGGAACACGGAAGAAGGGAATCACCTTGTCCGCGCTTGGCAACCTCGAGCCGCGACAGCGCCTTCATCGGCGCGAGCGTCACGTCGTCGAGCGCGCTCCGGTGCGCAAGCCCCGCGTACGTGCCGCGCAACGGCTCGGGCACCGTTCTTGGGGTCGAACGGCGAAGGAGGCGCACGCCGGCGGTCGCAGGCGGCCGCGGCTTGCCGGCCGCCGCCGGTGTGGGTTAATGTAGGACAAGCCCACCAGGGGAGGGGGCAGGAGGCACGGCCGTGCCGCACCCGTCTTCCCCTCCATCGAGTCGAACGGCCAAAGCAGAGGCCTTGGCCGCGCTAAAGGCGGTCGCGGGCGGCGAGGCCGGCGAGCGTGGGCGCGCGAGCGCCGAGGTGCTCCTCTCCGTCATCGGCGAGCTGGAGGCCGTCGAGTACGACGATGAAGAGGACGAGGACTGCCCCGGTTGCGGTTGGCCGCCGCTGTCGCCTGCATTTGCGAACGAGCACCTGGCGACGTGCCGCGACCACCCGGCTGTCGTTCGCGCGCGCGCGTGTGGCGAATCGCTCCGCCTCGCTCCTTTCTTGGCGACGTCGCTGGGGCTCGAAGCGCTCCCCGTCGAGAGCGGCCTCTTCGACGGCATCGAGAAGGCGCTGGCGACAGGGCCCGAGGGGCAGAAGTACCGGTACGTGCCCCAAACCGAAGAGCTGCGCCGCCATGTCGAATTCCTCACCGGGCCGAAGCGGGACCAGTACCCGATTTTGGTGCCCAAGTACGCCGCCGAGCTCGAGGCCGCGGTGGACCTTTGGGCGCGGCTGGTGCACCGCGAGGCGGACCCGTGCCGCTTCTGCGGCGCGGTGACGGCGATCGAAGACGCCATCGCGCATGCCGCGGGCTGAGAGCAGCACCCGGCGGCGGTGGCGGCCAAAGCGGCCGAGGCCCACCTGAACGCGCAGCTCGGCCGCCGGGGCGCGGAAGCGCTCGTGAAGCTCGTCCTCGAACGAGAGCGTCTCCTCGACGGGCTCGCCAAGCTGATCGGCGCGTGTGAGTCGTTCGACAAGGACCTCGGCTGGAACGGGGAGAGCTACTACGCCCGAGGGTACGTCGAAGACGCGCTGCACCGCGCGGCGGTGAAGGCCGCGCGGCTCGCCGACTTGAGCGCGCCCGTCTATCGGCCGAGCTTCGACGCCGTCGCGGAAGCGGCCTCTGGCCCAAAGTTCGCCCGGGCGACGTGGCGGGCGCTTCTCCGCGTGGGTCAAGACGGGCCTGTGCCCGGCACGCATCGCGGCACGGAGGCCGACGCGGCCTTGCTGCGCGGCGCAATCGCCGAGGCCGACCGCCTGCGACAGGCGCTCGGCGACGACCTCGCCTGCCCTTCGTGCGCCCGGCCCGGGCTGTGGGTGCACCTGGCGGTGGCGCACGTCGCCGCCTGCCCGCTCCATCGCGCGACGATCCGTGAACGGGAAGCCGAGGCGGCGGCAGCGTTCGCCTCGGACGTCCTGCGCGAGAAGCGGCCCGAAGCGGGCCTGGGCGAAGTGCAGGCCCGAGCGCTGCGCGCCATTCAGCGTTTCTGGCCGCCGACGTGGACGCGACAGCGCGAAGACGGCGATGCGTCGAGTCGCCGCGACCAGGAGCGCGTCGAGTTTCTCCTGGTGCCGGAACGGCGCGCCAAGTACCCGACGATCGTCGAGAGCTATGTCGACGACGTCGCCGGGGCCCTCTCGACCTGGCAGCGCTATCGGATCGCGCACGACGCCGAGTGCCCATACTGCGGATACACCGGCCCGTTTGCGGCGCTCCTCGCGCACGTCGCCGAATGCCGGGCACACCCGTCTTGGGCCCGAGCCGACGCGCACGACCGCTTTCTCGAGCGCGCCGGAACCGGGCGACTCGACGAGCTGCGAGCGCTCAGGCGAACCATCGACGCAGCGCGCATCGCGCTCGCCAGGCTGGCCGAATACGTCGACCGCTTCATCGACTCGTTCGGCGACGACGAGCGCGGAAGGGCCATCGTCCACAATTGGCTCCTCGATGGCTGGAAGCGAGAGCTGAGCCTCGCCCGTGAGGCGCTGTCGCGCCTGCGTCCATCGAGCGCCGCCTGATCGAGCGGGCGCGCGAGATGGCTGCACGAGATGCGGCGGTGCCTCTTGCCCGACCGGTGCGGCCCGCCATGGAGCTCGGCGCCCGCTCACCGTTGCCGCTTGAGGCACTCGAGCTCGGCTCGAAGCTCGGCGGCGCGCCGCTCGGCCTCCTCGCGCCGGCGGCGCTTTGCGCGAAACATTGCCCGTGCCAAGGTGAGAACGAACTGCGAACTGCGAAACGGGGCGAAGCGAAACGGGGCGGTGCCCCCGGAACCGTGGGGGCGCAAGCACCCGGCCATGGCCATTCGCCGCGGTGCGGGCGGCGCCGTTCAGTCAGGGGCGCGCACACGTCGACGCTGACCTCGGCGAGAGGCGGCCAGTCCATTCTCGAGCGCCTATTCACACCGCCAGCTCGATCTGCGGAGGCGCCCGTTCCGAAGGAGGCGAACGCCGCGCTGACAACAGCCCCATGTTCCGAAGCACCTCCTCGGCGGTGCTCCGACGGGTGACGACGGCCACCACCTTGCGCCCCGTGCCGCAGCTGCATCGCCACACGTCTGCGCCCCAGGTGCGGGCCTCAAGCGTCGCCCAGTCGATGCGCGGCCTCTTCGCCTTGCGTTTGCCCTCCGGCCGCGCGCGCCGAGCGCCGCTCGCCGGTTCCGCCGCCGTCTCTTCGGGTACCCAATGGGCCCGTGCGCTGGACTGCGAGGCGGACACCCCGTGGAAGTTGGTGAGGTGCACCAAGTTGGCGGATTCCCGAGCGCCAAGCTCGGGGTCGCGGGTTCGATCCCCGTCCGCCGCTCTCGAAGGGCCCCGGTCGTCGCACCGCTGCGGGCCGGGCCTTCGTCGCGACGATGCATCAGAACGGGCTGATGCACTGGACGATGCATCCGCAGGTTGGTTCTCGGCAGACTCCGGTACCTTCTCGGTCGAGCGGCAGGTGGACTAGCGACGGCCGAAAGCTGCTCGAGATCGCCGTGGCTTTGAAGGTGCCGCTGGCGACCGCGGCGCGCGCAGCTCGGACGGCGTGCCAAGGAGTCGGTCGCCGGTTGGCTCGTGTTCGCCCTCTGGGCGGGCGCCAAGCAGCCGGCGAGATCGGGTAGCCCACTTTGGACCCGGCTCGGGTCGGGTTACGTTTGGCGCATGCGATCCCCATCCGATGTCATCGCAGACGCCATGCGCCTGCCGGCCAAGCAGCGGGCGCGCCTCGCGCACGAGTTGATCCGCAGTCTGGAGGGCGAACCGCCAGAGGATCCCGCCGAAGTGGAGCGCGCATGGGCCAAGGAGATCGATCGCCGCGTTCGGGAAATCGATTCGGGGAAGGCGAAGCTGCTCGACTGGGCCGACGTCCGGCGCGACATCGACCGCACGATTCGTAACGTCAGACGTCGCCGCCGCAGGCGGCCGGCGCGCTGAATGCGCGTTCGCTTCCACGCTTCCGCCCGCGCAGAAGTTCGCGAAGCCGCCCGATGGTACGAAGAACGGCGCGAAAACCTCGGCCGCGACTTTCGCGAGGAGGTCGCCACCGCGGTCGACGCCATCGGCGCCAAACCCGACACGTGGCCGCAGGTAGCGGGGCCTGCGGAGGCACGCCGATACCTGCTCGCGCGGTTCCCATTCGCGGTGATCTATGTCCTGCGCGGCTCTGACATCTGAGGCGTCGCCGTCGCGCACACGAGCCGGCACCCGGGCTACTGGAAGCGCCGGCTCACTGCGCGTGTCCGCCACTGAAGCCTGCCGGCTACGGGTGCATCAGAGCGGCGGGCTGATGCATTTCGCCTGCTCGCAATGCCCGCCGTGCTCGTATTGCTCGTCATGCAGGCGGCGATTCCGCCAAGTTGGCGAAATCACGAGCTGCCTGATGATTTTCCCAAGCTCGGGGTCGCGGGTTCGATCCCCGTCCGCCGCTCTCGATGAACGGGCCTGGAACGCTTGAGGTTCTCCTCGGCGTCGACGTCGTCGTTGTGACCTTCGCCCGCCGGTAGCGTCAAACGCCCGAACGTGTTGCCGCCATCGCCCATCGATCGGGGGTACCGTCATCAGACGATGAAGGTGAAGGGCTTCACCTGCGGGACCTGCGGCGAGTTCCACGAGGGCGTGCCATTGGATTTCGCGTTCTCTGCCCCGCGAGTCTGGCATGAGGGAAGCGACGCGGAGCGCGAGGCCGGGAAGCTCACCTCGGACCTATGCATCCTCACGCTCGACGGCCATACCTCGTACTTCGTGCGAGGCGTGGTCGAGATTCCGGTCCTCGATGGCCCAGGCCCTTTCGCATGGGCTGGGCACAGGCTTCGGCGACATACCCGCCGAGCGGTGCGCGCGTCAGATGCGCCAGGCGCGGGTCCGGACCGCGCTCCGCAAGATGTTCGTCCCGAAGTCACTACGCGAGGCCGCGGTCGGCGAGCTGAGCCTCAAGCGGTGAGTCTTCGGGCAGACCGACCGACGAGGACTCCGCCAGCCAAGCATAAGCCATTGAAATCAAAGCCGATTGCCTTCTGATTGCACGAAAACGATCGGCGGCCACATAATTATGACCGGGCGCCGGTCATGATTAACTCGCCTGGAAAGTCGCTCACGCTGCAAGAGGTCGCCCTTCTCGCTGGCGTGTCCGAAAAGAAGATTCGGCACGAGCTCGAGGAGAGGGTCGTCACCCCGGAGCGCGACGAAAGCCGACTGCGGTTTCCTGCCAGGTCCGTTCTGTTCTTCCGGGTGGCCGAGGCGGTGCCGCTGCTCTCGAAGGAAGATCGACGAAACCTTTACGTGCTCGTCACCAAGAAACGTCGCGACGTTGGTCCGTGGAAGGCGGAGGCTCGCGATCTCGTTCGGCGCGGCGAGGTCACAACGAGACTCGAGACCAGCGAAGTCAGAAAGAAGGTCGCACAGCTCCTTTGGACGTACGTTCGCGGGAAGCGAAGGGTTGTTTCGAGCGACGACGTGCTGAGCGGAGAGCCCGTCTTCGCCGGGACGAGAATATCGGTCCGGCACGTCGGGGCCCTCGCCGAGAAGCTCTCCCTTGAAGAGCTGCGACGAGAGTTCCCGCGACTCCGCGACGAAGACTTCGAATTCGCCAAGCTCTACGCGCGCCTGCCATCGCCCCCTGGCCGACCGCCGAAGCGTCTAGAGTTCCGGCGCCGTGCTCGACCGCGCAATCGTTGACGAAAACCTCAGCCCATCACTGGTGCAGAGGCTGTCGGGCAGAGGCATCTTCGCCCAGCACGTGGCGCACGTCGGCCGCGCCGGTATTTGTGACGACGAGCTCTGGGAGCTCGCACTCGAGCAGAGCGCCTTCGTCATCACGCACAACCCGCAGGACTTCCTGAGCCTCGCGGCAAGCGCGACGATTCACGCGGGCCTCATCGTGATTCGCGAGGGTGGGCTCACGCCCGACGAGCAATGGGAACGCGTCATGGCGGCGCTCGACTACCTCGCTCAACACGGCATCGGCGATCTCACGAACCAGGTCGTCGACGTTCGGTCACTCGTCGACATCGAGGTGTTGACGATTCCGCAGCCCTGAGCCGTCAATCTCGCCTGTCGGGACACGGCGAGGTGCTGCTCTGCTCGCCCGGCGCCCGCGCTACGCTGGTGGTCGCGATGGGTGTGAACCTCTCTTCACATGCCGGCATCGACGTTCGAGCCAGGGCGGGCGGCGCGGGCAACGCAGACCCTCTGCTGCGCCCGGTCGTCGCAGGGGCGCTCCGTCGATGTCGCCGTCATTCGCTTCATCGAGCACGATGCGCGCATCATCGATTGCTCAAGCCTTGATGCTCTTGCTCCTCGGCGCCTGCTCGCGACCGGGCTTTCCCGAGGCGTGCGCGCGCAAGGGCTCGGTCGCGATCGTTCCCATCGGCGCTCCGGCCGGCCCCGCGCTGACGGCGTGGGTCCGTGACATCCGCAAGCGGTTCGCGCTCGACGCATCCATCACCGAGCCGGTGGAGATTCCCGAGGCAGCCTTCGACGAACGGCGCCAGCAATACGCCGCGGAGGACCTGGTGGAGGCAATCGACCGGCGGCTCCGCCGCCCGAATGACGCCTCATCGATTCTCGTCGGCATCACCAACCGGGACATCTTCACCAGGAGCCGCGACTGGAACTGGGCGTTCGGCCTTTACCGCGACAAGACCGCGGTCGTTTCGATCGCACGCATGTCGCCCTCCGACGGCCGGTGGACACCGCAAGCCGAACGGCTTGCACGCGAGCGGCTGACGAAGCACGTGGCCCGCGTGCTCGGAACGCTCTACTGCGGCTTCGAGCGGACGGGGCCACGCCGCAGCGTCATGCGCCGTCAGGTGCTCGGGGTCGACGACCTCGACGAGATCGACCTCTCGAACTGGAGCCTCGGGGAGGACGGAGGCGAATGACGCATCTACCGCTGCGGCGCCGGTGACGCACGCGCCCACAGTGCCTCCGACGCGAGCAACGCCTTCCGCTCGTCCACCGAAGTCGCCTCGTCGAGCTTCGGGTAGAGGTACTGCTCCTCGCGCAGATGATGGTGCTCGGCGAGGTGCTTGAACGTGTGCTCCTCGTCGATGAGCGCCAGCGCGCGACGGCGGGTGAACGGTCCCTGGCGCAGCTCTGCGATGCGCGAGTGGAAGCGCGCGAGCGCCTCCATCATTCGCTCGTGCTCTCCGGTGAAGAGCTCGGGCGGAGCACCCCGCACCCTCGGCACGCGCGCCGCGTAGAGGGGCACGAGCAACTCGTCCTCGGCCCGCAGGTGCGGAAGCAGCGCCGCCTGGTAGGCCAACAGGCACGACGCCGCCTCCTCGAGGTCCAGCCCGACGATTGCCTCCTGGTGCGAGAGGAAGAGCTCGTCGAGCACGCGGTGTGCCTCACGGAGCGCGAGGAAGCTGTCGGCGTCCGCCATCAATCGAGAAGCTTACCTTCCGAGCGCCGTGCCCGCGCCCGTCGACCGGCGAGGGCCGTTCGCCCCGGAGTCACCGCGCCGAAAGTCGCATCAGCCGATTGCTCCCTGCATGTGGAACATCTCGAGCTTCAGCGCCGTGCCGCCGTTGGCGATCGCCGCCGCTAGCGCCGCGTCGTTCTCGATTACGAGCTGAACCCAGTCGTGCTGAGGCAACGCGTGTGGCCGCGCGGCCTCGAGCAACGCCGGCGCGAGCTCCGGCTGCTCGGCGCGGAATGGGGAACGACGGCGAGAAGCGCGCGAACGCCACGTGCGCGAGCCGTTCCGAAGCTCGAGAAGCACGTTGCCGGTGTCCTTCCGCATCCAACCGATGAAGCCGGGCATCAGCCTGAGCTGCGAGGTGAGCCGCGCGTCGTCCTCCGGCGCCGGCGTGTGCACGGTAACCGGCTCGCTCGGTCGCGGCAGATGCGCCTGGGCACCTTCGCAGAATCCGTGAGGCGGCGCCGGACCGACGTGCAACGCGACCGAGCGGGTTGCACCTGCGCCGACATCTCGCGCCCAACACCGCCTTCTGCGCACCCGCGCTCCGTTGACGGTGGCGTGAGCCGACAGTGAACTTCGGGCCGCATGGGGCGCTCCACGATGGCGGTTCTGGCGCTGGTGGTGTCTCTTCCGGCCGGCGCCGCGGACAAGAAGCCCGAGCGACCGGTGGCCGAAGTGAATACTCACACCGCCTGAAGGCGGTGGCTTCGGCCGGGCTTCGCCCGGCCTT
>FWPU01010624.1_pt1 | contig 13534 bp, 18 predicted proteins | sample 2228361 | NCBI WGS metagenome assembly FWPU01 (sample SAMEA103939777, study PRJEB20133) | metagenome | reverse complement strand
TGGACAGGGGCCGTCTCGAGGCCCTGCGGGGATATCGAGTAGTCCGTTCTGAGGCCCGCTACGACGATAGCCGGGTGGATTTTGTGTTAGAGGGGCCCCGGGGGCCGTGTCTCCTAGAGGCTAAGTCCGTGACCCTGGTGGTGGACGGCGTGGCCCTTTTCCCTGATGCTCCCACCGAGCGGGGGGCGAGGCACCTGCGCGCTTTGCTGGAGGCCCGCCGATGTGGCCTGGAGGCTGGGGTGCTTTTCGTCGTCCAGCGGGCCGGTGTTGTGGCCTTCGCCCCCAACCAGGAGGCGGATCCGGTCTTCTGCTCCCTGCTGGAGGAGGCCGCTGCCAGTGGAGTGCGAGTTCTGGCCTATCGCTGCCGTGTCTCGCCGCGCGGCATTAGCATCGCTGAGCCTTTGCCCGTGCGCCTATAGAAGGGGGATGGCCATGCTGGAGCGCCTGCTTCGCTTTTTCACTCGACAGCCGCCTCACCCTGGGCCCCTGACGGCCATCACCATGGAGCCTATCGGCGTCGTCCGGAATCGGGTGAGGGAGCCCAGGCGCGGCGGCTGGGGGGAAGTCACCTCTCGCATCGTTCTCCGGCCGGACATCGCCGATGCCCTGCTGGGGTTGAGCGATTATTCGCATATTATGGTCCTTTTCTGGCTGCACGCGGTGCCAGCAGAGGTGCGTGGCTCCAAGCACCGGCTTCACCCTATGGACGACCCCCAAAATCCCCTGCAAGGGGTGCTGGCCACGCGCAGCCAGATCCGTTTCAATCCCATCGGCTTCACAGTGGTGCCCCTGCTGAAGGTGGCCAATAACGTCCTCCATGTGCGGGGCCTGGACGCCATAGACGGCACGCCGGTGCTGGACATTAAGCCGTATATCCCGGAGTACGATGCGGTGCCGGAGGCGCGGGTGGCCCCTTGGGTCAGGGGCACCGGGCGCGAAGGCCCTCGGTGAGCACGCCCATGAGCCGTCGTCGTCACCTTCAGCGCCAGCTCATGGAGGTCTACCACGGCTTACTGAGCCACTATGGACCCCAGCACTGGTGGCCCGGCGACTCCCCCTTCGAGGTGATTGTCGGGGCCATTCTGACCCAGTCCGCCGCCTGGGGCAATGTAGAGAAAGCCATCAATAATCTCAAGGCGGCGGGCGTCTGGTCGCCGGCGGCCTTGCTAGAGACGGCGGAGGAAGAACTGGCGCGGCTGGTCTATCCGGCCGGCTACTTTAACGCCAAGGCCCGCAAGCTGAAAGCCTTCGCCGTCACCTTGTTCGAGCGCTTCGGTGGCGATTTGCAGCGCCTCCTGGCCACCCCCTGGCCGGAGCTGCGGCCCGTCCTGCTGAGGACCCATGGCATCGGCCCGGAGACAGCCGACTCCATCATTCTGTATGCCTGCGGCCAGCCCGTCTTTGTGGTCGACGCCTATACCCGCCGGATCATGCCGCGCCTGGGCCTACAGCCGGAACACGATGACTATACCTCCTGGCAGGCCCTGTTCATGGATAACCTGCCGTCTGAGGTTCCCCTGTACAACGAGTACCACGCCCTGCTGGTGGCGCACGGTAAGGCTCTCTGCCGGAAGGAGCCCCTCTGCATGACCTGCCCCGTCCTCTCGACCTGTCCCACAGGAAAGGCCTGCCTGGGCGAGGGGCAGAACGCAAGAGACCCTTCGCTGCGCTCAGGGTGACAGAATGGCCCATGTAACGCGAGGCCAGGTAACGGCGTCTATCTTTTCGGTCCCAATACCCTCCCTTTTGGGCTCGTCACAGGAAGGCCAACCGGCAGGGCTTTCCTGTGATGCTTTTTAGAGGCCGCCGTCTCTTCTTCTTTTCTTGACCGCTGGCCGGGCTGCCCTTACGCTAGCTTCGGGGTGAGGGACCCTGGACCTGGCCATCATCGGCCTGCCCCAGTCGGGCAAGACAGCCTTGTTTAAGGCTCTGGCCATGGGCCATGGTGGCGAAGAGCGGCCTGGCCCTGCCGCCAGCCGAGAGCATATCGCCGTGATCAAGGTCCCCGACCCGCGCTTGCAGCGGCTGGCCGCCATGTTCCAGCCCAAGAAGGTGACCCCCGCTGAGGTGCGCCTGCATGATCTGCCAGCTCCTTTCCGGCGCGATGTCGCCCTGGCTCCCCAGCACGCGTCGTCCCTGGCCAGCGCCGATGGCCTGATCCATGTGGTACGGGCCTTCCAGCGCCAGGATGTGCCCCATCCCCAAGGCTTTGTGGACCCTCACCGCGACATCGCAGCCCTGGAGCTGGAGCTGGCTTTCTATGATCTGGGCATTGTGGAACGACGCCTGGAGCGGCTGGACATGGCGGTCCGCTCGGCCCGACCCGGGGAGCGGGAGGCGGGCGAGCGGGAGCTGCGGCTCCTTCGCCGTGTCCGGGAGCACTTGGAGCAGGAGGTGCCCCTACGTAGCCAGCCCTTGGCCCCGGAGGAGCTGAAACAGCTGGCCGGTTACGGCTTCCTTACCCTTAAACCTGTGCTGCTGGCCATCAACATCGATGAGAGCGACGTTCCCAGGACAGCGGCCATAGAGGCCGACTTCCGGTCCCGTTATGCCGGTGGCAAGAGCGGTGTCGTGGCCCTCTGCGCCGGGCTGGAGGCGGAGCTGGCCGAGCTCCCGGAGGAGGAAGCGGCTCAGTTCCGGCGGGAGTTGGGCAGCACCGAGCCCGTCGCCCAGCGTCTCCTGGCTTCGGCCTACCAGGTGCTGGGCTACGTCACTTTCTACACCGTGGTGGGCGAGGAGTGTCGCGCCTGGCCTGTGCCGGCCGGCACCACGGCGCTGGCGGCCGCCGGCAGGATCCACTCGGATATGGAGCGGGGCTTCATCCGGGCCGAGGTCATCGCCTATGAGGTTCTGCTGGAGGTCGGCTCTCTGGCTGAGGCCCGCCGGCACGGCCTCCTGCGCACCGAGGGGAAGCAGTACGTCGTCCAAGACGGTGACGTGCTGCACATCCTGTTTCACGTGTGATGGTCACGGGCCGTGCCCCTCGTTGACACATCGATTGGGCCTGCCGTATTCTCTCCTCGCTTTACTTGGAGACAGGAGGTACCATGAAGGCCGTTACCTTCGAAGGGCCCTTTAACGTGGCCGTCAAAGACGTTCCTGATCCCCAGATCCAGGAGCCCACTGATGCCATCCTCAGGGTGACCACCAGCGCCATCTGCGGCTCCGATCTCCACCTTTACAACGGTCGCCTGCCCATGCCCTTGCGGGGCTGGGTCCTGGGCCACGAATACATTGGCGTCATCGAGGAGGTGGGCTCGGCCGTTGCCAACCTCAAGAAGGGAGACCGGGTGGTGGGGGCTTTCATGGCCAGTTGCGGCCAGTGCTTCTACTGCCAGCGGGGCTGGCCTTCGCAATGCCTCAAGCAGCAACACCTGGGCTTCGGCCAGCTACCGGGCACCCAAGCGGAGTATGTGCGCATTCCCTTAGCGTATCACACTTTGGAGAGGGTGCCGCCTTCCCTCTCGGATGAGCAGGCCATCCTAGTGGGGGATGTCATGGCCACGGGCTATTTCGCTGCCGAGCAGGGCGGTATCCGGGAGGGCGATGTGGTGGTGGTGGTGGGGTGTGGGGCCGTGGGCCTCTTTGCCCTCATGTGCGCCCAGCTCTTCAAGCCCGGAGCTGTCATCGCCATCGACAGCGTGCCGGAGCGGGTGGCCTTGGCGCAAAGGCTCGGTGCCATCGCCATCGACATGACTAACCAGGACCCCGGCCGCGTCATCCGCCAGCACACTGAGAACCGAGGCGCCGATGTCGTCCTAGAAGCGGTGGGCCACGCTGACTCCATCCGGGCCTGCTTCAGCTACGTGCGCCCAGGGGGGACCATCTCCGTAGTGGGTGTCTACTCAGAGGCTCAGTTCCCCTTCCCCATGTTTCAGGCCTTCGTGCGGGACCTCACCTTCCGCATCGGCATCTGCCCCGCCAAGAGCTACATGGCACGCCTCTTGTCCCTTATCCAGGAGGGGAAGCTGGACCCCACCGTGGTCATCAGCCATAGCCTGTCCCTGGCGGAGGCGCCCCGCGGCTACGATATCTTCGCCAACCACAAAGAGAACTGTGTTAAGGTAGTGCTCAGATCCTAGGTGCCGGCCCTACCCCCGGCGGCTCAGCTAGCGGCGCCAGCGAGGCGTTCCGACCGTAAAGGCCTTGACAGGACAGGGTAGAGCGCCTTATTATTGGAGTTGATCAACCCATACCCCCTGGGTAGGGGTTCGCCCCAGGGGCGGGAGGAAACGGGATGCAAGACGTAACACGACAGGAGTGCCTAAAGCGCCTCAGCTTCATTGAGGGTCACCTGGCTTGTGTCCGCCGCATGATTGAGGAGGACAAGTACTGCCCCGAGATCCTGAAGCAGACCTTCGCCGTGCGGCGGGCCATCGAGAAGCTGGAGGCCATAATGCTGGACGGCCATCTCCATCACTGTGTCGTGAACGGTATCCGCGACGGCCGCGAGGAGCAGGTGATCCAGGAGCTGCTGGAGCTGTACGAGCTGGCCAACAAGTAGTTCAGAGGAAGCCTATGCCCCATCACTTCGCGCGCAGTGCAGGTGAAGCGCCGCAGACAGCGGGGAAGATTATCCGCTGGGCGCGCGGGTACGATGTGGCCACCTGGCTCATGTCCTTCGGCCGGGCGCCTGCTATCCGCCGCCGGACGGTGGAGATGGCCGCCATCCGAGAGAGCGAGGGCGTGCTGGACGTGGGCTGCGGCACCGGGACGCTGACCCTGGCGGCCAAGCGCCGCGCCGGCGGCGGCAAGGTGTGCGGCATCGACGCCTCTCCGGAGATGATAGAGGTCGCGCGGCGGAAGGCCACGAAGCAGGGCGCGGACGTGGACTTCCAGGTCGCCCTCATAGAGCAGATCCCCTTCCCGGACGACACTTTCGATGTCGTCCTCAGCAGTCTGATGCTGCACCACCTGCCGGACGACCTCAAGCGTCAGGGGTTCAGGGAGATCCGCCGCGTGCTGAAGCCCGGCGGCCGCCTTTTCGCTGTTGATCTATCCGGGTCAAAGGGCATCGTCGGCATGATCATGCGGCTGGTCGGGCACAAGTTCGACGAGGACTACGTCGGGCGTCTGAAGGCGATGGCGGAGGAAGCAGGACTGGCGGACGTCGAGAGCGGTCCACTGGACACCAGCCTGGCCTACCTGCGGGGGTACGCTAAGAAGGAATGACCGTGGCACGGGCGGGCCGAGAAAGGAGACTGACATGGAGTGGGCGCTGATACCGCTGGTGCTGCTGGTGGCGCTCTGCCCACTGATGATGATCGGCATGATGGTTGGCGGCTGGCTTTTCATGCGCGGCCGGGCGGGGAGCCCCAGCGGCCACGGGATGATGATGTGCATGGGCCACGGCGGCCATGGCGACGGCCGCGCCCAGGCTCAGGGTCTGGTGGAGGAGCTGAAGGCCCAGCGCCAGCGCCTAGACGAGCTCATCGCCAGGGCGGAAGAGGGCGTAAAGACGGAGGATGATTAGGGATGTGGGGCATGCATGAGGGCTGGGGCTGGTGGATGCTTTTCGGCTGGCTGTGGTTCGCCCTGTTCTGGGGCGGCCTCATCTGGCTCATTGTCTGGGGAGTCAACCGGCTCAGCGGGGGCACCCAGAGCGACCGAAGCCGCACTCCGCTGGACATCGCCAGGGAGCGTCTGGCCAAGGGGGAGATCACTGAAGAGGAGTTTCAGCGGTTGAAGCAACACCTCTCTTAGGGGGCCGCCAGTAAGGGGAAAAATGGCCAAGGAACGAGCGGAAGGGCAGCGAACGGTACAGGAGATCACCATCCCGGTGGCAGGGATGACCTGTGCCTCCTGCGTCAGCAAGGTGGAGAAAGCCCTCAAGGGCCTTGCCGTCCAGGCTGCCAGCGTCAACCTGGCTGCCAGCAAGGCCGGCGTCGTCTTCGATCCTGAAGCCTGCACCCTTCCCGACATGCAGCGGGCCGTCCGCGACATCGGCTACGAGGTGCCCTGGGCGCGGCTGGAGCTGCTGGTGCTGGGCATGATGGGCACTCACTGTGAGGAGATCATCAAGAAAGCCCTGAGCGCCATGTCTGGCGTCGTCTCCGTGGCCGTGAACCTGGGCACCGACACCGTCACCGTGGAGTATGGCGAGGGCATTGTCTCCGCTGCCGCTATCAAGAAGACCATCCGCGACCTGGGCTACGAGGTGTCGGAGAAGGGAGAAGGCGAGGCCGCCCTGGATCGGGAGCGCCAGCTACGGCAGAAGGAGATCCGCCGCCAGCTCATCAACATGCTCTTCGCCTGGCCCTTGGGCGCCCTGGTCATGCTGGGCACTTTCCGCGACTACTGGGTGCTGGAGGATATCCTGCCCTCCTTTATGGCCGAGAAGCTATGGCTCTTTGCCCTCACCACGCCTATCGTCCTGGGGCCCGGCCGCCAGTTCTTCGTCAACTCCTGGAACGGCCTGCGCCGCGGCCTCACCGATATGAACCTTCTGTACGCTACCGGTATCGGCGCCGCCTACTTCATCGCTGTCATCAACACCTTCTGGCCCGACGGCGGCTTCGGGGGCGAGAAGGCCACCTTTTATTAGGCGGCGGCCCTCCTCACCGCCTTCATCGTCCTGGGCCGCTACCTGGAGGCCGTCACCCGCGGCCGCACCTCCGAGGCCATCCGCCGCCTGATGAAGCTGCAGCCCAAGCGGGCCCGCGTCATCCGCAACGGCCAGGAGCTGGAGCTCCCCGCCGACGAGGTAGAGGTGGGCGACGTCTGCCTGGTCCGCCCCGGCGAGAGCATCCCGGTCGATGGCGTCGTCCTTGAAGGCTACTCGGCGGTGGACGAGTCCATGGTCACCGGCGAGAGCCTGCCGGTGGAGAAGCGGGCCGGCGATGAAGTCATCGGCGGCACTCTCAACAAAACCGGCGCCTTCCGCTTTCGGGCCACCCGCGTGGGCAAGGACACGGCCCTCTCTCAGATTATCAAGCTGGTGGAGGAGGCCCAGACCACCAAGGCCCCCATCCAGGCATTGGCCGACAAGGTGGCTGGCCACTTCATCCTGGGGGTGCACGCCCTGGCCCTGGCCGTCTTTCTCTTCTGGTTCTTCGCCGGCTTCGACCTCTGGTTCACCCCGGATAGCCGGCTGGTGTTGACGCCCTACAAGCTGGAGGACCTGGAGGTCTTCGGGCTGGCCCTTTTGATCTCGGTGACGGTGCTGGTCATCTCCTGTCCCTGCGCCGTGGGGCTGGCCACGCCGGCGGCCATGATGGCCGGCACCGGCAAAGGAGCCGAGTACGGCATCCTCTTCAAAGGAGCCGATGCGGTAGAGGCCACCTCCAAGCTCCAGGTGGTGGTCCTGGACAAGACGGGCACCCTGACTAAAGGCCAGCCCTCCGTCACCGATGTGGTGGCCATCAGCGGAGCGCTGGAGGAGGTGCTGGGCCTGGCCGCTGCCGCCGAGAAGAACTCAGAGCACCCCCTGGGCGAGGCCATCGTGCGTGGGGCCCTGGAGCGGGGCGTTGAGGTGGGCGATGTGGAGAGCTTCAACGCCATCCCCGGTCACGGTGTGGAGGCCAACCTCAATGGGACGGCAGTGCTTCTGGGCAACCGCAAGCTGATGGCCGACCGTCGGGTGCCTGTCGACGGCCTAACGGGGGAGGCCGAGCGGCTGGAGAGCGAGGGGAAGACGGTGATGTTCGTGGCCGCCGACGGCCAGCCGAAGGGCCTGGTGGCCGTGGCCGACACCTTGAAGGAGACATCGACCACAGCCGTCCAGGAGCTGAAGCGCCTGGGCCTGGAGGTGGCCATGCTCACCGGCGACAACCGTCGCACGGCGGAAGCCATTGCTCGCCAGTTGGGGATCGACCCTTCGACTTCGCTCAGGGCAGGCCGGGTGCTGGCGGAGGTGCTACCGCAGGACAAGGCCGCTGAGGTGAGGAAGCTCCAGGAGGAGGGCAAGAAGGTGGCCATGGTGGGCGATGGCATCAATGACGCCCCGGCTCTAGCCCAGGCCGATGTGGGCATGGCCATCGGCTCCGGCACTGACGTCGCCAAGGAGACGGGCCACGTCATCCTGGTACGGGACGACATTCTGGACGTGGTGGCGGCCATCCAGGTCGCCCGCGCCACCATGCGCCTGGTCCGGCAGAACCTGTTCTGGGCCTTCGGCTACAACATGGCGGCCATCCCTCTGGGGGCCGGCCTGCTGTACCCCTTCGTGGCCCAGATCGTCAGTCCGGAGCTGGCGGCCCTCCTCATGGCCACCAGCAGCCTTTCGGTCACCGTGAACACCATGCGCATGCGGGGCTACCGTGCGCCCATCAAAAGGGGGCCGCTGGCAGGACGCCGCGAGGCCATCAGACGGGAGCCCGTGTCGGCTATGGAGGTGGGAACATGAGGCTTGTCCTGAGCCTAGGCGAAGGGCTTGGGGCGGAACGGGCGGGCCGGTTGAGCGCCGTCATCTATACTGCTGTCTCTGCCCTGGCGGCTGGCCTGTTCTTTGCCGTGACTTTAACGACCGGTGATTACACCTGGGCGGCCCGCATCGGTGGGGCGGCCTGGGTGTTCCTGCTCAGCATGATCATCCTCATGCCCACGGTGACTCCCTGGGTGCGGAGGCGCCTGACAAGGATGGGTGGTGATGAAGGATGACTGACGAAGCGAAGCAAGAGCCCATGGCTGCCTCTGGCTGGGCCATGGCCGGGGGCGAGGCCCAAAGGACCCTGGCCGCCCGGCGCCGCGCCGAGCAACGGGCCGTGGCGGCGGCCATCACCACGCCGGTGGCCAGGCCGGTGCCGACGCGCCCCCTGGTCTCCCGCCGGGTCTTCATCCTGGGGGGCTTCTGGAGCGGCCTGGCCCTGGCCCTTATCGGCGTCCTGGGCTCGCCGCTGGACTTCCTCTTCCCCCGCAACGTCAAGGGCTTCGGCGGCCCCATCCCGGTCGCTCCCAACCGGATCCCGCCCGTGGGCGGCGACCCGGTACGCATCCCGGAGGGCAGGTTCTGGCTGATGAACCTAGAGGCCGGCGTCACCCCCAACGGGGAGGAGACGCCGGGCGGCCTCCTAGCCTGCTGGCAGAAGTGTCCTCACCTGGGCTGCACAGTGCCCTACCGGTCTGACTTCGTCTTTGCCGGGCGCAAGGGTTGGTTCCGCTGTCCCTGCCACGGCTCTACCTACACCAGGGAGGGAGGCGTGCGGGTGTATGGGCCGGCGCCGCGCTCCCTGGACGTCTTCCCCCTGGAGGTGAAGGAGGACGGCAGCATCGTGGTGCAGACGGGGCCCCAGTTCAGCGGTACGGGCAGCCAGGGCAACCCCAGCAAGGCTATCCCTTACAACGTCTAGCGCGGACTCAATTGAGCACGGCAGAGGCCTCAAGCCAGTCGATAGCGGTGGAGAGGGCGGCAGCCGGGTCCCCGCTCTTTCGCCTGGCTTCTTTATGGCCGGTTGCCGCTGGGGGCGTGGCCGGGATGATGCTGGTGGGTCTGTATCTCGGCCTCGTCACCTGGGCTCAGGACTGGAGGCATGCCCGCGACCTGCTGTGGGGCGATCGCTACTTCGTGGGTGCCATCGCGGCGGGCTTCGGTCTTCAGGTGGGGCTCTTCGCCTACCTGCGTAGCGTCCTGGCGCGCCGGGCCGCTGGTGCGGCGGCTGGCCTTACAGCGACGGGGACTGGCGCCTCCACTGTGGCTATGGTGGCCTGCTGCGCCCACCACGTGACGGATGCGCTACCGGTCTTGGGCCTCTCTGGCCTGGCCATATTCCTGAACGACTATCGCATACCCTTGATGGCCGCGGGCTTGACCGGCAACGTCCTGGGCATGGCCTACATGCTCCGGTTGTTGCTGAGAGAGAGGAGGCGTGTGCTCTGTCATGGCTAGACTTTTTGGGCTAGCGCTCGGCATGGCTGCCGTTCTGGCAATCCTGGCCGCTGCCTGTGGGGATGGCGGCTCAGACACGGGCAGCGTCAGCATCGACGTGTCCATATCAGATCCGTTCGCTGGCGGCAATGCCGTTTCGGAGTTCCAACCAGCGGAATTCACTGTCAGCCCAGGCCAGCGGGTGACCTTCAATCTCACCAACAACGGCGTGGCCGTCCATACCATGCGCATCGCTGGGCGGGACAACCAATACGAAACCGCCGACGACGCCGTTGTTGAGCCCTATGTGGTGCAGAGTGGGGGCACGGGGGTGCTGCCGTGGACGGCCCCCGATGCACCCGGAGCGTACCAGTTCCGTTGTGACTTTCACCCCCAGTCCACAGGGACTATCGTCGTGGAGGAGCCTTGAATGTTCTCCCTGAGCCAGATACTGCGTCTAGGAGGAGCCGCTTTCGGTCATGCCTAGACGTATAATCTTGGGCTTGACGGTAGCCATCGCTTTAGCGTTCCTGGCCGCTGGCTGTACCGGCGGCTCCGGGGAGGAGCCCGGCACCGCCCAGTCGGCACCTAGCCGGCAGCTCACCCAGGTTAACGAGGCCGCTGGCATCACTATCGAGGCCACCTGGGTCACCCCTGAGCATCTGGCGGCCATGGAGGTGGAGGATCTCACTGCATACTCTCTGGCGGATTATGCTTTGGTGCACCTGGCCTTCACCACCCACTCGGGTGACCTGAATCGGTACGATCTAGTCCAGCTCTCGGGCCTGAGCATCGGCGGTGTGGAAGCACCTGCTGAGGCTTGGGTCTCCCTGAGCGACGACTCCCATCACCGGGAGGGTGTCCTGGTTTTCGCTCGTCCGGCGGCCTCGGGGCCAGCGGAGCTAGTATTGCGGGACATCGGCGGCAAGTCCCAGCGGATATTCCGCTGGGACATGGTCGGCGGATGAGGGATAAGGCAACGGAAGGAGGATAAGGCATGAGGTGGCTTTTCGGCAGGAAGAAGGTGGCTAAGGACCCGGTCTGCGGCATGGAGGTGGAGCCGGGTAAGGCGGCGGCTACCAGTAGCTATAAAGGCGTCACCTACTACTTCTGCGCTCGGTCCTGCAAAGAGGAGTTCGACGCTGACCCCGAAAAGTACGTCGGGAAAGGTTAAGGGGCGAAGCGATGGCGCTGCCAACCCAGCCCCTGCGAGACGAACATGGGGAACTTTTGCCGCACATCGAGGCACTTCGGACGGTGGCCGACTCGGTAGGGGAAGCGCCCAGCGAGTCCTTGCGGCGGGGCATCGATGAGGCCTACGAGTTCCTGTCGCGCCACCTCATCCCTCACGCCCAGGCGGAGGAGAAGGCTCTCTACCCCACGGTGGCCAGGCTCCTGGGGGTGCCGGAGGCCACCGCCACCATGAGCCGAGACCATGTGGAGGTGGGCCGCCTCACCGCGGAGTTGGCCTCGCTGCGGTCAGCCCTCGCCACCGGCGACGTTGATCCGTTGCAGGAGAAGACGCTCCGCCGGGTGCTGTACGGCCTCTACGCCTTGGTAAAGGTGCACTTCGCCAAGGAAGAGGAGGTGTATCTCCCCCTCTTGGATGCCCGGCTCACTACCGAAGAGGCGAGTCGCATGTTCGAGGCGATGGAAGCGGCGGCGAGAGAGGCCAAGAGCCGCTTAGGGAGTTAAACTTATGGCGAAATGCGAAGGCTGGCGGCCATCGCTGTGGGCAAGGTGTCGGCTGCTCTGAGCCGGGCCCTTAGGGCCGGGGGCGGCACCGCTTTTCCGGGCCTCCTGGCGGAGCGAATCGACCCCGATATCGCTTCTGCCTTGGCCAGGGGCCTGGGCCAGGGCTCTGTCCTGATCACTGGCACCAACGGCAAGACCACTACCGCCCGCATGCTGCGTAACATGGCTCAAGCGGCGGGCCTACAGCCGATAGCCAATCGGGCCGGTTCCAACCTGATGCGGGGCATCGCCGCTGCCCTCATCGAGGCCGTGGACCCCCTGGGTCGTCTCCCCTCCAGGGAGCGACGACTGGGCATCTTCGAGGTGGATGAGGCCACTCTGCCCGAGGCCGCCGCGGCCCTGAGGCCCCGCGCCGTGGTCTTCACTAACCTCGTCCGCGACCAACGGGACCGCTACGGCGAGGTGGAGCACGCCGCTTCTCTCTGGCGGGAGGCTGTACAGGCTTTGTCGTCAGAGGCGATCCTAGTGCTGAACAGCGACGACCCTTCCATCGCTGCCCTGGCCGGAGCCGCCCGGGGACGGGTCGTCTTCTTTGGCTTGGCCGATCCAACCTGTGGGGTCGACAGTCTGGAGCATGCCGCTGATGCTCGCTGGTGCCCGGCTTGTGGCGCCGAGCTGCGCTATGAGGCTGTCTACTACGGCCACCTGGGGCGCTGGGCCTGCCCGCGCTGCGGGCAAGCCCAGCCCCAGGCGACCGTAGAGGCCATCCGGGTGGAGGACAGGACGAATGGCCTTCGCTTGACCGTCGCCCTCCCCGACGGGGATCTCTCCTTGGAGTTGCCCCTCATGGGGCTGTATAACGCCTACAACGCCTTGGCAGCGGTGGCTACCGCCTTGGCTGTGGGCATCGGGCCTCGCTCTATCCAGGAGGGCCTGGCCTGCTTCACCGCCGCCTTCGGCCGCCAGGAGCGCCTTACCACCGATGGTCGCCAGGTGCAGGTGATCCTGGCCAAGAACCCCGCCGGCCTTAACCAGGTGTTGCGAACCCTCATGGCCGATGGCGCCCCCAAAGACATGGCCTTTTTCCTGAACGATAACATCGCCGACGGCCGTGACGTCTCCTGGATCTGGGACGTGGACTTTGAGCTGCTGGCTGGCCGCATCCGCTCCCTAGTGGTCTCGGGCACCCGGGCTTGGGATATGGCCCTCCGCCTAAAGTATGGGGGTGTCGCTAGTGACCCCGTTGTGGAGACCAACGTCACCGAGGCCCTGCGCCGCGCTCTGCGGGCGACGCCCCAGGGCGCTACCCTCTACGTCATCCCTACCTATACGGCTATGCTGGCCGTGCGGGCGATCCTGGCCCGTTGGGGGCGGCGTCCCCATTTCTGGCAGGAGGGCTAAATTGGAGTTGCGGCTGGCCCATCTCTACCCCAAGCTGATGAACATCTATGGCGACCGGGGCAACATCCTCTGCCTAGCCCAGCGATGCCGAGACCGCGGTATCGACTTGATGGTTGAAGAGCTGGAGGTGGGCGAGCGCCTGGACGGGCGAAGGTACGACCTCATCTTCATCGGCGGTGCCCAGGATAGGGAGCAGCAGCGGGTGGCCGCCGACCTGGCCTCCGGCAAGGGAGAGGCCTTGCGGGAGGCCGTAGAAGGGGGCGTGGTGGTGCTGGCCGTTTGTGGCGGCTACCAGCTCCTGGGTCGCTATTACCGCCCCGCTCAGGGCGAGGACCTGCCTGGCGTGGGCATCTTCGAGGCCTGGACGGTGCATCCGGGCCCGGCCGCTAAGCGGTTCATCGGCAATGTGGTGGCCCGATGGGAAGGAGGGACGCTGGTGGGCTTCGAGAACCACGGCGGCCGTACCCATCTGGGTCCTGGGACTCGGCCTCTGGCCCGCGTCGTGGCCGGCTTCGGCAACAACGGCTGTGACGGCACCGAGGGTGCTGTCTACCGCCATGCCTACGGTACCTATCTCCACGGCTCCCTGCTGCCCAAAAATCCCCGCTTCGCTGACCACCTTATCGAGACCGCCCT
>FWPU01010623.1_pt1 | contig 13536 bp, 15 predicted proteins | sample 2228361 | NCBI WGS metagenome assembly FWPU01 (sample SAMEA103939777, study PRJEB20133) | metagenome | reverse complement strand
CTTCTCGATCTCGCTCGATGGCTTCGGCACCGGTGAAGGTCAGAGCCTCGACGCACCGTTCGGTCACGCCGGGGAACGGCTGCACGCATGGTAGAGGCGGGCGCCGGGCTTGGCGCAGGCCGCGAAGGCGTCGGTCGTCCACCGGGAGACGCTCCTGTGGCCCTCGTGGCCGGTCATCCCCTCCGGGCCGAACGTGAGGACGGTGTCGGGTCGGACCTCCTCGATGATCGCCGCGACCTGCGGTGCCCCGGCATCGCCGAGCGGGGTCTCCATGTCGACGTCGACGAGCCCTTCCAGGAACCGGTGCTCGCGGACCCCCAGGATCTCGAGGCTCCGGAGGAGCTCCCGGGTCCGGACCTCCCCCATCGTGGCCGAGGGCCACCGTTCCTCGTCCATCGAGCCGCCCTCCCCCCGGGTGGCCGTCACGTCCACGACCCGCTGTCCGTTCCGGGCCGCGGCTGCCATGATCCCGGCGGAGAGGTAGATGTCATCGTCGGGGTGGGCCCAGACCCCGAGGGTCGTCCCGAGCTCGGATACGTCCATGACGGAACGCTACACCGTCCACCGTGTGCGCGCACGGGTGAGGGCGCCGATCGGTCCCTTGGGCTACGACGGGCCCCGTCCCAGCCGGCCGCGGAGGGTGGGAGCGAGCGGTCCGGCCTCGAGGGCCGGGGCGCGATCCTCACCCCGGGAACCCGCGGCTCCGTCGTGGGAGGATGGCGGGCCGCGGAAGCAGCGCGAGAGCGAGGGGCGGGGGCGATGAGCGAGCCGCGACGCGTCGGGATCCTGCTGTTCGATCGGGTGGACCTGCTCGACGTGGGCGGGCCCTACGAGGTCTTCCTCACCGCGTCCCGGCTGGCGGTGCGGGAGGGTCACCCCCCGCCCTTCGAGGTGGTCACCGTGGGACGGACCACCCGGCCCGTCACGGCGTACGGGGGCCTCCAGCTGATCCCCCAGGCGCCGGTGGACCGGGTGGGGCGCCTCGACGTCCTGGTCGTCCCGGGCGCGATCGCGATCGACGACGTCCTGGCCGACGCCGAGCTCCTGGAGGCGGTGCGGGGCGCCGCGGGGGAGGCCTCGGTGGTGGCCTCGGTGTGCACCGGCGCCTTCATCCTGGGGGAGCTGGGGCTCCTCCAGGAGCGGCCGTGGACCACGCACTGGGAGGACGTGGAGGCGCTCGGGCGCCGGATCGGGAGCCCCGGCGAGGCGTGGGCCCGGTGGGTCGACGCGGGTGAGGTGGTCACCGCGGGCGGCCTCAGCTCGGGGATCGCCATGGCCCTCCACCTGGTCGACCGGCTGGCGGGCCGGGACCTCGCCGTGCGGACCGCCGGGCAGCTGGAGTACGACTGGGACCCCGAGATCGCGCCCGGCCGACCGGCTGGGCGGTGAGCGCCTCGGGCGGACCGCGGCCCCGGGGAAGGGACCGCCTCGAGGTTCGACGAGCGCTACGCCACCCTCGGCTTCAACGCCACCGACAACCTCGACGACGGGAACGTGTGGCCGACCTCCTTCCCGAGGCCGCGTACGATGGCCGTCGTGGAGCTCGGGATCTACTCGTTCGGCGAGGTCCGTCCGGGCGCGCCCCCCGAGGAGGTGGGCGAGCGGATCCGCCACCTCCTCGAGGAGATCGAGCTCGCGGACCAGCTCGGGCTCGACGTGTTCGGCGTGGGCGAACACCACCGGCCGGACCTCGCGGTCTCCGCGCCCGAGGTCGTGCTCGCCGCGGCGGCGGCCCGCACCCGGAGGATCCGGCTCACGAGCGCGGTGACGATCCTCTCGACCGACGACCCGGTGCGGGTCTTCGAGCGGTTCGCGCTCCTCGACCTCCTCTCCGAGGGGCGGGCTGAGGTCATGGTGGGGCGGGGCTCGTTCATCGAGTCGTTCCCGCTCTTCGGCTACGACCTCTCCGACTACGACGAGCTGTTCGAGGAGAAGCTCCACCTGCTGCTCGAGCTCCGCGCCCGCGAGCGCGTCACGTGGCGGGGCCGGTTCCGCCCACCGATCGAGGGGATGGGGGTGTACCCGCGACCGCTCCAGGACCCCATCCCGGTCTGGGTGGCGACCGGCGGGAACCCCGGCTCGGCGATCCGGGCCGGGGCCCTCGGGCTCCCGCTCGCCCTCGCGATCATCGGCGGCCTGCCCGAGCGGTTCGCGCCCGTCGCGGCGCTCCACCGGGAGGCGGCCCGGCGGGCGGGGCACCGGCCGCCGCCGCTCAGCATCAACTCCCACGGCTACCTCGCGCCGACGTCGCGGGAGGCGATCGAGGAGTCGTACCCGGCGGTGGCCGAGGTGATGAACCGCATCGGTCGGGAGCGGGGATGGCCGCCCCTCACGCGGGAGGGCTACGAGGCGTCGGCCGAGCTCCGCGGGGCGAACTTCGTGGGCACCCCGGCGCAGGTCGTCGAGAAGATCCTCTTCCAGCGGGAGGTCTTCGGGCACGACCGGTTCCTCCTCCAGACGAGCGTCGGGCCGCCACGCGAAGGTGCTCCGCTCGATCGAGCTGTTCGGCACCGAGGTCGCCCCCGCGGTCCGCGCCGAGGTCGCCCGGGCCGAGGCCTCCGAGGCGACCCTCCCACCGTCCGGCTGAACCGGCACGCCGCCCGCCCGCGGCGGGACCCCTCGTCGATCACGACCGCCGGGCTCCGCCCCTCCGCCGGGTCCGGCATCGGACCCTCGCACCTTCATCGCTCGTGGTGGTGGTGGCCGTGGCCCGCGCGGGCGAGGCCCTCGAGGACCTCCTCCCGTTCCCTGGCCGACAACCGGGAGAGGAGCGGCAAGTAGACCTCCTCCTCCTTGCGGAAGTGGAGCCGCACCAGGGCCTCGAGCGCCACGAGCGCCCGCTCGAGCCGGTCCCGGACCTCGGCCGAGGGCGGCGCCGCGGCCAGGTCGGCGAGCTCGCGGACCCGGTCGCCGATGGCCCGGTGATCCACCGACATCGTGGCCGTGGCCCCGCCCGTCGCCCGGAGCACCCGGTCGACCGCGGGGTAGAGGGAGGCCTCCTCGGCGGCCGCGTGGGGGAGCAGCGTGCCGGTGAGGAAGTCGAGGACGCCGTCGACTCGCGTCCGGAGGTCTCCCTCGTCCAGCCCACGGACCTCCTCCGCGAGCGCGCGGAGGTGGTCGAGGTGGGGGAGGAGCTGCTCGTGCTCCTCGCGGAGCGCCCCCTCGACGTCCGGACCGCGCGCCGGCTCCGGCCACGGCCTCCGTTCGGCCGTGTGGTCCGCCGCGGTGGGCGGCGGGGAGACCACGTGGAGGAGGACGAGCCTCCCTCCCCTCGGCCGCACCCCTCGCGTCACCCCCGCGGGGATCACCGCCACGTCGCCCGCCGCGACGTCGCGGGGGGCCTCCCCGACCCAGAGCTCCCCGGTCCCCCGGAGCACCGCCACCGCGACGTCGACGTCGGGGGCGTGGAGCGGGATCTCCTGGTCCGGCTCCAGGGCCGCGAGGACCACCTTGAACCGTCCCGTCTCGAAGAGGAGCGTGGGGGTGAAGGCACCGGGCCGGAACACCGCCAGCTCCTCGGGGCTCCCGACGACCGCGTCCATGCGCGCCACCTCCTCCGGGCCGCCCGCGCGGCCCTGTTTGTTCGAACATCTTTAGTGTAAACTCCCGGGCGTCGGAGGAGGCCGAGACGGAGCACGGGCGGACGCCGTCGGACCCCGGCGCTCGTCGCCGACGGGCCCTGGCAGCCCCGCGGCGGGCGTCGGTCGCGTTGGCGGCAGCGGCGGGGGCGGCCGCGCTCTGGGGCGGGCTCGCGCGGACGGGGTGGGCCCCGGGGGGAGCGGGGGCGGCTGCGCACCACGGCGCCCTGGCGGTCCTGGGCGCGCTCGGCACCCTGATCGCCGTCGAACGCGCCGCCGCCCTGGGCCGACCGTGGGCCTTCGGGGCGCCGCTGCTCTCCGGGATCGGTGCCCTGCTCCTGCTCGCCGCCCCCGCCGCCGGGGGCGCGCTGCTCCTCGCCGGCGCCGTGGTCCTGGTGGCGGTGGTCGTCGCGATCGTCCGGCTCCAGCCCGCCCTCCACCACGCCGTGCTCCTCGGGGGCGCGCTGCTGTGGGCGGTGTCCGCGGCGCTCCTGGTGGCGGGCCTTGCCCCGTACCGGGTGGCTCCCTGGGGGGCCGGGTTCCTCGTCACGACGATCGCCGGGGAGCGCCTCGAGCTGTCGCGCCTGGCGGGCGGGGCGCGGCGGGCCCGCGGGGCGTTCCTGGGCGCCCTCTCGCTCCTCGTCGGCGGGCTCGTGGTCTCCGCGGCCCGGTTCGGACCCGGGGTCCGGGTCGCCGGGGCGGGGCTCCTGGCCCTGGCGGCCTGGCTCGCCGTCCACGACGTCGCCCGGCGCACCGTCCGCGGCACGCCGCTCGCCCGGTTCGTCGCGTCCTGCCTCCTCTCCGGCTACGCCTGGCTCCTGGTCGGGGGGTCCCTGTGGCTCGCCTTCGGCGGGGTGGCCGCGGGTCCGCGCCACGACGCCATGCTGCACGCGGTGCTGGTCGGGTTCGTGCTCTCGATGGTGTTCGGGCACGCGCCGCTGATCCTCCCCGCCGTCCTGGGCGGCGCGGTCGCCTACCGCCCTCGCTTCTACGCGCACCTGGCGCTGCTGCACGCGTCGCTGCTGCTCCGGGTGGGGGGCGACCTGGCCGGGGCGCCGGCCGCGATCCGGTGGGGCGGGTTGCTGGGCGCCCTGGCCGTGGTCGTGTTCGCGGCGAGCACCCTGGGCGCCCGGACCGCCGCCTCGGCCGCCGCCTCGGCCGGCGACGCCTGAAGACCGGGGCGCCCGGGGCAGTAGGGACGAAGGTCCCGTCGCGGGTGGGACCATCGTCCCTCCGGCGTCGCTCGTTCGGCCGCGAACATCCGCTCATCCCGGCGCGGGCCGGGACCTCGAGATGCCGCGACCTGGGAGGACGCTCGCCGCCGCCGCCGCGCTCTGGGTGGTGCTGACCGCCCTGGGCGAGGCGCTCCTCTGGCGGGCGCCGCTGCTGCCCACCGCCGGGGCCCACGAGGCCCGGGTCTCCGACGACGCCTTCCGGCTCCTGCTCCGGCTCGCCGTGCCGGTGTTCGCGTTCGTGGTCTCCGCGCTGGTCGTGGCCGTGGTGCGGTTCCGGGTCCGGGGGCGGCCGGAGGGGGACGGGCCGCCGGCGTGGGGCTCCCCCCGCGTGGTCGGGGCCTGGGTCGGGATCACCGGGCTCCTCGCGGTGGGGATCATGGTGAACCCCGGCCTGGTGGGCTTGTCGGAGCTGATGGCGGCGCACGGGCACGACCCCGACGTGGTCGTCCGGGTCGAGGGCTCGATGTGGGCCTGGAAGGTCTCCTACCCGGGCAGCGAGCTCGAGGCGGCGCCCGAGATCGTGCTGCCCGTCGACCGCCTGGTGCGGTTCGAGGTGACGAGCGTGGACGTGATCCACTCGTTCTGGATCCCCGCGTTCCGGGTGAAGGTCGACGCGGTCCCCGGGCGCGTCACCGAGGCCTCCGTCACCCCCACCCGCGTCGGCGAGTTCGAGACCGACCCCGCCTTCCGCCTCCAGTGCGCCGAGCTGTGCGGGTTCGGGCACGCGGGGATGCGGATGCCGGTGCGGGTGGTCCCGGAGGAGGAGTTCCGGGCCTGGCTCGCGGCCGGCGGCGAGCGGCCCCCGGCGACCTGCGAGCCCTCCGGCACGGAGCTCCGGATCGCGGCGGAGAACCTCCTGTTCGACCTCGGGTGCCTGGCGGCGCCGGCCGGGCGCCCCTTCACGATCGCGTTCGACAACCGGGACCAGGGCGTGCCGCACAACGTCGCGATCTACACCGACGAGAGCGCGCGAGAGGCGTTGTTCGTCGGGGAGATCGTGAACGGGCCGACGGAGATCGTGTACGAGGTGCCGGCGCTCCCGGCGGGGACCTACTTCTTCCGGTGCGACGTGCACCCCACGACGATGACCGGCACCTTCATCGTGGCGTGAGGAGGGAGACGTGCGACCGCTGATCCGCGCGACGGCCTGGGGCGTGGTGGGGTACGCGGCCGGCTGGGCGCTCGCGTCCGCCGCGCGGCTCCTGCTGGGGATGGGTGCCGGCGGGCCGGTGGCGATGATCGTCGGCTACGTCGCGGGCCTCGCGGGCTGGCTCCTCGGGATCGGCGCCTGGGAGCGGTGGGCGAGGGAGTGGTTCGGGCTGCCGGTCGCGCCCGAGGACCACCACGACCGGCTCCGCTACCTCCGTTTCTGCACCGACCACAAGGTGATCGGGGTCCAGTACCTCGTCACGTTCGTCGTCGTGTTCCTCCTCGCGGGGGCCCTGGCGATGCTGATCCGGGCGGAGCTCATCGCGCCCGGGCAGACCATCATGGGGCCGGACCGCTACAACGTGGTGATGAGCCTCCACGGGATCCTCATGATCGCCGTGGCGGTCGCGGGGGTGCTCGGGGGGCTCGGGAACTACCTCGTGCCGCTCATGATCGGCGCCGAGGACATGGCCTTCCCCCGGCTCAACGCCCTCTCCTACTGGCTGGTCCCGCCGGTGGCCGCCCTCCTCCTCGCGGCGCCCTTCGCCGGGGGCTGGGACGCCGGCTGGACCGTCTACCCCCCGCTCTCGGAGCGGAACGCGTTCGGGCAGGTCCTGTTCGTCCTGGCGATCATCACGTTCGGGGTGTCCTCGATCCTCGGCGGGCTCAACTTCCTCGTGACGATCTGGAAGATGCGGGCCCCCGGCATGAGCTGGGGACGGCTGCCGATCTTCGTGTGGAGCGTGTTCGCCGCCTCGCTCCTCTCGCTCACCGTCACCCAGTTCTTCGCCGCATCGCTGCTCCTGGTCCTGCTGGACCGGGTGGCGGGGATGGCGTGGTTCGACCCGGCCCGGGGCGGGGACCCGCTGCTCTACCAGCACCTGTTCTGGTTCTACTCGCACCCCGCCGTGTACATCATGATCCTGCCGGGGTTCGGCCTGGCCCTGGAGGTCCTCGCGCACATGTCCCGCAAGCCGCTCTACGCGTACCGCGCGGCCGTGGCGGGGTTCCTGGGGATCGTGGGGCTCTCCGGGCTGGTGTGGGCCCACCACATGTTCACGAGCGGGATGTCGAGCTGGCTCCACGCGCCGTTCATGCTCACCACCGAGCTGATCTCGATCCCCACCGGCCTCGTGTTCCTCTCGGCCCTGGGGACGATCTGGCAGGGGAGGCTGTGGCTCGCCACCCCGATGCTCTTCGCCCTGGCGTTCGTGTTCAACTTCCTGATCGGCGGGCTCACCGGGATCTTCCTCGCCGACGTCGCCACCGACGTGCACCTGCAGGACACCTACTTCGTGGTCGCCCACTTCCACTACACGATCGTGGGCGGGGAGATGTTCGCGCTCTTCGCCGGGATCTACTTCTGGTTCCCGAAGATCACCGGGCGGATGTTCTCCGAGCGCCTGGGGAAGCTCCACGCGTGGTGGATGTTCCTGGGGTTCAACGCGGCGTTCCTCCCGATGTTCGTGGTGGGCGTCCGTGGCATGAACCGCCGGGTGGCGGACTACCTGCCGACCTACGCCGGGCTCAACCGGGTGATCAGCGTGGCGGGCTTCGTCCTCGGCGCCTCGTTCCTGGTGTTCGTGTGGAACGTGCTCCGGTCGTGGCGGCGGGGCGAGCCGGCGCCGGCGAACCCGTGGATGGCGCGGACCCTCGAGTGGCAGGTGCCCTCGCCGCCGCCCGCGGAGAACTTCCCGGCCCCGCCGGTCGTCGTGGCGCACCCGTACGGCTACGGCGGGGCCGAGCCGGAGCACGCGCGGTTCGAGCCGGCGGTCGCCGGGGGAGGGGAGTGAGGATGGCGGAGGCGCCGAGGGGGGACCGGCGGGAGCTCGCGTTCCGGCTGTTCGTGGGCGAGCTCGTGATCGCGGCGCTGTTCGTGCTGGACGCGCTCGAGTACGTGGTCGCCGTGAACGCCGACCAGACCGTCCTGTGGATGGCCCTGCTCGCGACCCCGCAGGCCTGGTTGATCTTCCGCTTCTACATGCACGGGCGCCAGCTCCGCCGCGGGGGTGAGGACGGGTGAGCGTGGCCGCGCACGCGCCGGCGTCCGCCGAGGCCCGCCGCCGGCTCGCGCTCAACCGGCTCGGGCTCTGGATGTTCATCATCTCCGAGTCGTTCCTGTTCGCCGCCGTGATCTCCGGCCGCTTCTACCTCCTGGGGTCGGAGCGGCCCGAGGAGCTGAACCAGCCCCTGGGGCTCGCGATCTCGTTCGTGCTGCTCTCCTCGAGCTTCACCGCCTACCGGGGGGAGACCTACGTCGCGTTCGGCGACCGGCGGTGGCTCCGCTGGATCGGCGCCACGATGGGCCTCGGGCTCCTGTTCCTCGTGGGCGTGGTGCTGGAGTGGCAGGAGGGCCTCCGGTACTTCCCGCCCGACACGCCCTACGGATCCGCGTTCTTCTCGCTGATCGGGCTCCACGCGTTCCACGTGCTGACCGGGCTCGTCGTGCTGGCGCTCGTGTGGCGCCTGGGCCGACGGGGGCGGTTCGGCCCCGCCGATCACTGGCCGGTCGAGGCCGCCGTGAAGTACTGGCACTTCGTCGACGTGGCCTGGGTCTTCATCTTCCCCACGGTCTACCTGGTGCGCTGACCGGTGGGCCCGGCCGGGGAGGCGGGCGGCTGCGCGGCCTCCTCACCAGACCGCCCGTCGGTAGTGGGCGTGGATGGTCTCGTCGCGCGTCAGGAGCTGGGATCCCTCGGCCGCGGCGTGTCCGACGATGAGCCGGTCGAAGGGGTCGCGGGTCCACGTCTCCGAGAGCGCGGCCCGGGCAGCCCGAGCGAAGTCGAGGTCCGAGACGCCCAGGCCGAGCCGCTCGGCGAGCTCGGCCGCGACGTCCATCGCTCCCACGCGGAGCCGGCCGACCTCGCGGAGGTACTCCAGCTCGAGGAGGACGATCGGGCAGACCAGCAGCGTCCGCCGCTCGAGGAGGCGGCGGGCTCGCTCGCTGAACAGGTCGAGTCGAGCCAGGTAGAGCCACACCAGCACGTGGGTATCGAGGTGAAGGACTCGGGTGGCCCGTGTACGGGGCGCGGGGACGCGAGCTCCTCCGGGCCGGGTCAGGGCCGCCACTCCTCCGACCGATCGAGGTGGACCAGGTCCTCGGGGTCGCCCACGACCGCATCGGGGTGGGGCCTGAGCCCCTCCAGTCGTCCGGCGGGCTCCCGATCCACCGCGACGATGCGGAGGAGCCGCCCCCGCCGCTCCACCTCGACCGGTCGACCCGTGCGCAGGATCCCATCCAGGATCCGGTAGATGTCGGCCCGCAGCTCGGACGCGCTCACCCGTTCCGTCATCGCCACATCAGCCTAGCAGGCGAACGAAGTCTCATGATACGTACGTACGAATGATGTTCATATGTACGTGCGCCGGGCGGGGGACGCGGACGGGACGGACGGCGCTGCGGTGCGTCGGTGGAGCGCCGGGTCGCCGACGTCGGCCGCGACGAGCCCGGGCGGCGTCGAGCCGCCGCCCACGGCGACCCCGGGCGGCGTCGAGCTGTCCGCCCTCGGACCAGGACGAGGGGACGGCGGGCCGCCGCGGCGGTAGCGTAGGGGCGGTGCTCAGGATCCGGCGGGACCGGGACATCTACGAGGTCGAGGGCGGGTGGTTCCACGCCCGCTGGCACTTCTCGTTCGACCACTACCGGGACCCCGAGAACGACGGGTTCGGGGCGATGCGGGTCTTCAACGACGACCGCCTGGTGCCCGGCGCGGTCTGGCCCCTCCACCCGCACAGGGACGTGGAGGGCCTCACGTACGTCGTCGAGGGGACGTTCCGCCACGAGGACTCGCTCGGCAACGACGGGGTCCTCCCGGCCGGTTCGGTCCAGCGCATGACCCTGGGCTCGGGCGCCTACCACTCCGAGCAGAACGCCTCGCCGATCGAGCCGATGCGGTTCATCCAGATCTGGATCCTCCCCGACACCCCGGACCTCCCGCCCTCGGTCGAACAGCGCGTGTTCACGCGCGAGGACCGGACGAACCGCCTGCTCCAGGTGGTGGGGCCGGAGGGCGGGGAGGTGATCGAGATCCACCAGGACGCCAGGCTGTACGTGGCGCGTCTCGAACCGGGGGTGGAGGTGACGCACGCGATCGCGGAGGGGCGCGGCGCGTACGTCTACCTGATCGAGGGACGAGCGGCCTTCGACGGCGAGCCGGTCTCGACGGGGGACGCGGCCAAGGTCACCGACCAGCCGTCGCTCCGGATCCGGGCCGACGAGCCCTCCGAGCTCGTCCTGGTCGACGTCCCGCTCCGGTTCCGCCCGGTCGGGATCTGGGCGGGGAGGATCTGAGGCGGGCAAGGGGAGGGAGCGATGGACGCCGAACGACTCGCGGGCGTCCCGCTGTTCGCGGGGCTCACGAAGCACGACCGGGAACAGGTGGCCAGGTGGGCGGACGAGGTGGACGTCCCCGAGGGGAAGCGCCTCCTCGAGGAGGGCCGGCTTCCGCACGAGTTCTTCGTGGTCGAGGAGGGCAGGGCCGTCGTCACGCACGCCGGTCGGCCCATCGCCGAGCTCGGCCCGGGGGACTTCTTCGGCGAGATCGCGATCCTGGCCGACGAGCGGCGCACCGCGACCGTGACCGCCGCGTCCCCGATGCGGCTGATCGTGATGACCGACCGGGACTTCCGGGAGATGGCGAGGTCGTTCCCCGAGGTCGCCGAGCGGGTCCTGGAAGCCGTCCGGGAGCGCCTCGCCCGAACCTCCGAGGGCTAGGAGGCGCTTCCGCGGACGGACGGGGGATGGGCCGTTCGGCCCTTCCCCCCGTCGGGGGCGGCCGGTACGATCGCCCGGTGGGAGGGGCGTTGGGGATGCCTGAGGAACGGGATCGGGAGGCGCCGGTCGGGACGTCGGAGGCCCACGAGGAGGTCGTGAACACCCTCCTCGACCTCCAGCGCCGGCTCCGCGGCGAGCCGGCGGGGCGCGACGTCGACGAGTGGACCGGGCTCCCGCGGGAGCGGCGCCGGCGCGGGCGGCCGCGCCTGCCCGAGGACGGCGTGGCGGTGGAGACGGGGTCCGGCCTGGGCGTGATCGCCGCCCCCGAGGAGGGGACCCAGGCCGCGCCCGCGGACCCGGTCGTCGCCTTCGAGGAGCGCCTGGTCCGCCTGGAACGTGACCTCGACGCGCTGCTCGCCTCGATCGAGGAGCTGTCCCGGCTCCGCCGCTGAGGCTCGGGGTCACCCGGCCGACGCCGCGCCGTCGGAGCGCGGGTCGGCGGCGGCGGCGAACCCCTCGTCGGTGGCGAGGATCAGGTGGGCGTGACCCACGTCCTCGGAGCGCGGGGGGAGCCGGACGAGCTCGAAGCCCGCCGCCTCGAGGGCGGCGAGCGCAACGGGGGGTGCGTCGGACTCGGCCTGGAGGTACCGGTCGGTCCGGCCCACGTCCATCCCGTACACGAGCCAGCGGGGGGCCGCGAGCGCCCCCGCGGGGTCCATCCCGAGGTCGAAGGTCCGTGCCAGGAGGTGGGCGAGGATCTGTGGCTGGCCCCCGCCGCCCCGCGTCCCGAGGGCCGCCGCGAGCCTCCCGTCGCGCGCGACGAGGGCGGGCGTGAGCGTGTGGGCGGGGCGTTTCCCGGGCTCGAGCACGTTCGGCGACGCCGGGTCCAGGGAGAAGCAGTTCCCCCGGTCGTGGAGGAGGATCCCCGTGGTCGGCTCGAGGATCCCCGCGCCCCAGCCGGACCACAGGCTCTGGATCAGCGACACCGCCCAGCCGTCGGCGTCCGCGGCGACCACGGCCACGGTGTCGCCGCCGCCCGCCCGCGACCGACCGACCGGAGGTCCCACGCCCCCGGCCAGGCCCCGGACCTCGTCGCACAGGGCCGCGATGTGGCCCTCGTCGAGGAGGGTCCCGAGCTGGACCCGGGCCCGGCGGGGGTCGGCGTTGTGGCGGTCGCGGTCGATCGAGGCCACCCGGCACACCTCGGCCAGCACGGCGGCGTCGGGGCCGTCGGGGTCGGGGTCGATCCCGAGGTGCTGGATGGCCAGGAGGATCTCGAGCAGCACGAACCCCTGCGAGTTCGGCGGGGCGACCAGCACGTCCAGGTCCCGGTAGCGGGCGGCGAGGGCCGAGTCGAGCTCGACCCGGTGGGCGCGGAGGTCCTCACGCGCGATGGGGGAGCCGCGCGCCCGGAGGCCCGCGACCAGGCGCTCGCCGACCTCCCCCCGGTACAGGACGTCGGCGCCGCCGTCGGCGATCGAGCGGAGCGTCCGAGCCAGGGCCGGCTGGGCGAGCCGCTCCCCCGTGCGGAGCGCCCGGCCCGAGGGCGCGAAGACCGCGGCCAGCCCAGGGTCGGCCAGGATCAGCTCGAGGTTCCGCTCGATCGAGCGCCCCACCGAGCTGGCCACCGGGACGCCCTCCTCGGCCAGGGCGATGGCCTCGGTGAACGCGCGGCGGAACGGGAGGCGCGCGTGGCGGTGGAGCGCTGCCCAGCCCGACGGCGCGCCGGGGACCGTGATCGTGAGCGGGCCGCGCTCCGGCATCCGGCCCCGGCCGGCGGCCCGGACGGCCTCGACGTCGATCGCGAGCGGCGCGGCGCCGCTCGCGTTGATCGCGACCACCTTCCCGTCGGGGTCCCGGACCAGCGCGAAGAGGTCGCCGCCCACCCCGCACTGGTGCGGGTAGGCGACGGCGAGCGCGGCGGCGGCGGCGAGGGCGGCGTCCGCCGCGTTCCCGCCCTCGCCGAAGGCCCGCGCCCCCGCCTCGGTGGCGAGCGCGTGCGGGCTCGCGACGGCCCACCGCGCCCCCTCGGCCCAGAGCGACCCGGCGCCCATCGCCCCTAGCCTGACAGCGGGGGGCGAGGGCGTCACGCGGTGGCGGGTCCGGGGCCACGCCGCCGCGGCGGCGGTGACCTCCCGGGCTCAGCCCCTGAGCACGAGCCCCCGGTACCCCTCGGCGAACCCGGCTGCGAGGAGCCGGGGGGCGTGGGGCGATCCGGTCGCCGGGTGCCCGTCGATCCGCGCGAGCTCCACCTTCCGCAGGCGGCCGTCCTTCACCAGGGCCACGAGCCCCTCCTCCCAACCGGCCCGCTCGGCGGCGGGGAACGTGAGGAGGGAGCGGCCGCCGCGCTCGAGGAACGCGGCGGGCTCGCCGTCCACGAGCACCACGTGGGCGCCGGGGACCCGCGAGGGGCGGCCCCCGGCCGCCGGCCAGGGGAGCGCGGCGCCGTACGGCTGGGCGGGATCGGCCGCGCCGATCGCGAGGACCTCGGGCTCTCGCGGCTCCTCCCCAGGGCCCCTCCGGAGGGCTCGCAGCCGGTCGACGGCGCCGGGGAGCGCGAACTGGGCCGCGCCGAGGCCGGCCACGAAGTACCCGCGGCGGACCCGGCCCGCCTCCTCCATCGCCCGCAGCACCGGGTAGATCCCGGCGAACCCGCCCGGCGCGTCCTCGGCGAGGACGGCCTCGCGGGTGAGGACGCCGTGCCGATCGAGGAGCTGGGCGGCCCGCGCGTGCGCCGCCTCGGTGGGGGAGGGCGGCGGCTCGAGGAGCGGCGCGACCAGGGACCACCGGCCCTGTCCCGCCGGCGGCCCGGCCCGGCGGAGCTGCCCGGGGCGCGGCCTCCCGGGCCGGCGTGCGCCCC
>FWPU01010621.1_pt1 | contig 13538 bp, 10 predicted proteins | sample 2228361 | NCBI WGS metagenome assembly FWPU01 (sample SAMEA103939777, study PRJEB20133) | metagenome | reverse complement strand
CGTTTTGGCGGGCCAGGGTCTCGGCCAGCCCCAGGCGGGCCGCGGCCGATCCCCCATCCAGCTCCAGCGCCTTGCGGTACTGGTGTACCGCTTCGGAAAGCAGCCCGCGGTCAAGCAGTGCGTTGCCCAGGTTCACCCGGCTTGGCGCGTCCTGCGGGGCCAGGGCCACGGCTGCCCGGAACTGCTCGATTGCCTCGTCGAGCTGGCCTTCTTCGGCCAGGGCCCGGCCCAGGTTGGTCCGGGCGATCAGGTGCTTGGGATTCTGTTCCACCGCTTTGCGGAAGTGCGCGATGGCTTCGGCGCGGCGGCCCTGCCGCTGCCGCACCAGGCCCAGATTGGCGTGGGCGAACCAGCATTTGGGGTCCAGCGCCAGGGCCTTTTCCAGGCGGGCAATGGCCTCGTCCAGCCGCCCTTTCTCGATCAGGATCACCGCGATACTGACTTGCCCTTCCAGGTAATCGGGCTGCTTGCGGACCGCTTCCTCGAATTGGGCCAGGGCTTCGTCCAGCCGCCCCTGTTCAAACAGCTCGATCCCCCGCATGCCGTCGCGGAGATACTGGGCCGCCGGCACGCGGATGCTGGCAAACTGCTCGTAGGGCACATTGACGAACTCGGGCAGGTTGACGGCCCGATTGGCCGCCGTCGCATTGGGAATGAGCACCGCGGGCGAGTCGTTCCCTTCGTCGTCCAGGTGGGTGAGGAACATCTCGGTATAAGGGGTGTTCCATTTGGACGAGAAGACCATCCACCGGCCATTGGGCGAAAAGCTGTGCCACGAGTTCATCCGCGGAGTGTTGCACCGCATGCGTCGGGCGGTGCCCCCTTGGACCGGGACGATCCACAGCTCGCTGTCGGGCCGAAGCAGTTGCCCATTGCGGCAGCGGACGAACACGATCCACTTCCCATCCGGCGAGACCTTGGGAAAGGTATTGCTTGTGCCGTTGCCGGAAGCGCCGGCGATCGGCTTGGCCGTGCCCCCCCGCCCTTCGTTGAAGGAGATGCGGTAAAGGTCGTACTGGATGGGCACTTCGGCCGGATCGTTGGGATATTGGGCCGGCCGGTAGCCGGGCGGATAGGGGTCTTTGGCCGGGGCGCGGGCAAAGATGATCCACTTGCCGTCTGGGGTCCAGGCCGGGTCGCAGTGGACATACTGGGGGTCGTCGGCCCCGGACAAGGGTCGGATCTGGCCGCTGGCCCGGTCGTAATAACCCAAAATCCCGCGCGTGGGGTAAAACACCTGGAGAAACCGATAGTCCGTAAAGTTCTGCACGTACACGCTTTCGTTGAGCGTGGTGACCACGAAACGGCCGTCGGGCGAGATGCTGGAAAGGAAACCGATGGTCTTCTGGCCCGGGGGCTTGCCGGCAAAGGAGTTCCAGGTGATGACGTGCTCTTGGTCGATCACCGTTTCGCGGGCCACCGGGGCGATGGCATAGGTGCCCTTGTCGCCGGCCGGGCCATCGAGGTCCATGGCCAGCGTCTTTCCATCGGCCGTGAAAGAATGGCAGTTCGCGCAGGTGAGCAAGTCGGTCAGCAGGAGGCGGCTTTCGGGGCGGGAGATGTCGCGGAGGCGCCAGGCGATCAGCGGCAAGAAGGCCTCGCTCAGCGGCTTGATCACCCCTTCTTCCGTAGCCGACGGGGCCAAAGGCACGTCGCGATAAAAAATCGGGGCTCCCACCGGGTCCTTGGAGGTGACCAGGGTCATCCGCCCCCAGGACAACGGTTGCTGGGGCTGAGCGCTATTGAAGCCGACCAGCGTCAGCGTGGCTGGCCTTTCCACCGAGCGCTGTTTGAAGGCCGCCCAAACGCGGTCATCGACCTGCCAGGCCCTGGCCGAGGCCTGGTAAGGCGTTCCGCGATAGATCTCGTTGGTCTTGGTCATGCACCGCGGGTCGATGGGGCCGGCCGGGGGCGGGTGGCCCGGCACGAGCACCTCGATGGTTTCGTTGGAGCCGGCAAAGGCCAGTCGCACCAGCCAGGTATCGGCCTGGGGGTGCGAGTCATGCCACAACACGGTCGGGGGGACGATTTCTGGAGGGAAGATGGACTGGTCCAGCGGATAGTCGATAACCAGCCGGGCGAGGGGAGGCGTTGGCCCCGGCTGGGACGGGGCGGGTGGCGCGGGCGATGGGCCGGGTTGGCCAGGGCCTTGGCTCGCTTCCACACCCGCCACAGCGGCCGCCAAGGTGCGAATCACCTCGCGCAAGGCAGGAGTCGCCGTGGAGGTTACTTCGCCAATGTCGGCCCAAATGGCGGCCGGCTTCTGGCCAAGCAGAGGATGAGGCGGGAGGGTTGAGGCCGAGTTGCTCCGCCGGTCGGGCGTCGGAGCTTGCGGCTGGCCCGGCGCTTTGGAGTGTGTCTCTTTGGCCGCGGCCGCCAGCAAAGGCTTCGCGCCAGGGTCGGGCGCCACGGAGCGCGTGTCTTCGGCGATGGCCGCCGGGGACGGTGTCTCGTCACGGCCGGCGGGCCAAGCGCGCGTCTCTGCGGGGGCATGGTCGGCCCACCTCGCCGGGGCCCGGTTCCACCCCCACCACGCGACGGCAGCCACGCCCGCCAGCACCGCGGCCAAGGTGGTCAATACGGCCATCTTGTGCGTCAGTAGCGTGCGCACACGGGTCTCCGCCGGAAGCAATACGGTCCAAGCTGGGGTACTACCATTGTTTCATGCTGGCCGGGCGAAGTCCAAAGCCTAAGTTGCAGGGGGCTTTTCCCGGGCCACGTGGCGTGGCATTAGCGGCGCTGCCTGCGTGGGCGGCGGTGGGGGCCTTTGCGAGACGACTGCTCGGCCCGCACTTCGTCCACGCGCCGGCCAATCTGGTCCCGCAGCCGGGCGATCAGGTCGCGGATGGCGGCCGCCCGCTCGAAGTCCAGTTCATCGGCCGCGGCGAGCATTTCGGCCTGGAGTTCGGCCAGGTATTCTTCGGTGATGTACTGGACTTCGTCGGTGCGGCCGGCTGCCGCGTTGGCCCGGGCATGGGCCTCGACCTCGGCCTCGATGCCCGCCCGAATGGCCTTGCGGATCGTCTCCGGAGTGATGCCGTGCTGGCGGTTGTATTCCTCCTGGATGGCCCGGCGGCGGCGGGTCTCCTCGATGGCCCGCTGCATCGAGTCGGTCACCTGGTCGGCGTAGAGGATCACTTTGGCGTTGACATTGCGGGCCGAGCGGCCGATGGTCTGGATGAGCGACGTCTCGCTCCGCAGAAAGCCCTCTTTATCGGCATCGAGGATGCAGACCAACGACACTTCGGGCAGGTCGAGGCCTTCGCGGAGGAGGTTCACCCCCACCAGCACGTCGAAGCGGCCTTCGCGCAGGTCCCGCAGCAGATCGACCCGCTCGAAGGCATCCAGTTCGCTGTGGAGCCACTTGCAGCGGATATTCTGCTCGCTGAGCCAGGCGGCCAGGTCCTCGGCCAGGCGCTTGGTGAGCGTGGTGACCAGCACCCGTTCGCCCACCGCGGCGCGCTGGCGGACTTGTTCTAAAAGGTGGGGCACCTGGTTGCGGGCCGGGTGGACCTCGATGATGGGGTCCAGAAGGCCCGTGGGCCGGATGATCTGCTCGAAGACCTGGTCCCCGGCCTTTTCCAGTTCGTAGGGGCCGGGCGTGGCCGAGAAGTACACCACCTGCTTGACCTCGTTAACCCGCTCTTCCCACTCCTCGAAGCGCAGCGGCCGGTTATCCAAAGCGCTGGGCAGGCGGAAGCCGTGTTCCACGAGGGTGGCCTTGCGGCTATGGTCGCCGGCGTACATTCCGCGGATTTGGGGGATGGCCACGTGCGACTCGTCCACAAACAGCAAGTAGTCTTTGGGGAAGAAGCTGTAGAGGGTGTCGGGGGGCGAGCCGGGGGGCCGGCCCGACAGCGGCCGGCTATAGTTCTCGATGCCCGGGCAATACCCCATCTCCTGGAGCATCTCGATATCGAAGCGGGTCCGCGCCGCCAGGCGCTGCGCCTCCAGCAGCTTCCCCTCGCGGCGGAAGTATTCCAGACGCTCTTCCAGCTCGCGGCGGATCTCCTCGATCCCCGCGGCGATGCGTTCCTCGGGCAGGATGAAATGCTTGGCCGGATAGATGAAAAGCTCCTCCCGCCGCTCGATCACCTCCCCGCTGACGGGATGGATCAACGAAAGCTGTTCGACCTCGTCCCCCCAGAACTCCAGGCGAAAGGCGAAATCCTCGTACGAGGGATACACCTCGACGCAATCGCCGCGCACGCGGAACTTGCCCGGCTCCAAGGCCACGTCGTTGCGGTCGTACTGGATGTTGACCAGGCGGGCCAGTACCTCGTCGCGGTCCACCACCTGGCCCAAGCGCAGCGCGACCATGGCCTGGCGGTAGTCTTCCGGCGAGCCGATGCCGTAGATGCTCGAGACGCTGGCCACGATGATTACGTCGCGGCGGCTGACCAGGGCACTGGTGGCCGCCAGACGCAGCCGCTCGATATTCTCGTTGATCGAGGCGTCCTTCTCGATGTAGATGTCGCGCTGGGGGATGTAGGCCTCCGGCTGGTAATAATCGTAGTAGCTGACGAAGTAGTGCACCGCATTGTGGGGGAAGAACTCCTTGAACTCGGCGTACACCTGGGCGGCCAGGGTCTTGTTGTGCGAGATGACCAGCGTCGGGCGCTGAAGGGCCGCAATGATGTTGGCCATGATGAAGGTCTTGCCCGAACCGGTCACCCCCATGCACACCACGTGCTTGTGGCCGCTGCGAAGCGACTCGACGATCTGCCGGATGACTTTGGGTTGGTCCCCCTTGGGCTCGAAGGGGCTGACGAGCTGGAACTCCATAGGCGTGCTCCGGCGGCGAAGGGGGAAAACGCGATTGCGGACCCATGGGATATGGAAAACGGGCGGGAGTGGCAAGCGGCCGGAAAGGGGGCGGAGGTCTGGCCGGCCGTCCCCCTTTATTCAGTTTATCCATTTGCCCCAACCTTGCGCAAGCGCCGCGCCGTGTTGACAGCACTTGGCGGCTTTGGAATACTAGGGCGCGCCGCGGCCCGGGCGATCCGCCGAGGCAAGGAGGTGCCGGGGGGCGAACCAGCCGTGACGCAAGGGGGCCCCCGGTACGCAAGCCAGGGACGGTGCGCCAAGCGAAGCGCATCTCATCCCCGGCGGCCCGCCTCGGGCGTCCCGCTCAAGGCGTAAAGCCTACGGCCAGCAACCGCCAGGACTCCACCACCATGGCCCTCGACACTTCGAACCTGCAAACAACCCCTGCCTCTGCCGAAGCTATCGAGCGGCGTTATCAGGAGCGTCTGGCCCGGTATGTGACGGCGATGCGCAATGGCAAGCCCGACCGCGTGCCCATCCGGCCATTCGTGGCCGAGTTTACGGCCAGGTACTGCGGCTACACCTCGCAGGAGGTCAGTTACGACTATCAGAAGGCGTTCGAGGCGGCCCGCCGTTGCGCCGCCGATTTCGACTGGGATGCCGTGGTCGGCAACATGGTGTACGGCTGGATGGGGCTGGTCAAGGCCATCGGCCTGAAGTACTACGCGGTCCCCGGCATGGAAATCCCCCATGACTGCGCCTTCCAGTATCTGGAGCCTCCGGAAGAAGAGGCCTGGATGCGGGCCGACGAATACGACCTGCTGATCGAGGACCCCACCGGGTATCTGTTCAACGTCTGGTTGCCGCGGGTGGCCGCCGACGTCGTCCCCCCCGGGCAGCCGAACACCTTGCGGAACAACCTTTCGTTCCTCAAAGGGGGCATGGCCATGCTCGACTACTTCAAGGGGTTCGGCGTGCAGGCCGAGCGCTTGCGGAAGGAGTCGGGCACGGTGTCGGCTTTAAGCGGGATCCTCAAAGCGCCGTTCGACATCATCGCCGACAAGCTGCGGGGCTACAAGGGGCTGTGCATGGACATGTATCGGCAGCCGCAGAAGGTGCTGGCGGCCTGCGAGGCGATGATGCCGCACCTGTTCCATGTGGCCCTGAGCGGCGCGGACCCCGAGCGGAACGTGCCGGTGGGCCTGTGGATGCACCGCGGGTGCGTCCCCTTCCTCTCCCCCGCGCAGTTCGAGAAGTTCTATTGGCCCACGCTCAAACAGATCATCCTCGATCTCTGGAAGCACGGCGTGCAGACGCTGTTCTATGCGGAAGGGGACTGGACGGCCAACCTGAAGTACATCGCCGAGCTGCCGGAGCGGAGCATCATCTTCCACGTGGATCGCACCGATCCGGAACAGGCGCAGCGCCTGCTGGGCGAGAAGTTCTGTATCAGCGGCGGGGTGCCCAACGATCTGTTGGCCTTCGGCACGCCGGACGAGGTCCGCGCGTGCTGCAAACGGTTGATCGAGTTGTTCGGCCGCGATGGCGGCTACATCATGGATGCGGCAGCCATCATGCAGGACGACACGCGGGTTGAGAACCTCCGGGCGATGACCGAGGCCACCCGGCAATTTGGCGAATACTGACGGGACGGTGCGGGCGCGGGGCCTGCCGGCCGGGGCCGGCGCCTGGCCCCCGCCCCCCTGCCATCGACGATGCGTTGCACGAGGGAACCGATGAACGACCAGACCACCCCCAAGCCCCAGGCCAAACGCCCGCCGGGAACCTGCATCCCCTGGCCGGAAAAAGAAAAAGAACTCCCCCCAATCACTGGCGACAAAGAGCTGGTCCAACGCGTGTGGGAGGAGATCGACGCCTTGGGGTACATGTATATCTGGCAAATCCTGCTGTCGTTTTGAGGGCGCACGGCAGGCGGCGGGCTGCCGGCCTTCTGGGGCTCGGCGCGCGATCGCCCCCGCTTGGCTTGTCCAACACGATTCCAGGCAAAGGGTCCCCGGATGACGCACGAAGAGAATCTTGCCCAGGCCATCGCCCACTGCGACGAAGCGACCGTGCTTTGCCTGGTCCGCCAGCGGCTGGCCGGCGGGGTCTCGGCCCACGAGATCCTCGCCGAGTGCAACCGTGGCATGATCGAACTGGGCGACCGCTTCAACCGCGAGGAGTGCTTCCTGCCGGACCTCATGTTCGGCGGGATGATCATGAAGCAGGTGATGGCCGAGCTGGCCCCTCACTTGGGCCCGGCGCGGACGGCCGAGACGCGGGCTACCGCTGTGATGGGGACGGTGCAGTATGACGTGCACGACATCGGCAAGGACATCGTGGTGATGATGCTCCGCGGGGCGGGGTTCGAGGTGGTGGACCTGGGGGTGGACGTGCCGCCGGCCCGCTTCGTCGAGGCCATCCAAAAGCACCAGCCCGCCGTGGTGGGGATGAGCCTCTTGTTGACCACGTGCTTCAAATCGGTGGCCAATACCGTCGAGGCGATCCGCCAGGCCGGCCTGCGCCCGGATGTGAAGATCATGGTCGGCGGCGCGGCGGCCAGCGAGCTGCTGGCCCAAACCACCGGATGCGACTACTACGGCAAGACCGCGGTGGACGGCTTGAAGTACGCCTGCCAGGCCGCGGGCCTCGGCTAGCCGCCCCCACCGGAGGTCCCGGCCAAGCCAGAAAGGAGTTTGGGCTGTGCGACGAAGCGTGCTTGCGGCTGCGATTGCTGCGCTGGCCATCGCCCGGCTGGCACCCGCCAAGGAGTGGGCCAAGGCCATGTTCAATGCCACCAGCCATGACTTCGGCGTCGTCGCCCGCGGCTCCAAAGTCGAATACCGCTTTCTCATCAACAACATCTACCTGGAAGAGGTGCATATCGCCTCGGTCAGCTCCACCTGCGGCTGCACCATCCCCCAACTGACCAAAACCACCCTGAAGACCTACGAGACCGCCGAGCTGGTCGCCGCCTTGGACACGTTGCGTTTCACCGGCCCCAAAGAGGCCACGCTCAAGGTGGTGTTCGATAAACCCTTTCCCGCCGAAGTGCAGTTGCATGTCTATTGCTATATCCGCAGCGACGTGGTCTTCGAGCCGGGCGAGGTGCGGTTCGGTTCCGTGCCCCAAGGCCAGGCGGCGACGCGGCGGGTGGCCGTCAGCTATGCCGGCCGACGCGATTGGCAAGTGGTGGGCGTGGTGTGCCCGGTTCCTTACCTTTCGGCCGAAGTGAGGGAATTAGGGCGCCTCGGCAATACGCCGCAGGCTCGCGTGGATTACGAATTGGTGGTCCGGCTGGCTGAAGAGGCCCCCCCCGGATATTTCCAGGGCCTGATCGTGCTGCAGACCAACGACCCCAATCCCCGGGCCTCCCAGGTGCCGCTTTCGGTCCAGGGGCATGTAACCTCCGCGCTTTCGGTCAGTCCCAAGTCGGTGGTGTTCGTGGTCCGCCCCGGGCAGTTTCACGTGCGGAACCTGATGGTGCGGGGAAGCAAGCCGTTTCGGATCGTGAACATCGTTGGCCCGGACGCGCGGTTCCAGTTCACTGTGCCCAGCGAGCCCCGCGCGGTGCATATCGTCCCCATGCGTTTTGTGGCTGACGGAAAAGCGGGGCCAATCAACGGCAAGATTCGCGTGGAGACCGACCTGCCCGGCGCCGCCCCCGTGGAAATCCAAGTCAACGGCGAGGTGGTCGAAGCCTCGCCGTAAGGTGGGCAAGGTCCGGCCGGGGTCCGGGCCATCGCCAACGGCCCGGCATCCCTGGGGGGGCAACTAAATCGCCGCAGCAGGGCTTGACGCCATGCTGCGCAAGCATAAAGTCTTACGCAGTGGTTTCTTCGCGGGGCGGTTGGTGTGTGTACAGTGGTTGTACAGTACGGGAGGAAGGCCGCTTTGCAAACGTTCGCAGGGATGGGGTCCAGCCGACTTGCAGGCCGATAGGGGGAAAAGCCCGTGCCAGGCCCGCGACCCCGTGCCGGCTGGGGCCCATATTGCGAACCTCGGGATGCTGCTATGAGATTGACTGATCGGTTTTTCGGTGCGGTGGCCTATACGGCCAAGATCCATGCCCGGCAGCGCCGCAAAGGCTCCGGCGCTCCGTATTTTTCCCACCTCATGCGGGTCTGCGGCATCGCCCTGGAGCACGGGGCAGATGAGGACGAGGCGATTGCCGCCCTGCTGCACGACGCGGCGGAAGACCAGGGAGGCCCCCCCCGCCTGGATGACATCCGTCGGCGATACGGCCCCCGCGTGGCCAAGATCGTCGCCGGCTGTAGCGACACCCTCAAGTCGCCCAAACCCCCCTGGCGACAGCGCAAGGAGGCCTACCTGGCCCGCCTCCGCCGTGCGCTCCCCTCGGTCCGTCTGGTCGTGGCAGCCGACAAACTCGACAATGTCCGCTCCATTCTGATCGATCTGCGAGACCGAGGCGAAAAAATCTGGACCTGGTTCCACGGCGGCCGCGACGGAACCCTCTGGTACTATCGCAAAGTGGTCCAGGCCCTGCGGAGCAACGGTTCCAATCGGCTGGTCGATGAGCTTGCCCGGGCCGTGGCCGAACTCGAACAGGCCGCCACCGCCGGACAGAAGGAAGCCACGGGCAAGGAATCGGGTTGAGGGGGCAGTGGCAATCGGCTTGAAATTGGGCCAGGCCTTTCGTTAGGGTGGCAAAGGTTGACGGGTATCGGTAGGGCCCGGCAGGTGCCGCCCTCGCGTCGGCCCCCGCCTCCAGGAGATGTGGCGGCCGCGCTGGCCGGCACCCTCGCCCAGGTATCGCAAGAGCCCGTCGTGGGGATCATCGCCCCGCGGCGGGCTTTTTGTTTGCCTGGCGGCTCGGATCGCCAGCGGTGTGGCTTGGCGATGCACCAAGCCCGCTGACACCAGGTCGGGGGTCTGGCCATGCCCGGTCTGTGGGCCGGCCTCGGGCGGGGCCGGCTTCCTCGGTGCGCAACCCGCAGTCAGGGTCGTTGCCATGCTCAAGCCAGCCCTGGTGGCCGAAGTTCGGCGGTTACTTGCCGAGGGAAAACTCAGCCAGCGGGCCATTGCCCGGACGCTGGGCGTCAGCCGGGGGTCGGTGCATGCGATCGCGCGGGGGAAGCGGCCGGACCGCCAGCCGGCCGAGCCGCTGGAAGAAATCCGGTGGCAAGGGCCGCTGGCCCGCTGCCCGGAGTGTGGAGGGAAGGTGTTCTTGCCGTGCCGGGCCTGCGCGACGCGGCGTGCCATGGCCCGCCGGCGCCGCCCCCGCTGGCCAGAAACCGACGAGCCGCTGGGCCTGGAGCTGAACGACGAGCACCGCCGCCGCTACGAGGAAGTGCGCCGCTGGAGGGAAGCGTCGAACGGGACGGCTCGCATCCGGCTGGGCAGCTCAGCGTTTTTGGCTACGGCCCTGAGGGCTGCCCCGCGCCACTGACGCACCCGCGGCCCGTGTCAACCATCAACCATCAACCATCCACCATCCACCATCCACCATCAACCACTCCCTATGCCCTCCCAATGCTTCACCCCCTATGCCCAGGCCCGCGGCGAAATCCGCGATGGGGACCTGCTGTTGTTCCGCCGCCGGAGTTTGATTTCGATTGCCGGCCGGGGCGTACACAGCCACGCGGCCAAGGCGGCCTGGTGGGCCGAGGACCTGTTCTGCCTGGAAATTCGGGGGCTTACGGGCGGCCGGGCCGTGACCCTCTCCAGCCAGGTGCAACGCTGGCCGGGGCGGATCGACGTATACGAAGTCAACCCGGATGGCCGCTGGCCGCAGTACGACCGGGCCGGGGCCACGCGGTTCATGCGGCGGCTGGCGGGGTGCGATTACGGCTGGTGGGGGCTGGCTTCGGCGGCCCTGCGACACCTGCCGGTGGTGCGGCTGTTCGTTCGGCCGGACGTAGACGATGAGACCCCAAGCCCACGGCCGCCGTTTTGCAGCCACGCCTGCGCCATGGCCGACCGCATCGGTGGCGGGGTGGACCCCGTGCCGCACCTGGCCGACCGTCTGACCGAGCCGGCCGACTTGGCCCGCAGCCCGTTCTATCGCTATCGCTTCACCCTGGTCCCGTAGCACCGGCGGAAACCCTGTGCCTGCTGATATGGCGTGGATTACGGGTTGGACACGAGCGGATCGTGTTGGCGGGGCGAGGGCTGCCGCAGCGGGTCCTGTCAGCTCGATCGAACCGCCCGATCGCCGGGGCCCCGTGCGCCCGCACCCCAGGGCGCTTTGCTGGACGGCTGGCCTGGCCCTGCTGCTGGCCACCTTGCTGGCCTGTGGGGCTGCCGCGCAATGCACCTCCGAAGGATGTTCCGCGGGCAGCGGTTCGCTGTTGGGCCCGCCCCCGGCCCAGGTGCCCGGCCTCGAACTCCCCCCGCCCGCCGTGGTGCGGGTGATGGTCGTCGCCGGGCCGGTCCGCTCGTTCGGTTCGGGAACGGTGGTCCACGGCGAGCCAGCCGGCTGCGCGGTATTGACCTGTGCCCACTTGTTCCGCGACGGGGCCCAGCAGGTATGGGTGCTGGCCGGCACAAAGCAATGGAAAGCCCGCCTGTTGGCCGCCAATCCCACCTGGGACCTGGCCGTGCTGGAAGTGCCAGGTTGGCTCGATCCCTCGGACAGCCCCCGCGCAGGGCCCGACCTCCATGCTCGGCGGCGATGCCCCGTCGAGCCGGCGGCCATTGCAGCCGCCCCACCTGCCCCGGGCCAATGGGTGCAGAGCTGCGGGTTTGGCAGCGACGGCCGGTATCGGTGCAGCCGCGGCCAGGTGCTGGGCTACGCCCGCACCGGCAACACTCAAGGGTACGAAACGCTGGCCCTTTCGGGTGCTGCCCGGCTGGGCGACTCGGGCGGGCCGGTGTTCGATGCCCAGGGACAATTGGTGGCGGTGGTCTGGGGAACCGATGGCCGCACCGTGGTGGGTACCTATTGCGGGCGGATTCGTGCTTTCCTGGCCGAGGTTTTCGGCAGGCGGCGGCCCGCTTTGCCGACCCCTGCCACGCCATTGCCCGGTGTCGGATCGCCTGGCGAACAACAGGGAGATGGGGCCTCGCCGCGGCCGCAAGCCCAAGCCCCGCCAACGACGCCGCAGAACCCGCCGGGAAGCCCGGCCGAGCGCACTACCCCGCCCGGCTCCGAGGGGACGGCGCCGGCGGTACCGGGTGCGAGCAATCCGGCGCCCGGCCGGCCGCGGCGCAGCGACCCCGGGCCGCGCAGCCCCCCCCTTTTTGGTAAAGACCCCCAGTCGCTCGACGAAGCCCTGCGGCTGCTGGCCGGCTTGAAAGACCGGCTCCAGCGGATCGAGACCACGTTGGGGCCGGACAACCTCCGAGCATTGTTGCGCGATGCCGCCAGCAGCGCGGCAGGGGGTGGGGTTGCTGGCCCCGGCCTGGTGGAGAAGCTGCTGCCGGCGGTCCTGGTGGCCTTGGGCTGGACGGGACCGCCCGCGGTGGCCGCCGTGGTGGCCCTCCGCGTATTGGCCGGCCTCATCCGCAGGCGCCGGAACCGCAAGCAGGCCTCCAGCGGGGGGGCTTTGCCCACCGGCCCGCCAGGCCCCTGGAACGACGACTATGCCGCCCAGTTGGCCCAGGTGTTTGCCCTCTCCGGCCGGAGCGTGCTGGCCGATGCCACCCTGGGGCGCGAATACGACCAGGAACTCCGGCAGGCCGAAGCGTCCAGCGACGCGGCTTTGGCGGCCTGGGCCAGAGGCCTGCGGGAACGTGTGGCCCGCCGGTTCTTCCGGATTCACGGCCAGTCGCCCGCCCCGGCAGAACCCCAGGCATAACCTTGCCAGCAGGTTTCGCGCAGCGGCCGGCGCCGCCGGCTCGATGCAAGATGACCTCCGGCGGCTGGCGCCGGAGAGACGAGCAACATGACATTCGGCGGCCCGTGCCGCCGGCATTCGCCCTGTTCTTCCAAGGAGCCCGTTATGCCCCCGGGACGCGACACGTTCGAAGATGCCATCACCCGCTTCCGCAACCGCTCGATCCACACCTATGTCGGGCACTGCCTGCTGTTCCGCAGCCAGATCCTTCAGGGCGGGGAATTCGGGATGCAAAGCGGATGGGACTCGGCCACCAACGAGTTCATCATGGAGCACCTCTTGCGCCTCGATTTCCTGCGGCGCAAGATCACCCACAACCCGCAGAAGATCGACATCAAGACGCTGGAAGAGCGGGCACGGGCCCTGGACATCAAGCTGCCCGACGAAATGAACGAGAAGAGCCCGTTGGGCGACGAGGTGGCCCGGCCGGCCGGCCGCGAGTTCGACCTCCCCTACCGCCTGGACGGGTCGGACCCCAACATCCCGCTGGCCAGCCAGATCGATCTCCGGAACGTAGACGCCCGCATGTTTGTGACCGCGTTAGACCAGCACATTGTGGAAGCGACGCGACTGGACAGCCGGTTTGCTACGTACCGGATCACGCCGCGGGAGTCGCTGATGCTGTACGCCTCGCTGGCCGAGCTGTGGGACATGTGCGTCTCCTTCGGCGGGGATACCAACCGCCTGCCCATCCCCAATGGGGTGCGGCCGAGCGAGGAGCCGCGGGGGCCCTCGGCCAGCCCCAACCGCGAACGGTCGGCGGCCACCGCGGCGGGCGAGACCCGGGCGTAACGCCGGCCTGTCCGCCCCACCAAAAGGCATAAGCAACGCGACGGCGGTCCGCACTCCCGGAGAAAGGATCGCCTTGGGTCCAGTCGTCGCCCCCCCACATTGGCAGCCCCTGCACCCCAAGGGAAAACCGCCCCCGCTAGAAGTTGGCCTTCAAAGGAGTATGCGATGAGTGGTCAAGAA
>FWPU01003199.1_pt1 | contig 13541 bp, 10 predicted proteins | sample 2228361 | NCBI WGS metagenome assembly FWPU01 (sample SAMEA103939777, study PRJEB20133) | metagenome | reverse complement strand
CCCCCCCGGCCCCCCGTGCTGCCGCCGGAGTCGGGCGATCCCCTGGCCGCGCCCCACACCTACGTCAGCGACTTCCAGGACGACGTGGAGGTCCACGTCTACACCGACTATCGCCAGATGATCGCGGATGGCGTGGTGGACGCGGTCAATGACTTCACCACCCTGGCCCTCCACCACCAGATCGCGGAGCACGCCTTCGCCCACGGCCTCCATCTGCTCACCCAGAAGCCCCTGGCCATCGCGGTGAAGGCCGCCCGCCGCATGGTGGAGACGGCCCGGGAGCGGGGGCTGACCTTCGGCACCTTCGAGAACGTGCGCCAGGGCCGCTTCACCCGGGCCGCCCGCTGGGCAGTGGAGAAGGGGCTCATCGGCGAACCCCAGATGGCCCTCATCGGCTCCCTGGGCGGGCTCTGGTCGCCGGACAAGGTGGTGGCCGACACCCCCTGGCGACACCGCAAGCTGGAGGGTGGCGGCGGTGGCTCCATCGACATCGGCGTCCACCAGTTCCACCTGCTGCGCTACGTCTTCGGTGAAGTGGCCTGGGTCAACGCAGTGGCCCGCACCCTGGAGCCGGTGCGCTACCGGCGGGACGAGCAGGGGCAGATCATCCAGGAGGTGCCGGTGGACGTGGACGACACCTACCTGGCCGTGGCCGGCTTCGAGAACGAGGCCGTCGCCCAACTGCTCTGGTCCTGGGGCGGCCATGGCGCTGCCCTGGAGATCCCCGGCGCGCCCATCTTCTGGGGCAGCGAAGGGTGCATCAAGGGGGGACAGCTGTTCGACGACGACGGCCACGCCACCCCCTTGTTGGAGCACTTCGAGGCCAACCTGAGCCCGGAGGAGCGAGAGCGTTTCTTCCCCTTGGGCCTGACCGACCCTTTCGCCATCCAGCAGCTGGACTGGCTACGGGCCATCGCACAGGGACGGGATCCAGAAACCTCCGGCCAGGAAGGGCTGTACGATCTGGCCTGCGCCTTTGCCATGTTGGAGTCGTCCGTGGCCCGGCGCCAGGTGACCCTGGCCGAGGTCCTCTCAGGCGCGGTGAACGCCTACCAGGCCGAGATCGATGCCCACTACGGGCTCGCCTAGTCAATCCCGACAGAAATGCGCCGATAGTTTCCACCCGAGGTAATGCCGCCGAATTTCTGCCGTGGTATTTACGCCAGACTGTACTAGCCGGGGCGGAACGGCGGATGTGACGACATCGAGTACCAGGATTCCATCAGGTTCCCTCCCCAGCAGGAGGGTGAGGAGGCGTCAATGACGAACGGACATCAAGTCACCATGTTGGGCACCGGGCTCATTGGCATGTTCTATACCATGACCTTGCATGGCCAGCGCAGCCGGGACCGGGTGGGCGTAATCTACTCCCGCACACCGGAGCGGGCCGAAGCCTTCGCGAAGAAGTGGAACATCCCCCACTGGACCAGCGACCTGGCCGAGGCCATCAACCATCCCGAGACCGACACGGTGGTGATCGGCCTGCCCAACCACCTCCACGAAGAGCTGGTCCAGATGGCGGCGGACGCAGGCAAGGCCGTGCTCTGCACCAAGCCCCTGGGCCGCAACGCCGCCGAGGCCAGGCGTATGCTGGAGACGGTGGAGAAGGCCGGCGTCTTTGCCGGCTACCTGGAAGACCTCTGCTACACGCCTAAGACCCTCAAGGCGCTGCAGCAGGTCCAGAGCGGCGCGCTGGGGAAAATCACCTGGGCCCGCTCCCGGGAGACCCACCCCGGCCCCCACAGCGCCTGGTTCTGGGACGCCAAACTGGCCGGCGGCGGCGCCATCGTGGACCTGGGCTGCCACTGCATCGAGATCATCCGCAACTTTGTGGGCAAGGACAACCGTCCCCTGGAGGTCATGTGCTGGGCCGACACCCTGGTTCACCCCATCGAAGCCGAAGACAACGGAATCGCCCTGATCCGCTTTGAGAGCGGTGCCATCGGCCAGTTCGAGGTGAGCTGGACCTTCCGGGGTGGCATGGATCTGCGGGACGAGGTGGCCGGCACCGAGGGCACCATTTGGCTCAACCACTTCCTGCGCACCGGCTTCGAGGTCTTCACCTCGGGCCAGGGCGGCGCATATGTGGCGGAGAAGGCCGAAACCGAGAGCGGCTGGCTCTTTCCCGTGGGCGACGAGGTCAGCGAGCTGGGCTACGTGGACATGTTCACCGATATGTTCAACGCCATGGACGAAGGCCGCCAGCCCCGGGAGACCTTCTACGACGGCTACGTGGTCAACGCCATCATGGATGCCTGCTACCGTTCCGCCCGGTCCAAACGCTGGGAGCCGGTGGAGTTGGAGATCTGGCGGGGTGGCACTGCCGAGCGCATCCAGGCCAGCGGCCGGGAGTACGACGGCCACGTGATCATCAAGCAGGAGCGCATGCCCGACGGCCGCCTGAAGATGATCCTGAAGAACAAGCAGACCGGCGAGTTCAGCGAGCGGGTGGTGAGCGACGCCTGAAGATTGACGCTCCCAGGGGGGCGGCTTTTGCCGGCCTGCCCCCCTTTCGGTACACTGATCCGCGGCCCGGGAGCAGTGCAGGCCATCCCCCAGCCCCCGGAGCCGCCTGTTTTATATCCGTTTCATCCATCCTAGGAAGGATCCGTCTGTGTCTAAGACTTTGAAAGTGGGCGTCATCGGCGTCGGCGGCATTGCCAAGACCCACATGCCGGGCTGGGCCGCCTCGGAGCATGCGGAAGTCATCGCCGGCAGCGATGTGGTCCCCTCTGTCCTGGAGGCATGGGGACAGCTCCACGGCGTGACCCGGCTCTCCACCAACCCGGCAGACATCATCAACGACCCGGACATCGACATCATCGACGTCTGCACCCCCAACATGTACCACACCGAGCTGGTGGTGGCCGCGCTGGACGCGGGCAAGCATGTCATCTGCGAGAAGCCCCTGGCCCCCACCCCGGCCGACATCCGCCGCATGATCCAGGCCCGGGATCGCTCTGGCAAGATGTTGATGACCGCCCAGCATTTCCGCTTCAAGGGCAGCTCCCAGGCCATGAAGCGGGAACTGGAGACCGGGGTGTTGGGGGAGATCTACCACGCCCGCAGTTGGATGCTGCGCCGGGGCTGGATCCCGGCTCGGCCGGGCTTCATCTACAAGAAAAATAGCGGCGGCGGCCCCTGCATCGACATCGGCGTCCACATCCTGGATCTGACCCTCTGGTTCATGGACAATCCAAAGCCGGTGGCGGTGAGCGGCGTGGCCAAGGCGCCCCTGGCCCACCACGAGGGTGCCTTCAGCCAGTGGGGCGGGGTGCCGGTGCCCCAGGACATGGATGTGGAGGATTTCGCCGCGGCCTTCGTGCGCTTCGAGAACGGCGCCACCCTCATCCTGGAGGTGAGCTGGCTTCTCCACCACGACACCCCCGGCGAGGACATGCAGATGTGGCTCTACGGCACCGAGGCCGGCGCCCACTGGCCCCAATGCAAGTTCATGGAGACCCACTACCAGACCCGGCAGTTCTCCAACCGCACTTTGCAGCTCATCAACGACACCATGGAGCCCCACGCGCTGGAATGCGTGGAGTTCGCCCGCTGCGTGGCCGAGGGGCTGCCCTCGCCCGTGCCCGCGGAACAGTCCCTCCAGGTCATGAGCATCCTGGACGGCATCTACCGCAGCCAGGCCGCCGGCCGGGAAGTCCGCCTGGAGGAGTGAGCCCAGGTGAGCCCACAACTTCTCCGGGGCCATCCAGGCTGGTTGACGAAGTAGATTGACCCGCCGCAGGCGCAGAGAACAGGAAGCCCCCCTCTGACCCCCTCTGCGGCCAGGAGGCTCCGATCCGTTTTCCCTGGCCATGTGGACGCGGAGTCGGCATCCTCAGATGCCGGGCCAGACTTCCTCCCTCACCTCCGGTTTTGCCGGGGGTGAGGGGCGGGGGTGAGGGGGGAATGGTTACATGCACAGACAGTGCTGTGAAGTCCAAGGCTCGAATCCGTCAAGAGGATGAAACAGGGAGGCAACCATGGAAACGCTGAAGGTTGGCTTCGTGGGCGCCGGTTTTATCGCCCGCTTTCAGGTGGAAGCCATCAAACAGGTCCGTAACGTGGAGATCGCCGGCGTGACCTCCCGCACCCGGGCCCATGCCGAGGCCCTGGGCCAGGCGGTGCGCGCCGCCGGTGTGGGGGACGGGGTGGTCTACGACAGCATCGCCGCCATGGCCCCCCACGTAGACGCCATCGCCATCTTCGCGCCCAACTTTGTGCGGGTGGAATTGATGGAAGAGATCGTGGAGGCGGTGAAGCAGGGGGCAGCCCTGAAGGGGGTCATCTGTGAGAAGCCCCTGGGCCGCAACGTGCGGGAGGCCCGCCGCCTGGTGGAACTGGCCCAGGAGGCTAAGCTGCGCACGGCCTATTTTGAAAACCAGCTCTTCATGAAGCCCATGCGCGTCCAGCGCGCCCAGCTGGAGCCCCAGCAGCGCACCATGGGGCCGTTGGTACTGGCCCGCTCGGCCGAGGAGCACGGCGGCCCCCACGAAGCCTGGTTCTGGGATCCCACCCGCCAGGGGGGCGGCGTCCTTTCGGACATGGGCTGCCACAGCATTGCCGTGGGGTGGTACGCGCTGACGCCCCTGGGCAAGCCGCCTACCTTCCTCCAGCCCGTCTCCGTCTCGGCCGAAGTGGCCCTGCTCAAGTGGGGGCTGCCCGAATGGCGCCAGCGGCTGCTGGAGCGTTTCGGCGTGGATTACCGCAAGACCCCGGCGGAGGACTTCACCACCGGCATGATCACCTACCGCAACCCAGAGACCGGCCAGCTGGTGAAGGCCCAGTTCACCAACTCCTGGATGTTCGAAAAGCAGGGCCTGCGCCTCTTCATGGATGGCATGGGGCCGGGCTATGCCTTTGAGATCAATACCCTGGCCTCCAGCCTGCAGGTCTTCATCGGGGATGTGGCGGCCGACGCCATCGCCGACGCCGAGAAGGCGCTGGAGAAGGCCACCGCCTCCCGGGGGCTGCTGACGGTGCACCACAATGAGGCCGACCTCTACGGCTACACCGACGAGAACGTGGACGCGGCGGAAGCCTTCCTGGCCGGTCGGGACGGCTTCCTGCCCTGGAGCTATGGCCTGGAGATCACCAGGCTGGTCATGGCCGCGTACATGGCCGCGGAGCGGCGCCAGACCGTGGATCTGACCGATCCCCAGATCCAGGCCGAGCTGGAGACTTACGTACCCCTCATCCAGCAGGGACGGGGGGCAGAGGTGTTGCCGGTGGTTTGAGGAATATACCGCTGAGCCGGGTAGAACCGGCTGTCAGCGGCCTGACTCGGATTGGGGGAAAACGGCAACATACTCGGCAAAAGAACGGGACTTGGGAATGGGCAGATTGTCTTCCAGCAAACCTCGAATGTGCATTTCGATGGCCTCATGCATGTTGCGCGTGACCTGCTCACGAGTCCTGCCCGTTGCCACACAACCTGGCAGGTCGGGCGAATAGGCTGAGTAGTTGCCGTTTGCTTTTTCAACGACAATGAGAAAGCGATACATTGTCACCCACCCTTTCTGGGTTTCGGTAATTGTGCCTGCTTGAAGATGCTGTTCAGTGTACCGGGTGCCAAATCGTCACCCGGATGTCCAGCAATTGTGACCCGGCCTGGTTTGGTAGGATGCTTGTACTGGCGATGGCTGCCTCGGGTAGCAACCAGATACCAGCCATCTTCTTCGATTAACCTGATCACATCACGAATCTTCATTGGTTAATTTTAGCATAGGTTGTGTTGGTGAAGGTGACTTTTGTTGCCGATTTACATCGCCACTGACCAAGGTGCCAGTAAGGCCGTGTGTCCTACTGGTACCTGTACCACGCACCATGGATTTCCGTCGCTACCGCTGTTCCGCTCGTGCTGTTGTCTCCCGCTGTACGGCCGGGGCCACTTGGGTGCCCAGCAGCTCGATGGCCCGCAGCACCTGGCGGTGGGGCAGAGTGCCTACGGTAAGCTGCAGCAGAAACCGTTCGTGGCCGAAGAGCCTGTGCTGGAAGAGGATCTTTTCCACCACCTCTGCCGGGCTGCCCACGAAGTCCGCCCCCCGCAGGGAGCGGGCTGCCTCGAACTGGGAGCGGGTCAGGGGCGGCCAGCCCCGCTCCCGGCCGATGCGGTCCATCTGCTGTTTGAAGGCCGGGAAGGCGGTGTCCGCCGCTTCCCGGGAATCGTCGGCCAGGAAGCCGTGGGAGGCAATGCCCAGACGAGGGGTGTGTCCCGTCTGTCGGCAGGCCTCCCGGTAGAGCTCTGCCAGGGGGACGAAACGCTCGGGCAGGCCGCCAATGATGCCCAGGATCATGGACAGGCCCAGGGCGCCGGCCCGCACCACGGATTGGGGCGTGCCGCCCACGGCCACCCACACGGGCAGGGGGTTCTGCAGGGGTATGGGGTAGACGCCCTGGTTGTTCAGAGGCGGCCGAAACCGCCCTGACCAGGTGATCCGCTCTGAGTCCCGTAGCTTCAGCAGCAGGTCCAATTTCTCCTCAAACAGGGCGTCATAGTCATCCAGATCATAGCCGAAGAGGGGGAAGGACTCGATGAACGAGCCCCGCCCCACCATCACCTCCGCCCGCCCCTGGGAAATCAGGTCCAGGGTGGCAAACTGCTGGAAGACTCGCACCGGGTCGTCGGAGCTGAGCACCGTCACCGCGCTGATCAGGCGGATGTGCCGGGTGCGCGCGGCGGCCGCGGCCAGCACCACCGCCGGCGCGGAGACCACGTAGTCCGGGCGATGATGTTCGCCTACCCCGAAGACATCCAGCCCCACCTGGTCGGCCAGCTCAATTTCCTCCAACAGCCGCCGCATTCGCTCCGCCGGGCTGATCAACTGGCCCGTTTCCGGGTCCACCGTGCGGTCGCCAAAGCTGTAGATACCGATCTCCATGCGTTCTCCTTTTGTTCATCGTCCCCCTGCCCAAGAACCCTCTTGGATTCTACTGCAAAAGCCACCGATATCACAGATCGCTACCTTTGTACGTAATTGTCCACCCCCCTCATCCCCAGCCCCAGCTTTCACGGCTGTAGGTCACGCATCCTTGCGTGACGGCGGTGCAGGCTGAAACCAAATCCCAGCCGTTCATGATTTCCCCGGGGCAAAAACTGGCCAGGTGGCCAGGATCGATCCCGCGCGGCTGGCGGGTGCCCTGTTCGCCTGCCTGATGTAGATTGGCGCCAGCTTTTTGGTGCACCTGCGTGGAGAGGAGGGACAACCATGCCCGTGAAGAGTTACCTGGCCACCCCCATGCCCAACCAGATGGCGGAGCTCCAGGCGGCCCTGGCAGCCATGCCCGAATGCGAGACCATTCCCGCCACCAACCAGGAGCTCCTGATCCTGGTGACCGACACGCCCCACGAGGCGGCCGAGAAGGCTCTGGAGCAGCGGCTACTGGGCATCCAGAGCCTCCAGTGCCTGGCCCTGGTGGCCGCCTACCGGGACGACGCCTGAGGAGGACTCCCATGACCACCGGACTGATGACCCGTCGACGTTTCCTCAAACAGATGGCCGGCGCCGCAGCCATGACCGCCGCTGCTGCCCTGGCGCCCGATGTGGCCTTTGCTCACCCCGCCCCTCGGCACACCACGCCCGCTCCCCCGTCCCAGAATCCCACCCAGGACGACATCGTCTGGGACAAGGCGCCGTGCCGCTTCTGTGGCGTGGGTTGCGGCCTGCTCATCGGCGTGCGCGACGGCCGGGCCGTGGCCGTCAAGGGAGACCCCGAGTCGCCTGTCAACAAGGGGCTGGCCTGCGTCAAGGGCTACCATTCCATCCTGGCCCTTTACGGCGAAGATCGCTTCAGGACCGCCTACGTGCGTCGCAACGGCCAGCTTGAACCGGTGCCCATCCAGGAAGCTTTGGACCTGGTGGCCCAGAAGATGCAGGAGACCATCGATAGCCACGGCAAGGACGCGGTGGCCATCTACGGCTCCGGCCAGTGGACCATCCCCGATGGATACGTGGCGGTCAAACTCTTCAAGGGGCTCATCGGCACCAACAACGTGGAAGCCAACGCCCGCCTGTGCATGGCCAGCGCAGTCACCGGCTTCCTCACCACCTTTGGCCTGGACGAGCCCATGGGCAACTACGCCGACATCGACCATGCCGATGTCTTCGTGCTGTGGGGCAACAACATGGCCGAGATGCACCCGGTGCTCTTCTCTCGTATGCTGGAACAGCGCCGGCTGCGCCCCCACGTGAAGATCATCGATCTGGCCACCCGCACCACCCGCACCAGCGTGGCCGCTGACCGCTCCATCCTCATGGCGCCCCAGACGGACCTGGCCATCGCCAACGCCATCTGCCACGAGATCGTGCGCAACGGCTGGGTGGCCGAGGAGTTCGTGCGCCGGCACGTAGTCTTCAAACAGGGCAAGACCCACATCGGCTACGGGCTGGAGGACCACTTCGCCTTCAACGACGAGATGACCGACATCACCTACGACCAGTTCGTGGCCTACCTGCAGGACTACACCCCCGAAAAGGTCTCGGCCATGTCGGGCGTCTCCGTCGAGGATATCCAGTTCCTGGCCGCGCTCTACGGCGATCCCAACAAGCGGGTAACTTCCTTCTGGTGCATGGGTGTCAACCAGCATGTGCGGGGCACCTGGATGAACAACCTGATCTACAACATCCACCTGTTGACCGGCAAAATTGCCCAGCCGGGCAACAGCCCCTTCTCCCTCACCGGCCAGCCCAGCGCCTGCGGCACCGTGCGGGAAGTGGGCACCCTGACCCAGGCCCTGCCCGGCGGCCCGGTCACCAGCGAAGCCGCCCGCCAACAGGCCGCCGAGATCTGGGGGGTACCCGTGGAAAACATCCCCGACAAACCCACCTACCACACCGTGGAGATGTTCCGTGCCCTGGACCGGGGCGACATCCGCTTCATCTGGATCCAGGTCACCAACCCCATGGTCAGCCTGCCCAAGCTGAACCGCTACCGGGAGGGTGCCCTCAAGGAGGACCGCTTCGTGGTCGTCTCGGACGTCTACCCCACGCCCACCACCGACGTGGCCGATGTCATCTTGCCCTCGGCCATGTGGATCGAGCGGGAGGGCTTCTTCGGCAACTCGGAGCGGCGCACCCAACATTGGAACAAGATGGTGGAGCCGCCAGGCGAGGCGATGAGCGACACCTGGCAGCTGATCCAGGTAGCCCGACGCCTGGGCTACGAACAGTGGTTCCCCTGGAGCGAGGAAGAACACATCCAGGCCATCTGGGAGGAGTATCGCCGCTTCCACGCCAACCCCAAGCACAACATGGCCCCCTACCAGGAGCTGAAGCGCCGTCCTGGTGTCATGTGGCCCTTCGTGGATGGCAAGGAGACCCTCTGGCGCTACAACGCCCGCTACGACCCCGTGGCCGCGGAGCACGCAGATGACTTCTATTTTTACGGCAAGCCGGATGGCAAGGCCTGGCTCATCTTCCGCCCCTACGAGCCCCCGGCCGAAGTACCGGACCAGGAGTACCCCTTCTGGCTGAGCACAGGCCGGGTCCTGGAGCATTGGCACACCGGCAGCATGACCCGCCGCATCCCTGTGCTGCACCGGTCCATGCCCCACGCCTACGTAGAGCTGCACCCCGACGATGCCCGGAAGCTGGGCATCCGGGACGGCGATCTGGTGCGGGTCGTCAGCCGCCGGGGCGCCGTTACCTTGCCGGCGGCCATCCACTTCCGGGGCTTTCCCGCCCGCGGGCAGGTCTTCGTGCCTTTCTTCGATGAAGCCATGCTCATCAACGAGGCCACCATCGATGCCTTCTGTCCCATTTCCAAGGAACCCGATTACAAAAAGTGTGCCGTGCGCGTCGAGAGGGTAGGGACATGAACAACCGTCCAGCGGCGCAGCCGCCGGGGGCGAGCTGGCTGCGCACCGGCTATCGCCTGATTTTCATCGGCCTGGCCATGGTGCTCCTGGCCGCAACTGCCTATGTCCTGGGGACTAGCTGGCTGGCCGGCCAGAGTACCGCAGCGCTGGATCAGGCGCCGGAGGCCCAAGAAATCGCCCCTACGGACGGGCGTCGGCCCGTGGAGGGGGGCAGCCTGTACTACCTGGCAGAGATGGCCCGTTACACAGCCCGGGTGCCGGCCAGCCCGGCCCCCACCCGCACCCTGGCCAGGTTCTACGCCAACCGGGCCTACGACGGCGCACCGCCGTGGATTCCCCATCCGGTAGAGGATGCCATGGCCGTGGGAGGCGCCGCCTGCCTCCAGTGCCATCAGACGGGCGGCTATGTCCCGCCCATGCAGGCCTACGCGCCGGTCGCCCCCCATCCTGAGCTGACCAGTTGCACCCAGTGCCACGTGCCTGCCCGGGCCCCGGAGGTCGACCTATTCGACCAGAACACCTTCACGCCGGCGCCACCGCCGGCCCTGGGCGGCGAGGCCTACCCGGGCGCACCACCCCCCGTGCCCCACCCGGTCACCCTGCAGATGCGGGAGAACTGCGCGGCCTGCCACATGGGCCCGGCCGCGCCCGCCGAAATTCGCACCGACCATTTAGAACGTGACCACTGCCTCCAGTGCCACGTACCCAACCTCACCGAAGCGGTGTGGACCCGGGAGGAGGGCCCGCCATGAAAGGGAAAGTTGCCCTGCTTCTCTTGTTGGCGTGGGCGCTCTGGCTCCTGGCCGCCTGCGAACCGGCCCAGATGCCCCTGCGTCAGTCGTCCCTGGAAACGGTCATCCACCACGCCGACGCGCCCCTCACTCCGGGTGTGCGCCGCCCACCTGAGGCTGACCCGGAGCCATCGCGTCCGCTTCAGCTGCCGGACCATCCACCGGAGGGGTGGCCGGGCGACGTGTACGTCCTTACCCGGCAGGAGGACCTCACCGCCTTCCCCTGCTCCCGTTGTCATGGAGAGCCCCTGGGGGAGTTGACGCGCCAGAGCACGGCCCAAGGCCGCCTGCAACACTGGGACATCACCCTGAACCATGCCGGCGAATCCACCATGACCTGTGCCACCTGCCACAACGTGGGTGAGAATGCAGGCGAGAACGTGGACGCCCTGCGCACCCTGACGGGACAACAGGTGGATTTCGACGCCAGCTATCTGGTCTGTGCCCAGTGCCATGCGACCCAGTTCGAGGATTGGCTGGGCGGCGCCCACGGCAAGCAGGTGGGCGCCTGGGCGCCGCCCCGGGTCATGCAGGGGTGTGCCGACTGCCATAACCCCCATGCGCCCCAGTGGGACAGCCGCTGGCCGGCCCTGCCGCCCAAGATCTATACGGGAGGAGAGTGACATGAACCCAGAGGAACGCCAAGATGGCGGGGGAAACCCCCGCCGCAGCGCCGCAGAAATCGGCGTGCGGGACCTGGTGCAACGGATGTTCGCCAAATACGAGGTCCAGGATGTGGACGTGACCCGGTTGCCCCAGGAGGCCAGCCGCTACACGTGGGACGAGCTGAAGCGGATGTTCAACCTGGGGGATGAGGCGGAGGCGGCGGCCGAGATGACCTTGCCTTCCCACGAACCGCCCACCCAGTCCCGGCTGGAACAGTTGCTCAGCCGTCAGGTGAACCGCCGCACTGCCATCAAGCTGTTGGCCATGGGCATGGTCCTGGGCTTCGGCTTTCTCCAGGCTGCCTGCGCCCCCCTGCTCCCCTTCACCCAGGCGGATGAACATGCCCGGGAGCTGGCGGAGCTGAAATTGGAGGAGTACTTCAAGCGCAACTACCGCCTGATGACCGACGAAGAGAAGCGGGCCACCATCCAGCGCCTGGAGCGGCTGCACGAGCTGGAGACGGGCAGGCGCCCGGACATCTCCATGGCCGGGCCCGGCGAGAAGGTGCTCTACGGCTACGCGTTCAATATTTCCAAATGCCGCGGCTATCTGGAGTGCGTCAAGGCCTGTGTGGAGGAGAACAACCAGGACCGCAGCACGGACATGCGCTATATCCGCATCCACGAGATCCCCGGCGGTGAGTTCAGTATGGAACGGGCCAACGATTCCTTTTATCACGAAGTGCCGGCGGAAGGGCACATGTACGTGGGCACCCAGTGTTTCCACTGCGACAACCCACCCTGTGTGGAAGTCTGTCCCGTACAGGCCACCTGGCGGGAGGAGGACGGCATCGTGGTGGTGGACTACGACTGGTGCATTGGCTGCCGCTATTGTCAGGCTGCCTGCCCCTACGACGGGCGGCGTTTCAACTGGAAGACGCCCCACGTGCCTGTGGAGGAGATCAACCTGGAGCAGCACTACCTGGGCAACCGCCTGCGCAAGAAGGGCGTCATGGAGAAGTGCACCTTCTGCATTCAGCGCACGCGCCAGGGGCGCCTGCCCGCCTGCGTGGAGGCCTGCCCCACAGGTGCTCGGGTCTTCGGCAACCTGTTGGATCCCAACAGCGAAATTCGCTGGATCCTGGAAAACAAAAAGGTCTTCCGCCTCAAGGAAGACCTGGGTACCGAGCCCAAGTTCTGGTACTACATGGACTAAAGGGGGAGGAGCGAAAGGATGCGAACCGTGGGGGCTTTTTTCCGCGATGCCCTGGACAACGTCACCGCCGGCAGCCTGGGTTACCACCTCTGGATGGGCTTCCTGACTTTTCTCATGCTGCTGGGCGCGTATGCCTACAGCGTGCAGCTTCGGGAAGGGCTCATCGTGACGGGCATGTACGACTACGTCAGCTGGGGGCTCTACATCTCCAACTTCACCTTTCTAGTTGGCGTGGCGGCTGCCGCGTTGATGCTGGTCCTGCCCACTTACGTCTTCCAGGACACGGACTTCGTGCGGGCAGTGCTCTTTGGAGAAGGTATGGCCGTGGCCGCGCTCATCATGTGCCTGGCCTTTGTCATCGTGGACATGGGCGGGCCGGCCCGCCTCTGGCACATGATCCCCGTCATCGGCATCTTCAACTGGCCCCGCTCCATGCTCACCTGGGACGTGATTGTGCTCAACGTCTACCTCTTCATCAACCTGACCGTGCCGTTCTACATCCTCTACCATCACTACCAGGGGCGCAGGCCCAACCCGAAGGTCTACCTGCCGGGCGTGGTGCTCTCCCTCTTCTGGGCCGTGGGCATCCACCTGGTCACGGCCTTCCTCTACGCGGGTCTGCCGGCCCGGCCCTTCTGGAACTCCTCCCTGTTGGGGCCGCGCTTCCTGGCTTCGGCCTTCGCCGCCGGCCCGGCCCTCATGATCCTGATCCTGACGGTCATCAACCGCACCACGCCCTACACCATCACCCAGGGCACCATCCAGAAGCTGAGCCTGGTGGTCACCGGCGCGGCCCAGGTGAACCTCATCATGCTGGTTTCGGAGATCTTCAAGGAGTTCTACTGGCCCACGGCACACAGCAAGAGCGCCATCTACCTCTTCTTCGGGCTGGAGGGACACAGCGCCCTGGTGCCGTGGATGTGGGCCTCCTTGGCCCTGACTACCCTGGCCACCGCCCTGCTTACGGTGCCCGCCCTCCGCCGGCGCAGACCGGTGCTGCTGGCCTGCTCGGCCCTCCTCTTCACGGGCATCTGGATCGAAAAGGGCATGGGACTGATCGTGCCGGGCTTCGTCCCCGAACCCTGGGGGCGCATCTTTGCCGAATACTCGCC
>FWPU01010619.1_pt1 | contig 13542 bp, 13 predicted proteins | sample 2228361 | NCBI WGS metagenome assembly FWPU01 (sample SAMEA103939777, study PRJEB20133) | metagenome | reverse complement strand
TCCTGGGCCACTTCGGCGGCGGTGTCGTCGTCGCGCACGATCCGGCGCGAGAGGTCGAAGACCCGGTCGAACCAGGCGTCATAGAGCTGGCCGAACGCGAGCTGATCGCCGGCGCGGGCCGCCTCGACGAGGGCCGCGTCTCGGGCACGGTGGGCGTAGCGCTCGGGGTCGCCGGCGCTCGGGTTCGGAGGGTCGAGATCGTCCATCGATCGTCGTCGCTCATTGTGTCGCATCCCGGTTCGGCCCCTCCGGACGGACGGGTGGCTGCTCGTTCTCGATCGTCCTGACCTCTCAGCCGTGCCGCGCTTACGACGTGACGGTTGTCGCAGGCCGATGGGCGTAAGCGGGCACCGGCTCGGCGGTTCAGGAGCGCTGTCCAGCTCGTAAGTCCAGACCCGGAGGAAGCCATGACCCCCCAGGGCACCCGACACACCCGACACATCCGGCGTTTCGCTGGCGGCATGTTCCTCGGGGTGGTGCTTGCTTCCGCTGCCTGCGCACCGGAGCCGGCCCGAACGGCCGCGCCTGGTCCGTCGGCGGTCGGCCCGGCCAGCTCCGTCCCTGATGTGTCCCCGACGCCGGTCCGTCCGGCACCCTCGACGGCCACGGTGCCCAAGAGCACGACGAACGTCCAGCCCAAGGGGAGCAGGCTCGTCGTGCGGTCGACGCCCGACGCCGGTGCCGAGGTCATCACGACCCTCGGTCCCACGACGGAGCTCGGTGCTCGCACCACGCTGCTGGTCGAGGAATCCCGTCCGGGGTGGTTCCGGGTGGCCCTGCCCATTCGCCCGAACGGGTTGACCGGGTGGGTGGAGGCGGCCGACGTCACCGAGCGGGCGAACACCTTCTCGGTGGTGGTGGACCTGGCGGCTCGCCGCCTGGTGGTGCGAGATGGCGATCGGGTGGTCGTCGAGAGCGCGGTAGCCATCGGCGCCGAAGAGACGGCGACGCCCACCGGCGAGTTCTTCGTCACCGATCTGTTGGAGAACGACGATCCCCGTGGCGCTTACGGCCCGTTCGCGATCGGCCTGTCCGCGCATTCCGAGACCATCACCGAGTTCGCCGGGGGCGACGGCCGGATCGGTATCCACGGCACCAACGATCCGACCAGCATCGGTCGAGCGGTGTCCCACGGTTGCATACGGGTGCCCAACGACGTCATTGTCCAGCTGGCTGATCTGCTCCCGTTAGGTACGCCGGTTCGCATCGTCTGACGTCGGGCGGGTGCAACGACCCACCGCGCTCGATGGGTAGTCCACTCGTCCTCGCCGAGCTCACCCGTTGGCCCCCGAGCTGCTGCGGCCGAGGTCGCCGGAAGGGGAATCCGGTCACCGCATCACCGCGGCAGAGTTCAGTCGATGGCGTACTCCTCGAGCAGGCGCCGCCCGATCACCATCTTTTGGATCTCGTTGGTGCCTTCCCCGACGATCATCAGCGGCGCGTCGCGGTAGAGACGCTCGATCGGGTACTCGTTCGCGTACCCGTTGCCGCCGTGGATGCGCAGTGCTTCCTGGCAGATCTCCCAGCACGCCTCGCTGGCGAAGTACTTGGCCATTCCCGCCTCCAGATCGCAGCGCTCCCCCCTGTGCTTGCGCCGGGCCGCGTCGTGGCAGAGCAGGCGGGCGGCGTGCAGCTTCGTGCCCATCTCGGCCAGCTTGAACTGGATCGCCTGGTGCTGGGCGATCGGGCGGCCAAAGGTCTGGCGCTGCTGGGCATAGCGGATCGACTCCTCGAACGCACGGCGGGCGACGCCGACGGCACGGGCTGCGATGTTGATGCGCCCCAGCTCCACGGCTGCCATCATCTGGACGAAGCCCTGCCCTTCCTTGCCGCCGAGGAGGTTTGCGGCGGGCACGCGATGATCGTCGAAGACGAGCTCGACAGTCTCGACGCCGCGGTAGCCGAGCTTGTGGATGTTGGGGCCGACGGTGATGCCCTGGTAGCTCGGGCCCGGCTCCTTCTCCACGAGCAGGACGCTCATGCCGCGGTGCTTCGTGTCGGGGTTCGGGTCGGTGCGGACCAGCGTCACCACCAGGCGCGCCTCTCGCCCGTTGGTCAGCCACATCTTCGTGCCGTTCACGACGTACTCGTCGCCATCGCGGGTGGCGCGGGTGCGGATGGCGGCCACATCGCTGCCGGCGTCAGGCTCGCTCAACGAGTACGCGGCACGGATCTCACCCGTCGCCATCTTCGGGAGGAACTTCTCCTTCTGCTCCTCTGTCCCGAACGTCTTGATCAGGAAACAGCCCATGAAGTGGGTGTTGAGGAAGCCGCTGACACTCATCCACCCGTACGCGAGCTCTTCGACGACCATGGCGTAGGTCAAGGTGTCCAGGCCGAGTCCGCCGTACTCAGGGGGCACCGTGATCCCGAACAGCCCCAGTTCCTTCATCTTCTCCACGATCGCTTCGGGATACTCGTCCTCGGCGTCGTAGCGGGCCGCGAACGGGATGATTTCCTGGTCACGGAATCGGCGGACGACTTCGAGGATCTCCTCGCGGATCTCGGCGTTCTCGTCGGCTGTAGCGATGGACATGCCGGGCAGCTTAGGAAGAGCTGACACGAGCGTCATACGGCTGAGCGAGCACCGGGTGTCGGAGCGACCGGGTCGGGGGCAGACTGGAACTCGTTCCATTTCGACTGATCCGCCCGGATCCGAACCGAGCTCGCCGGAGGCTGCCGTGGACATCAAGGACCCCTTCGACCACCCTGAACTGGGCCGGCGCTACCCCGGCAAGTCGGTCCTCGTCACCGGCGCGGCGAGCGGCATTGGCCGGGCGACCGCCATCCGGCTCGCGGCGGAGGGTGCATCGGTATGGTGCGCGGACCTCAACGGCGAGGCGGCGGCGGAGACCGCGGCTCACATCGTCGACCGTAAAGGCCAGGCCCGCGCCAGCCAGGTCGATGTCACCGATCCGACCGCGGCGAGCGCACTCGTCGCTGAGGCGGTCGATGCCTTCGGCGGGCTGGACGTCTTGTGCAACATCGCGGGGATCGGCGGGTCGCGCCACACGCTCGACGAGACCCCGGAACGCTTTCAGGCGATGATGGCGGTGAACGCAGCCGGTCCCTTCTACTTGTGCCTGGCTGCTCTCCCCCACCTCCTCGAACGCAGGGGCAACATCGTGAACCTGGCGTCGACGGCGGGTGTCATCGGCCAGGCCTACTGCGCCGCCTACTGCGCCTCGAAGCACGCGCTCGTGGGCCTCACCCGAGCCCTCGCCATCGAGTACGGTCGCAGGGGCGTGCGGGTGAACGCGGTCTGCCCCGGGGGGGTCAACACGGGTCTCATCGCCGAATTCGCCCCACCCGAAGGTGCGAGCATGTCGCTCATCTCCCGTTCGTTCCTCAACCGCGACATGCAGGAGCCCGAATCGGTTGCAGCCATGATCGCCTACGTCGCGTCGGACGAGGCGTATTACGTCAACGGCGCCGTGCTCTCGATCGACGGCGGCACGACCACCGGCTGACTGGGGCCTCGCTCACGACGGCGGGTCGGCGCGGTCGTCGCTGAGCAGCGACGGGAACAGGTGTCGGAGCCAGGGTGACGAGAGCGAGACGCAGCGTCGGGGGGGAACACCTCGTCGGTTCGGCAGTCGATGACGATCTCCCCGTCACCCGTGTCGACGCGGCCCGTCGGGTAGAAGACCTGGATCTAGGGCTAGTCCATTTGACCTATGCGCGCTACCCTGGGACCGAAGGAAACGGTTCCAGGAGTACCTCCATGAATCTCGCAGACCGACTGGCGGCAGCACGGAACCAGCGCCGGATCGAGGCCGGGCTCCCTCCCTTGCCCGGGTTCGAGACCGCCGCACCCGCTTCCTCCGTGGCGACGGAGCCACTCAGTTCTGCCTCCGCCACCTCTGCTGCCTCACCTGCGGCCACGCCCGCTCCGGCGGCCCCTGTACAGGAGAGGGACGGCGTGTCGCCGCCGGTCGGTGACGGGCTCGCTGAGGTCATCGATCTGCGCAGCCAACAGCCCGCCCCGATGACTGTTGCCGAACCTCCGGTGATCGACCTGCGGACCGACCCGGGTGACGGCTTCGACCTCACCGACCCGAACGCGGTGCTGACCTGGAGGTGGGAAGCCCGCTATTACGATGTCGAGCCGCCCGATACCCACGGGTCCGCCTGGGCGAGCTTCGACGAGTACCGGCGGAAGCCCGCGGGCCGGGACGAAGGTGACGAGCTCGAGTTGCCCAACAACAGCACCTGGGCGGAGCGCTACCAGGCGATCCGCAGCCAGCGCCTGCGCCCGAGCTGATCGCCGCCCCAGTCCGGCACTGATCGTCGAATCCGGCGGGTCAGCTCGGCGCGACCCGTCGGGCGTTCTTGACCCGGTACATGTCCTGGTCGGCTTGGCCGAGCAGTTCATCGACCTCGATGTGGGGGTCATGAGTGCGGGCCACGCCGATGCTGGCACCAATCACCAGACGCTGGCCGCTCACCAGCATCGGGACGGCCAGGGCATCTCCGATCCGTTGCGTCACGCGCACGACGTCGGCCTCTGGGAGCTGTTCACACACCACCACGAACTCGTCGCCACCGAGCCGGGCCACGGTGTCGATCTCACGGATCACGCGCTGCAGTCGCCGCCCGACTTCGACCAGCACCTGGTCGCCGATCTTGTGCCCGAACCTGTCGTTGACTTCCTTGAACCCGTCGAGATCGATGAACAGCACGGTGACCGAGCCGGGGCCGCGGCGGAGCCGTCCGCAGGCTTGGTGGAGCCGGTCCTCGAGCAGGGTGCGATTGGGAAGTGAGGTGAGCGGGTCGTGGGTCGCCTGATGGGCGAGCTGCGATTCGGCCCGCCGACGGTCGGTGATGTCATCGACGGTGGCGATCCATCCCGCTGGGCGGGAGCTCGCGCCGAGCGGTGTGAACTTGGCGTGGGCCCAGCGCTGGAACATCCCGGTCTCGACCCGGAACGTCACCTGCTGTGACACACCGGTGCGTACGACCAAACCCGCGGCGTCGACGAGGTCCGCACGATCCTCGGCGTTGACCGCGTCCTCCCAGCCTCGACCGAGGATCTGGTCGGCGGGCAGGTTGAAGAGCTGCTGGGCGGCCTTGTTGCAGAACACGCCGTGCCCGCGCGCGTCGGCTGAGAGGATCCCCAGCGGCAGCATCTCGGCCAACGACAGGAACCGATCACCTTCCCCGTCGCCGCGAGCGGCTCGCTTGACCTCGTCGGTGACGTCGCGCACCCGCAACACCGCGCCGCGTAGGACCGGGTGCTTCGTGGCATCGATCACGGTGGCGTCGAACACGCCCCAGTCGCCGGCTTTCCGTCTCGCGCGGACGCGGAGGGTCTCCTCGAACCCCGGGGTACGTCGAGCCCGCTCGATGAGGTCGAACACCCTGGGGAGATCATCGGGGTGCAGGTGCTCGGCGATGTGGTGACCTGATCGTTCGCCGTCGGCATACCCCAGGACCGACGCTTCGGATGCGCTGATCAGGTCCCCACGAGGTGTCAGCAGCAGCATGAACTCGGTCGCGTAATCGCGAAGTGCTCGTCTGATCTGGTCTCGCTGCTGCGCGGCCGTCTCTCGTTGTTCCATGCTCTGCCCCACTTCAGGGGTTACCCCGGCGCCTCCCTGCCACGGTGTATGAATCGACCGCGAGCCGGACCGGCTTCACCGGAAATCTGGTTCTCACGCTCCGCCGAACATGGCGAGCCATTCACGCTCGTTTCGCGGTTTGAACACGTAGTTCCATTTGCGAGTCTCACCCATGGTGGCGGAAGGTTCCGCCGAGTAGAGATGGCCGGGAAACAGAATGGCGTCGTCGGGCACCTTGGCCAGTCGCTGGGTGAGGCTCTCGTAGAGCGCGGCGGGATCACCGCCTGGGAGATCGGTGCGACCGCATCCCTCGAGGAAGAGGGTGTCACCGGAGACGAGACGGTTGTCCACGAAGAAGCACTGGCTTCCCGGTGTGTGACCCGGTGTGTGGATGAGCTCGATCGCGACGTCGCCGACCTCGACGACGTCGCCGCTGTGGTGCGTGACGAGATCGGTCGCTGACGCTTCGGTGACCCGCTGCACCCACGGTGATTCGTCGGCCTGCACATGGATCGGTACCGGTGAGAGCGCGAGGAGCTCGCGCACGCCGGAGATTCGGTAACCCATCATGTCGCCACCGACGTGGTCCGGGTGGTAGTGGGTCGCGAGCGCCCCGACGAGCCGCATGCCGTCGGCGGCGAGCACCTCGAGGATGCCCTTGATGTCGTAAGCCGGGTCGATCACGACGGCTTCGCCGGTCTCGCGGTCACCGATCAGGTAGACGAAGTTGACCATTTGGCGAGCGACGGGGTCGCGCTGGGCGAGGTCACGTCCCGTGAGGAGCTGCCGAAAGTACAGGCGGTCGTCCATCCGGTTCATCCTAGGGAACGGCTCGGCGCAGCGACGTCCCGGCGGTCATGAGGCCACCGGGACGTCGAGGTTGCTCAGTTTGCCCGCGTAAGAGCTTGCGAACGGGGCTCAGCCGGTGAAGTTGGGCCGCCGCCGGATCTTGGGGTCCGGGTTGTTCCTCGTGGGCTTGCAGTCGTTCTTCGCCCGCGGGTAGCGGTCTTTGAACTCGCAGGGCACGGGCTCGCACTGGAGCTCCTCGTAGTAGAGCTCGGGCTCCTCGTGGGGGGGAGACCGTCTTGCAGTTGATCTCGGGCGGGGGTGGGCAGTCCACCGGCGAGTCCTTCTGCTCGTGGTCGCCGAGACCGTCGTGGACCTCGGGGCACTCGGGTTCCGGTGGCGGGCATCCCTTCGGGTCGTTCGGGCAGGGATCCGGGGGCGGTGTGGGGCACAGGTCCGGGTGGTTCGCGCAGTTGTAGGGATCCGGTCCGGCGAAGGAGAGATCCTCGGAAGTCGCGGCGTACGACCCCGGGGCGAGGCTGATCGCCACTGCCGCGGCTGCCAAGGTGCCGACGACGACACCACGCAGGTGGTGGCGTCGATTTGGCCGACGATCGCCGGCTCGGTGATGGGCAATGGTCTGGTGCTTCATCGTGGTCCTCCGTCATCGGGGGTCTTGTACTGGTCGGCGCAGCCCCAGTTCCCGGTGCTGCGGTGTGTCACGACCGTCCTGACCCCTCGCCGCTTGACCGCTTACGCGAATACGTTGAGACGCATGGCACGTCCGGGCGCCCGCCGCTCCTACACGGTCGTCGGGCTCGGCGCGATCGGCGGGTACTACGGCGCCCGGCTGGCCGCCGCCGGCCACACGGTGCGGTTCGTGGTCCGATCCGGTGCCGACCACGTTCGTCGCCACGGAGTGGTCGTCGAATCACCGTACGGTGACGTGCGCCTACGCGAGGCCGAGGTTCACGATGAGCTCGCTGGGGTGCCGCATCACCACGTCGTCCTGCTCGCGGTCAAGACCACCGACAACGAGGCCGTCCTGAAGCACCTCGCCGAGGTGGTCACGCCCGGTTCGATCGTCGTGGTGATGCAGAACGGGTTGGGAGTGGAAGAAGCCGTCGCGGCCGCACTGCCGGACGCGCGGATACTCGGCGGCATGTGCTTCGTCTGCTCGAACAAGGTCGGTCCCGGCCACGTGCGACATCTCGACTACGGCCAGGTGACCCTGGGCGAGTTTCAGCGGTCCGGCGGGCCGGCCGGCGTCAGCGACGCGGTGGAGGCGGTCGCGTCCGACCTCGAAGCGGCGGGGGTGCCGGTGCGTAGCGTCGCGGATCTCGGGACCGGTCGGTGGCGCAAGCTCGTGTGGAACATCCCGTACAACGGTCTGTCTGTGCTGCTCGATGCGGGTACCGATCAGCTCATGGGCGACCCGGTCACCAGGCGGCTCGTCGAGGACCTCATGTGGGAAGTCGTCGGTGGTGCGGCGGCCTGCGGTCACATGATCGAGGGCACGTTCGTCGAGACGATGTTGCACACGACGGACGAGATGGTGCCGTATGCGACGAGCATGAAGCTCGACTACGAGGCGGGCCGTCCGATGGAGCTCGACGCGATCTACGCCGCTCCCATCAGGGCCGCTCGTGACGCTGGGTTCGAGATGCGTCGCGCCGAGGTCCTCTACCGCCAGTTGCGGTTCCTCGATCAGCGTTCCGGTCGGGCTGGCGGCGGAACCAGTCGCGCCACGCTGCTTTGAACGCACGGTCGTAGCGGTCGTAGTCCGCTCGGAGCTCGCGACCGGGCCATCCGTCGGGTAGCAGCTCGGCCGGCAGTAGCGGGTCGGCCAGCATGTGGCGCAGCACGGCGGCGGACAGCTCGAACCCGGGGGCGAGCGCCGAGGTGTCGCCCTGCTCGAGCGGCCCCAGCCAACGCTGCATTCCCTCCCGGAGCTCTTCGGCGACCGTCGCCCAGGCCGTCAGATCCCAGAGCGATCCGGCGAGGGCTGCGGCGTCCTCGATGGCTCGGGTCCGGAACGACCGGCACTGCGCCGCGACGGTGGCCGAGTCGGCCGGTGACCGATCGGGAGCGAGGTTGTCGGGACGAAGCCACACCCCTTCCCGCAGCTCTGCCAGCTTGAGCCGACGCATCGCCTCGCGCAGCTCGGCCCGTGCCGGAGCGCTGCGCCGCTCGCCGCCGACCACCGCCATCAGCCAGCCACCGTCCCATGGTGCCTGGTGAGCTGCCCGGCTCTGCTGTTGGCGGGCCGCCCGGCTGAGCAGGTGCCCGGCCAGGCGATAGGTGCCGCCGTCCGCCTCGAGCTCGCCCGCCGCGAGCATCCGCGAGATGGCGACCCGGGTCGTGCCCTCCGAGATCCCGAACAGCTCGCCGGATCGGACGAGCAACTGGGCGGGCAGCCGGGGTGGGTCGATCCCGAGCAGCGTGCTGGCGATCACCGAGCGAGCGGTGAACGGCCGTCGAGCCGCGGTCGCCTCGGGTCCACGAGCCCCCTCGAGGCCCGGCGCCGGGTCCCCACGCTCGGTATTACGCTGTTGTGCCACGTGTCGAAAAAGTGTAATCTTGAGGTCGGCTGTGGGGCCTCGAGCTGCAGGCGCCCGAGAGGAGTCGACCGATGACCCTAGACCTGCGTAACGCGAGCGACCCGAACGCACCGGCGGTGACCGGCGCGTCACACGGTGCCACCGGCCCGGCCGCCGCGACGGGCGACTGGGCCAGCACGGGCATGGGAGGGATGGTCCCACCACTTTCGGCCCTGCCCGACGTGCTGCCGACCGATCGGCTCACCGCCAGCGGCATGCCGAAACCGTTCCTGAGGGATGGCCTGCGGCGCATCCCCGACGTTCGAAACGTGTTCAACGTGGCCTCGTGTTGGGTCGAATCGGTCGGGTTCATCCTCGTTGCGTCGTGGCTCACGCCGAAGCTGGCGCTCGCGGCCGCCATCGCGGTGTGGACGGCGACCTTCCTGCTCATGGGCCGGGCCTTCGCCCTGTTCTCGATCCTGTCGCACGAGGCCGCGCACCGCCTGCTGTTCACCAGGAAGAAGATGAACGACATCGTGGGTAAGTGGCTGCTGTCGTATCCCGCCTTCGTCCCGTTCGAGTTCTACCGCCGTGGCCACTTCGCCCACCACAAAGAGGAGTTCGGGCCCAACGAGCCGGACATGAACCTCTACACCGGCTACCCGATCTCGCGGGCGTCGTTCCGGCGCAAGCTCACCCGGGATGCCATCGGTATCTCGGGATGGAAGAACCTCAAGGGCCTGTTGCTCGCGTTCCGGAGTGACACGGCTCGGCCGGTCGCGCTGCGCATCCTGGGTGCGCAACTGGTCGTGGCGGTGGGGCTGACGCTGCTCACCGGGCGGTGGTGGGTCTATCCCGTGCTGTGGCTCGCGCCGTGGATGACCGTGTGGCGGGTCATCAACCGGCTGCGGGCGATCGCCGAGCACGGCGGCATGACCCGCTCCGATGACCGGCGCCTCACGACCCACGTCGTGCGACAGTCGCTCGTCGCCCGGTTCTGGATGGTGCCGTTCAACACCGGCTGGCACCTTGCCCACCACGTCGACATGGGCGTCCCGTTCCAGAACCTGCCCCGCCTCCACGACGAGCTCGTGAACGCGGGCTGGGTCACCGAGGAGCTGGAGTACCCGAGCTACACGGCGCTGTGGCGGGCGCTGTCGTCGGGCTGACCGGCGGTCGCTCTCGCCAAGTCGTGGGCCGGTACCGCGTGACGTTCAGCCCGCGTCGTCGGGTTCGCCGTCGCCGTCGCTTATCGGGTGGATCGTCGCACCACCATCGGGCGAGTGGTGTTGACGACCGTGGCTGGCGAGGCCGCGCCCGTCGTGGTCGTGGGCGTGCTCGGGCCCGTGGATGTAGGGGACCTCGGCGAGCGGCTCGTCGCTCCGGCGGCGCCAGGCTTGCTCGGCTTCGCTGATGACGTCGCGCAGTGCCATGCCGGTTCGGCGGGCAACGCGCACCGCGTCGTCATGCTCGACCTTCACCCGCCCCGCTCCCACCTTGACCCGGACGGGTAGGCCGGCCACGTCGACTCGTTCGAAGAGCCGGGTGCGGGGCCAGCGCTCCACCTCGTGCCCGCGAACGCCGAAGCTGCCGGTCTCGGTCACCATCACCGCGGCGACCTGGCCCGCCAGTGCCGGATCGACGAGCGCGCTCACGAGGTACGCCGGGCGTCCCTTCTTCATGACGATCGGTGTCACCCACGCGTCGAGCGCGCCGGCGTCGAGGAGGGCGGCGACGGCGTGGGCCAGCAACTCACCGGTGATGTCGTCGACGTTGCACTCGAGCAAGGTGACGGGCTGGCCGCGCTCGAGCGCCGCGCTCCGGTCACCGATGACCACCTGCGTGAGGTTGGGACGATCCTCGAGCTCGGCGCTGCCCGCGCCGAAACCTGACCTGGCGATGACCAGTTCAGGCATGGGCCCGAAGTCGACCGCGAGTGCAGCGAGGAGCGCGGCACCCGTCGGTGTGGTCAGCTCCACCGAGAGATCCAGGGAGTATGTAGGCGCGCCCTTCAGCAACTCGACCACGGCCGGCGCGGGATTGGGGATCAGCCCGTGGGAGGACCGCACCATGCCGATGCCGGTCGCGATGGCACTCGAGCACACCTCGTCGACGCCGAGTACCTCGAGGGCGGCGCAGGTGCCGACGATGTCGATGATCGCGTCGATGCCGCCCACCTCGTGGAAGTGAACGTGCTCGGCCGGACGCCGGTGCAGGCGGCCCTCCGCCACGGCGAGCGCGTTGAACGTTGCGAGCGCGCGGCGGCGGACCCGGTCGGGCAGCCGGGCCTCCTCGACCAGGGCGGTGATGTGGGCCGCGGTGCGTACCACCGTCGACGGTTCGGCCAGGACATGGATCTTGGTGCCGGCGATACCGGCGCGCAGGACGGTGTCGGCTTCGAGTGCCCAGCCCCCGATCGGCAGGCGCGCACACAGGGCCCGCACCTCGTCCAGGTCCGCGCCGGCGTCGACGAGCGCGCCGAGCGCCATGTCACCGGCGATGCCTGAGAAGCAGTGGAACCACGCGACCGTCCGCTCACGCGTGTCACTGCGCTCATCGTCGGGATCAAGCGAGACCGGGCCACGGTCATGCACGGGATCCCACCCTCGCGTTGAGCAGCCGCAAGACCGCGAACGCAGCGCCGAAGCCGTTGTCGATGCCGACGACGGTGATGCCCGACGCGCACGAGGCCAACATGCCGAGGAGCGCGGTGACCCCGTGGAGACTGGCGCCGTAGCCCACGCTGGTGGGGACCGCGACCACCGGAGCGGGGGAGAGCCCTCCGACCACGCTCGCCAGCGCGCCTTCCATGCCGGCGACGACGACGATGGCGTCGGCCTCGGTGAGCTCGTCCGCGGCATCGAGCACCCGGTGGATGCCGGCCACCCCGACATCGTTGATGCGCAGCGGTTCCAGGCCGTGGGCGTCGAGCACCACGCCGCACTCGTCCGCGACGGGAAGATCGGCGGTGCCAGCGGTGACGACGGCGACGTGCTCCGGCCGGGCAGGCGCCGGCCGCCACACGATCGTCGACCCGTGCCGTCGCCCCCCGGGGTTGGCCGCGAGCGCCGCTGCAGCCTGCTCGGCGTCGGCCCGGGTCAGCAACACTGGTGCCTGACCGGGTTGGGTGAGTAGCTCAGCAACGATCGCCGCGCATTGAGCGGGGGTCTTGCCCGGCGCGTAGACGGCCTCGGCGAGGCCCTGGCGCAGCTCGCGGTGGTGGTCCACCCGGGCGAAGCCGAGATCGGCGTAGGGCAGACGACGGAGGATGGACGCCGCCTCGTCGGGTGAGACCCGGCCATCACGGACGTCGTCGAGCAAGCGATGAAGGGACGCTTCATCCACCTAACTATCCTGACCGGTCGTGACCTTCGCTGCCGCATCTTCCTTTCGTGTCGGGTTCCTCGGCCCGGAGGGGACCTTCACGGAGCAGGCGCTGCTCACCCAGGCCGACCTGCTCGAGGGCGAGCTGGTGGCGCTGCCGTCGATCCCCGACGTGCTTGCGGCGACGGCCGCTGGCGACGTCGACTACGGCTTCGTGGCCATCGAGAACGCCATCGAGGGATCAGTCAACGTGACGCTCGACACCCTGGCCTTCGAGACCGACCTCCTCATCGAGCGCGAGGTGGTCATCGCAGTTCACCTCAACCTGCTCGCCCGTCCTGGCGTCTCGCTGAGCGACATCAAGACGGTGGTGTCGTTCCCCCACGCCACGGCCCAGTGCCGGAGCTTCCTGTCCCGGGAGGTCCCCGGCGTGCAGACCCAGGCGACGAACTCGACTGCTGACGCCGCCCGTCTGGTGGCCGAGGAGGGCGATGACCACACCGCGGCCATCGGCACGGCCCGGGCCGCCGAGGTCTACGGCCTTGACGTGCTTGCTTCGGGTATCGAGGACCATCCGGAGAACGCAACCCGCTTCGTGGTGGTCGCATCCCACGGCATCGCCTCCCGCACCGGCCACGACAAGACCTCGATCGTCGTGTTCCAACGGGCCGACGCTCCCGGAAGCCTCCTGGCGATCCTCCAGGAGTTCGCGGCCCGCAACATCAACCTGACCAAGCTCGAGTCGCGCCCGACAAAGACGAGTCTGGGTGAGTACTGCTTCCTCATCGATCTCGAGGGCCACATCGACGACGAGCTGGTCGCCGACGCGCTGCGAGCGTTGAAGAGCAAGCAGGCTGAGGTCAAGTTCCTCGGCTCGTATCCCGCGGCTGGCGCCGAGGGTCCGGACGGCCGCCGGGAGCCCGATGAAGCGTGGCGGCGTGCTGACGAGTGGATCCAGTCGCTGCGTCAGCAAGTGCGGCGCTGAACGATCTGTCCGTGCTGGGTGACGTCGCCGCTCGGCCGGCGGGCCGGGCGTGCGGAGCTTCTTCGGAACCGAGGCCACCTCTGCGTTAGCCTCCGAGATGGAGGGATGGCAGAGCGGACGATTGCGACGGTCTTGAAAACCGTTGAGGGGCGACCCTCCGGGGGTTCGAATCCCCCTCCCTCCGCCGCCGAGTGCCACGCTCGCCCGTGTCGGGCCCAGATGTGCCGGGGGACGGCGAAGTGTACGATGCCCTTCGGAAATCGTAGGGACACTGCCGTTCCCGCCATCTCGGAGAGGTGCCGGCGTCTGGTCGATCGGGCCTCCCTGCTAAGGAGGTGTGGGCGCA
>FWPU01003352.1_pt1 | contig 13542 bp, 12 predicted proteins | sample 2228361 | NCBI WGS metagenome assembly FWPU01 (sample SAMEA103939777, study PRJEB20133) | metagenome | reverse complement strand
GGGATTCCCCTGTGGCGACGCTGTCGGAAGGTGCACCCCATTAGCGGCCCCGGCTTCCCGAACTTGTTCGGGCACCAGCGCCCCCAACAAGTTGGGGATTCCCCTGTGGCGACATCACGCGCAGAGGGCCAGGATTTCTCCGACCTCCTGTGCGCCGATAGCCTTATGCTCGCCGAACTTCCAGCCGCGCTCCCTGAACCGTTCCACGATGGCCTGGCAGTCGGCCAGTTTGATGCCATAGTCGCTCAGGCGGGTGGGAACGCCGACGCTCTGGAAGAACTCTTCTGTCCGGGCAATCGCTGCATCAATCGTCTCCTCGTCGCCCAGGCCCTGAATGTCCCACACGCGCTGCGCGTACTGCAGCAGTTTGCCGGCCTTGCGCGTCCGTTCGTGCTTCAGCACTGCCGGCAGGACGATGGCGAGTGTCTGGCCGTGGTCAAGGCCGAACAGCGCGGTCAATTCGTGGCCGATGTTATGCGTCGCCCAATCCTGGGGCACGCCGCAGCCGATCAGCCCGTTCAACGCCTGGGTTGCGCACCACATCAGGTTGGCGCGCACGTCATAGTTCTGCGGGTCGGCCTGAACCTTGGGGGCTTGCTCGATGAGCGTGAGCAAGATGGCCTCGGCCTGGCGATCCTGCAGCGGCGCGTTCACGTCGTAGGTCAGGTACTGCTCGGCGACGTGGACAAAGGCATCCACGATGCCGTTGGCGACCTGGCGCGGGGGCAACGAGTAGGTCGTCTCCGGGTCGAGGATCGAGAAGCGCGGGTAGACGAGCGGGCTGGAGAAGGCGAGTTTTTCGCGGGTGGATTCGCGGGAGATGACGGCGTTGCCGTTCATCTCGGAGCCGGTGGCCGGCAGGGTAAGCACCGCGCCCAGTGGAAGCGCAGCGTTGACCGAGGTATCTTTGGCGAGAATGTCCCATGGGTCGTCTCCCGTATACTTGGCGGCGGCGGCGATGAATTTGGTGCCATCCAGCACCGAGCCACCGCCAACGGCGAGCAAAAAGCCTACGTCCTCGGCTTTGACCTGTTCGACGGCCCGCATCAGGGTTTCGTAGCGTGGGTTCGGCTCGATGCCGCCGAATTCCAGCAGCGCACGCCCCTTCAGCGCAGCCATCACCTGGTCGTAGACCCCATTGCGCTTGATCGAGCCGCCGCCGTAGGTCATCATGATTTTGTGCTCTGGTGGCACCAGATTAGCCAGTTCTGCGATGGTGCCCTTGCCAAAGACGATCTTGACCGGATTGTGAAAGGTAAAGTTCCACACAGGTGTTCCTCCCAGAAGTAAATCCGGCGCCGACGCGGATGAGAGGCCGCGTCGAGCGCAGCTGTTCAGCGAAGCAAAGGCTCGCAGCGCAGGAGTGCCAGTGCGCTGTGGCCGTCTACCATTTCACCGTTGCGGGCCATTTCCAGTGCGCGCGCCGCCGGCACCACGTGCACTTCGATGATCTCGCCCGGCTCGCGGCGAGGCTGGCGGGTCAGGCGGACGCCACGCGCCAGTGCGATGTGGCAGATTTCGTCAATCGTGCTGACGCCGGGGCGGAAAAAGCCCACGTATTGTAACTCATCGCTCTCGCCGCCGACCTCTTCGGCCAGTTCTTTTCTCGCCAGGTCAAGAGGGTCGCCGGTGAAATCGTGAAAGCCGCCAGCGGGCACCTCCCACGACCAGGAGTCAATCGTGTAGCGGAACTGGCGGATGAGCACGATCTGCCCTTCGGGAGTCACCGGCACGACCCAGACGGCGTTGACGCCCTGGATGTAGGCATAGGAGGAGACGTGACCATCGGGCCAGCGCACTTGATCACGCCGGATACGGAACATGTGATAGTGGTATGGGTAGTCGGTCGCCAGCCGCTGCCAGCCATAGGTGCGCGCATTATGCTTGTCGTCGGGTTCGTCCATTCACGGTTTCCCTTTTGAGTTGATGCAGTTCTCGCTCGGTGAGGTGACGCCATTGGCCGGGCTTGAGGTTGCCCAGGTGCACGGGCCCAATGCGGACGCGGATCAGCCGGTGTACCGGATGGCCCAGCATGGCCGCCACACGGCGGATCTGGCGTTTGCGGCCCTCGCGCAGCACGATCCGCAGCCAGGTGCGATCGCCCTCGCGGCGCAGGATCGAGACCTCGGCGGGCGCCGTCCTGCGGCCATCCAGGAACACGCCACGCTGCCACTTTCCAAGCGTCCTCTCGTCGGGCAATCCCTCCACGAGCGCGTGATACTCTTTTTCGTGTTCGTAGCGTGGGTGCGTGAGCCGGTCGGCTAACTCGCCGTCGTCGGTAAACAGGAGCAGCCCTTCGCTGCGCAGATCGAGCCGTCCGACCGGGAAGAGGTGACCTGACAGGGATACGAGGTCACGCGCCATCGGCACACGTCCGCTGCCGTCGCCCTCGTCGGAGAGGACGCCCGCGGGCTTGTGGAGCGCGATGTATGTGTAGTGTTGTTTTCTGTGGACCGGCTTGCCATCCACGGTGATCCGGTCCTGGTCTGGATCGGCTTTCTGGCCGATTTGGGCGACCCGGCCGTTGACCGCGACCCGTCCCTGGCGGATCAGTTCCTCACAGGCGCGGCGCGAGCCGAAACCCGCGCGAGCCAGTATCTTCTGAAGGCGCTCCTGCATCGCCGGTATTATAACGCAGAAGGTATGGGGTGGCAATGGGAGGATGACGTGCCCGCCGGTCACGTTCACCGCCACCTGGACGGCCCGGCCGCCCCCGCCGTGCGCTCGAAGCGCACGGCTGAACGCGATGCAAGCCCTGCGGGCTTATTCTTCCGAAAGAGGCTTGAGCTGTTCCGTTCTATGCACGTCGGAATCCCGAACTTGTTCGGGACGACGAACTTGGACGAAACCGGGGTTCATCCCCGTCGCCGAACGGCCAGCAGGACGCCTAGCGCCCCCAGCGGCAACACCGCCGCGCCGGAGCAGATGCCGCCGCCCGGGCCGGTCTCTGCACCGGGTCCTTCGGACGGCTCTTGTTCTTCGGCGGGAGCGGTCGCCGGAGCGGGCTGCGGTGGCTGCTCCCTACCGCCGGCGGCGACGAGGGCAATGTCATCCACCCACAACGCGCCCTCATGGCGTTCCGCCTGCGCGCCGACGGTGAACGACAGGCCCGTCACCCGCGCCGGGTCGAACTCGTTCAGGCCGCCGGGGTCGGCCCAATCGGCGCGCCGCCAGTCTGTCCAGGGCACAGTAACCTGCGTCCACTCGGTGGGGGCTTCCAGGTCGAGCACAAAGGGGGTGGCGGCGTCGGCGGGGCCGGAGAACAGGTTGAGCGTGACCCACTGGCCGGGGGAATCCGCCCGCAGCCACAGCGCCAGTCCCGCCGCACTGCTCCAATCCTGGGGCGCGTCGTAATAGCGCCCGCAGCCAACCCAGCCGCCCGGCGCGACGTCGTATTCCAGCCGCAGCGCCGCCGCGCCCGCGTGAGCGCCGCCATCCGCGCCGCACTCGACCGCCGACGCGCCGTCGCCATCGGCGCCCCAGGCGAATTCGCCTTCAAAGTCTTCGAGCATCCCTGCCGAGACCGCCGGCGCAATGACGGGCGGGGCAGAGGTCGGGGCGGGCTGTTCGCTGGACTGCCCGACCGGCTCAGGCTGCCAGCCCCCATCGCGGTAATTTCGAATGGCCTGGTCAACAAAATCCACAAACAGCGGGCCGATGGTCTGGTTGGCAACCTCGTTGGGATGGGCGTCATAGTCATCCACGCGGTACCCCGCACGCAGGAAATTGTCCTCGCCCGCCAGGAGGTCAAAGAAGTTGAACGTGACGACGTTAGGATGGCCCCCCAGGAACTCGTCGGAGGCCAGCCAGTCGGCCAGCGCCCGCGCACGGCGCGCTTCGTCGGGGTCACTTGCGCCGGGCACCTGCGGCGGCTGGGTGACGACGATGAAGAGTTTGTTGGGGTATTGATCCATCCGGTCGCGCATCGAGAGATAGTACGACTGGAACTCGGCCAGTTGTTCGTCGCTGCCGATGTTGCTGTTGGGGAAGCAAGACTTGAAGATGATCACGTCGTACTGCATCAGGTGGCTGAAGGTGTTATCCGGCGGGTCGTGCAGCGGCTGAGCAAAAATAGCCGCCAGGCCGTTGGGGTCGGTGTTGTCGTCGGGCACATCAAAATTCGTACCCGTGTATTCCCCAGCGGCGTCGCGCAGGCCCTCGCCGTTGTAGCCGTGGTCGTAGAATGCGTAGCCGCGCGCGGTTAGCCCCTCCCGCACGCCGCCGCCGTCAATCAATCCCTGGCCGACGGAATGATGCAGGAAGATGATGCGAATGGGCGCCTGCGCGGCGGCATGGTAAACCAGCCCGAGAAAGAAAACGAGCAAGATACAAGATATGAGATGCAGGGAATCCGTTGAGTGTTTCATCGCGCAACCTCCTAAGCCGGACAAGCCGGAACCAAAAACCACGAAGGACACTAAGGTTACCTTTGTGTCCTTAGTGTAGCCGTAGTGTCCTTTGTGGTAAAAATCCTGCTCATTGTGCAAGAATTTCATGTGTAACGGACTATCTTGCCCTGACTGTGCCTTGAGCCGACGGTGCCGGAAGCGATTGAAATCGCCTCTGGTAGGGGCGGGGTGACCCCGCCCCTACAACGCCAGGCGTCCACCTGCATGGGCGCCGCCGCAGCGACCGCGCAGGCGGTCGCCCGGCGCGAAGCGCCCTATCAGCCCGTGGTTTCAACCACTGTGCTGACTAGTTACCTCATATCCTAAAACGGAAAACAGGGACATTTTGTTACTGGATTTTCCATGAGGTCACGGCGAGGCATCGGCCAGCGCCCAGACGTGCACAACGGCGGCATTGAGATCGCCCGCCAGGCCCCGCTCCACCATAAAGAGGCGGCCGCTGCCCTCGTCGAAGGTCATGCCGCCTGCGCTCTCGCAGGGGTTGTCGCGGCAGTAGAATTCCGCCGGACGCCAGATGGCGTAGGGCAGCACCGTCCAGGGGTCGCGGTTGCCCAGCGCGCTCTGACCGAGTTCGTCCACGTCGTAGAAAATCACCTGCTGCTCGTAGGGGTAGCAGTGGTAGCCGTGATACGGGTTGCACGGATCGTCGCATGTCACCGGCGGCTCGTCGTAGCAATTGGTGCCCAAGCCCTTGAAGCCAAGCAACATAATGGCCCGTTTGGCGTCGCTTTCGACAAAGGCGCCGGCGGTCCAATTATCGCACATGGTGTAGTTGGGGTAATCGCAATTGACGGGATCCCCCACGTTGGGACCGGCGCAGTCGGGAAATTTCACGCGATAATAGAGCACCGGCAGGGCATCCAGATTCCCGCTCGGGTCGTCGCTATCCCAGGGGTGAAACGCGAACAAGGTAGGCCCTTGCGAGCCGCCGCTGGTGGTCACCGGTTCCTCGGAGGCGGGGGTGCCGCGAGCGCGGCCGGTCATCAGGGTGCGTCCGCCCAGGTACTGCGCCGCATACCACGCGGGAACCGAAAAGAGGTACGAACCCATCTTGCGCCCGTGATACAGCGGGTCGTCCGTAGGCCCGACGTGGAACATGCCCCGCGCGCCCGTGCCGTCCAGGTTGGCGAACCAGATGGTGGGAAAGGTGTCCATCCCCACAACCCCTTCCGCGTACCAGAAATTGATCGCGCCATAGAGTTTGTCGTCGGTTTGCGTGCCGCGCCGGGGGACATACTCCAGGTCGCTGACGTACAGGTACTCGCGGTGGACGGTCGCGGCCAGTCCCCCGTCAAAGCGGGTCATGGGGCGGATAAAGTTCGCCATAGGCAGGGTTTCCCAGTTTACTGACCGCTCCGGTGTCGGGATGGCGATCTCGCCGTAATAGGCGCCGCAATCCCAGTTGGGGTCCCAGCATGACTCTCCCGGATGCGCCGGGTCGTACAACTGCTGGAAACCGGTAACCAGCAGGGTACCGGCGCCGCCGTTCCCCTGGGGATAGAAGGAAAGGCCAAGCGCGCCCCAATTAAAGTCATCGGGCAGGCGGAACGCGCCCAGGTAGATCAGGTCGGCGGACTGGATGAGCGCACCGGACAACGGAGCAGATGCCGTCACCAGGGGCAGGTACGTGGCAAAGTCCCCCTCGGGAGTTGGGACAGGCGGCTGCCCGGTGACCTGCCCCGCCGGGGTGTCCGACAGGCCGCAGCCCAGGGCGGCGCACGCGATGACGAGGATGAGTTTGCCGAGTGTTTTCATGCTCGCCTCCAGGTCGCGCCGTTTATTGCGCCCCCCGGCCCCACGAGGAAGCCGGGGGGCGGTGATGTGTGTGTCGCCTGCGTCCTGGGCTACGACGAGTAGTTTCTCAGGACGAGGGGGAGGTAGACTTTGTACCCCCCTACCGCTCCGTACCAGTAGCCGGCCCCCACGCCGTAGTTGCTGCTCTCGGTCCAGCCGATGGCACCCTGGCCGACGGTGGCGTTGATGGCATAGTTGACGGAACTGCTGAGTCCACCCCCGCCATACCGGGCATCCCAGGGCACACCGTAGTTGTCCGAAAACATCTCGGCTACGGCTACTCTGGCCAGCAGCAGGCTGCAGACGAGGATTCCCACGACTACGACCAACATCCGCTTACTCATCGCGGCCCTCCTATTGCAGAGTGACCAGCACGGCGATGACGCCGCTGCCCTCTGTCAACTCGCCCAGCGCCTTGCCCAGGACGGTGCCCTGCGGCGGGTTAGGGCCAGCACGCATAGCGTGGCCCGGGGTAGCAGATGTGACCAGCAGGTCGCCGCGCTGGATGGGGCCGTTCTCGGCCGAGACCTTGCAGGGCACGATGCCGATCACGGCCAAAGGTAGCTCATTGGCCCTGCGCTCCTCCATCGGATGGTCGGAGCCGATGAAGCCCGGGTCGGCGGAATACACTCCGGCCACCAGCGTAGAATAGGGGTGGGTAGAAAGCTCCACTGCCCGGTCGCTGGCCGTGCTGATGACCAGCACGTCGCCCGGCTCGTATTCGGTGTCGTTGGCCGCCTCGATCAACTCGGCAAAGTCGGCACCGGCGTGCAAGGTGCCGTCGGCGTAAACCTCGCCAGCATTGGTGACCCTGAAATCAGGCTCGCCATCCGTTCCACCGTCCACATAAATGGCATCCCGCGCGTCTTCGGCGCCGCTGGTGATGTAGAGGACGGTTTGGTCTGTGTTCGTAAACCATCCTGCGTAGGCAAGGAGATTCCCTTCTCCTTTGACGCCGGCGCCGCCGATGCCAGCGTATCCCTGCACACCGTAACCCCAGTCAGCCCGGCCCACCACTCCGGGGGTTCCGTAACCAAACACGCCCGCTGCAGCGTCATCCCGATACGGGTCGCAGGTGCTGGCGTCGCCCGCCGAACAGCCGAAGACGGCCGGATGATCGGTGTTGTCGTAGGAATACGCTTGAATGGCCAGCCAGGTGTCGCTGAATGCCGCCACGCCGACGCCGTTTGTGGAATACGCCTCCACCGCCTCCCCCATGTGCGAGGCATAGGCCAGGATAGCGTCGTCATCAGCTCCGCTGCCGGTGGAATGCACCTCCAGGACGCCATCGCGGGCATCGCTGATGACTGCTCCGGGCCGGATGCTCAGGGCGTAGGGCACGGGCCGCAAGTACTGCCGCGGCGTCATCTCGCTCGCTTCGCCGGCTACAAGCAGGCCCAGGTAGAGCGCCTGGCCGTTGAACAGGTCAGGGTTGTTAAAGTCTATCTCCTCGTTGAACAGGCCATTGTCGTCCGTATCTACCGTGACCGTGACGGTATCCAGGGGTGTCCCGCCGGACGACGCGGTATAGAGCCGGAAACCCACACTGAGGTTGGTGTTGGCGAGGGGATTGCCCGCGCCGTCGCTCAGCCGGCCCTGGTACCAGAACCCGTCGTCCAAGAGCGCCTCCGGCGCCGTCACGTCCGCCTCGCCTTGCGGCTGAACCCCGCCCTCCGGCCCAGGCTCCTGGGCCTGGGTCAGTCCTGCGGCCAGCGCCAGCATCACCAGCGCCGCCAGGATCACGATTCCGCTCACGATTAACCATTTGTGCGTCTTCATTTCGTTTCCTCCTTATTTTGGATTTTACGTTTGCGTGGCATTATCGCCTCGCCTTCTGACGCCTCGCCGTCGGCCAACTCGGCCCGCAGGAAGGCCATCAATGCCTCCAGGCTGGTAAACCCCGTGCGCCATCGCTCGTGTGGAACCTCCTCCAAAGAGAAACGCCACTGCGGGCTGCCCTCTGCTGTCGCATACTCCTCCCGCCAGCAGCGCAGCAGGTAGGCACGATAAGAGCCGCCCTGCTTTTCCATCATCTTCCTGGACAATGTCATCCTCGTCGCCAACGCCCGTGCGCATCTCTGCTTGTCACAGAACGCGGATTCTGCTATAGTTGTACCATCAAGCCGCTTGACGAATCTCTTTCCAAGTTTAGCCTCACACTCTTTGGCAATTCTTTGGCAGCCGCTGCCACGCGTTGCGGATTCCCGAACTTTTCGGGTATTTCGGGACACACTGGAGAAGTGATGGCACGCCTCTTTCGTTTACGGTTCCTGGGCGCCGTACAGATCGAGCGGGACGGCAAGCCGGTGCACGGCTTTCGCTCCCGCAAGGCGCTGGCGCTCCTGGGCTACCTGGCGGTGCAGAACCGCCCCGTCCCGCGCGAGCACCTGGTGGACCTGTTCTGGGAGGGTATGCCCGAAGCCCGCGGGCGGGCCAACCTCAGTTGGGTGCTGAACCGGATCGCGGCCCTCCTCCCCGGCTGCCTGGAGACCGACCCCCACACCGTCCAGTTCCAACGTCCCTCCGGCTACTGGCTGGATATAGATGCGTTCGAGGCATTGGAAGTGCAGGGAGAAGCCGATGCACTGAACGCCGCCGCCCAACTGTACCGTGGCGAGTTCCTGGAAGACCTGTACCTGCGCGACTGCGCCGAGTTCGAGATCTGGCTGGCAGGGGAAAGGGAACGCTGGCGGCAGCGGGTGGCTCAAGTGTTGGAGAAACTGGTCGCCTACCACGAGCGGCGTGGCGAGCGCGAGCAAGCACTACACTGTGCCCGGCGGCTGCTGGCGCTAGAGCCCTGGCGGGAGGAGTCGCACCGTCAGGTGATGCGCTTGCTGGCGCGCAGCGGCCAGCGGGAGGCGGCGCTGGCCCAATACCAGACCTGTCGCCGCCTCCTGGCCGAAGAACTGGGCATTGAGCCGACGACGGAGACCACGGCGCTCTACGAGCGCATCCGGGCAGCCTTGGCGCGCCGCCACAACTTGCCGCCGCAGCCGACGCCCTTCGTGGGGCGGGAAGCGGAACTGGCCGAGATCGCCCGGCTGCTGGACGACCCCGATTGCCGTCTGGTGACCATCCTCGGCCCCGGCGGGATCGGCAAGACGCGGCTGGCGCTGCAGGCGGCCATGGCCAGAACGGATGCCTTCATGGAAGGCGTCTTTTTCGTGCCTCTCGCCGGGATAGGCGCGGCCGATTTTCTCGCCTCTGCCATCGCCGCGGCGCTCCAATGTCCCCTTGCCGGTCCACAAGACCCCCAGGCGCAACTCCTCGATTACCTGCGCGGGAAAGAGATGCTGCTGGTGTTGGATAGTTTCGAGCATCAGTTGGAGGGGGTAGCGCTGCTGGTAGAAATCCTCCAGAACGCTCCCGAAGTGAAACTGCTCGTCACCTCACGCCAGCGGCTGAATCTGCGCTGGGAATGGTGCTTCGAGATCGCCGGGTTGGAGTTTCCGCGGGGCGAAATGACCGACGGCATAGAGGAGTATAACGCCGTGCGGCTGTTCCAACAGACGGCCCGCCAGTCGCACCGGCGCTTTGCGCTGACGGAAGGCGACAGGCCCGCCGTGGCGCGCATCTGTCGGCTGGTGGAGGGGATGCCGCTGGGGATCGAACTGGCCGCCGCCTGGGTGGGGACGCATTCCTGCGCAGAGATCGTGCACGAGATCGAGCGCGGCCTGGGCTTCCTGGCAACCCCCCTGCGGGACGTGCCCGAACGACATAGGAGTGTACGGAGCGCCTTTGAACGTTCCTGGCAATTGCTCACGCCGTCGGAGCAACAGATGTTCATGCGCCTCTCCGTCTTCTACGGGTTTTCGCCGCAGGCAGCGGGCGAGGTCACGGGTGCTTCGCCGGCCATCCTCAAATCACTGGCGGATAAATCGCTATTACGCCGGGCGCCATCGGGCCGTTACGAGATGCACGAACTGCTGCGCCAGTACGCGGCGGAGAAACTGGCCGCCGCGCCCGCTGCGCACGATGAGACGCACGACCGGCACTGCACCTACTACGCCGCGCTCTTGCAGGGGCAGGAGGCCGCGCTTGCCGGAGCCGGCGCGATGGAAGCCGTGGCCGCAATCCGGGCAGAGATCGCCAATGTCCACGCCGCGTGGCGCTGGGCGGCGACGCAGGGTCGGTTGGCAGAGATAGAGCGGAGTATCAACGGTCTGTCGCGCTTCTACCTTCTCGTCGGTCCCTTCCAGGAAGCGGCGACGCTGTTGGGAATGGCCGTAGACGCGCTTTCGGCAGCGCAGGATGGAATTCGCGTCTACGAGGCGAAAGGGACTGCGCCGCTCGTCTTGAGCCGCCTGCTCGTCGAGCGGGCACGCTTTCTGAACCGGCGCGGGATGTATGCGCAGGCCGCCGCGGCTGCCCAGGCCGCGGTTGACCTGGCCCAGGCCCATCAGACTGTCGGCGCTGAAGCAGGCGGCCGCGTGCAGTGGGGCGCGGCGCTGTGGAACCTGGGGGACTATGCGGCAGCCCGTCCCCAGTTGGAGCAGGCACTCGCCCTGGCACAGGCCGCGCAGTTACGGCAAGTGGAGGCGGACGGTCTGTACAACCTCGGCTTCGTCGGTTGGCACCTGGGCGATTATGCCACGGCCGGCAACTGCTTCGGGCGTGCACTGAGCATCTACCGCGAAAGCGGCGACCGGCAGGGCGAAAGCGCGTCGCTCAGCCAACTCGGCGCGATCGCCCACGTGTGTCACGATTATACCGGCGCCAGGGCCTATTACGAGCAGGCCCTGCGCATCTGCCGCGAGATCGGCGAGCGGCATTGCGAAGGCGTCACGCTCGGCAATCTCGGCCTGGCCTGTACTCAGCAGGGCGATTACGCCGAGGCCGGCGCCTGCTACGGGCAAGCCCTGCAGATCAGCCGCGAACTCGGCAGCCGGCGTACCGAGGGTGTCGTGCTCATCAACCTCGGCTACGCCTTCGACCAACAGGGCGACTATGCCAGGGCCGGGACCTACTACGAGCAGTCCCTGCGCATCTACCGTGAGATCGGCGACCGGCAGAGCGAAGGATTGACGCTGGCCTGCCTGGGCCTTCTGGCCCATCACCTGGGCAACGACAAAACGGCCTGCGAGCGCTGCCAGCAGGCCCTGCGCATCGCCCAGGAGATCGGCAACCGCCGCGTCAAAGGGTACGCTCTCACCCGCCTGGGCCACGCCCTCGCCGGGCTGGGCCGTCTGGCCGAGGCTGCCGATACTTACCAGCAGGCCCTGGCCCTACAGCGAGAGTTGGGACAGGCCAACCTGGCGATGGAGCCGCTGGCAGGGCTGGCCCGCGTCGCACTGGCGCGGGGCGACCTGGGCGCGGCGCGGGCGTATGTCGAAGAGATTGGGAGCCACTTGGCGCACGGCTCATTAGACGGCACAGACGAGCCTTTTCGGGTCTATCTGACCTGTTACCGCGTCCTGTGCACCGTGCAGGACTCTCGTGCTCAGGGAATCCTTGCGACGGCTCACCGGCTGCTGCACGAACGAGCCGCCCGGATCGGGAACGAGGACCTGCGGCACTCGTTTCTGGAAAATGTAGCCGCCCATCGGGAGACTATAGAGGCGGCGGAGCGTTAAACGTGAGGCGCGAAACGTAGAACACGCAAGAATGGCAACGCCATAGACGCGACGGCGGGCGATGTGCTTCTGTCTCAATTTGCTAGAGTTGCACGCCGACGGGCCAGGCGGGTACAAAACTGTCGCCGAGGCTCCTGGGGCACCATGGCGTAACTCCGGCCGCCCCCGCCGTGCGCTCAAAGCGCACGGCTGAGGGCAGGCTCGCCCTGGCGGGCAGGCCCGCCCTGGCGGGCAGGCCCGGCGCACGCGGCGGGTTTCCACCCTGCCGTGCCGCCGGTTTCCGGCCGGCGCCAGGTCCCAGGCACAGGGCCGGCCTGCCTGTCGGCAGACAGGCCCTGCCGTGGAGCATCCCGCAGGGCTGCGCCACGCGGCGGGTGGGGGGATGATGGGTTGTGAGGGCGCTATCCCGCCTGGTGGCGGAGCCCCGGGCGGGGATGATGGTTCACGCAGAGTCAGTATACCGCAATCGGCTGTGCGGTGTCAAATGCAAAAGCGCGGAGGATCGCCATCGCCTCCGCGCCTTGCCTGACCCCGCGGCGGCGTCTACCGCCGGGAAACCCCCATCGCTGAAAGAACTCTTCAGGGCAGCCGCCAAGCGCAAAAGCCGCTGACGCCACTTGGCGATCTGACCCGATGGGATAGCAAAAACCTATTCTGTTTCGGCAACTGCCGCTCGATCAGGTCTCTCCAATACGCTTGCCCAAGTCTTGGCTGCCCTTTGCCGCTCATGGCTTCACGGGAAGCGGTATCATCCGAATGCGTCGTTCTTCAACGACGGCAAAGTGCCCGGGCCAGTCTGTCCGGCCAGATAGAGCGGCAACCGCGACTCGCGCAACGTATTCGGCTGATGAGGCCGGGATACGGAATAGGACGATCCCGCAAGAAGCCGGTAGTCCGGCCCGGAAAGCCAACTCGCCAAAGTCTTTGTCGAAGGTGAGCAGAATGCGTTGCTCATGCTGTGCACGCCGGAGCACTTGCGCATCACTGCTGCCCGGTGCATCCGTGCGTACCCAGGCTACGTCGTATCCTTGCTCTCGCAATGCCTCTACCGCCTCGCCGGGAAAGTTTTCGTTGGCCAGCAAGCGCATCCTTCAGGCCTCCGCCATCTTGAAGGGGTATACCCGCTCGGCGTGCAACGCGGCGCTGGCATAACGCAGACACGCCCCGATGTCTTCCCTGGTGAGTCCAGGATAGTTACGCAGGATTTCCTCTTCACTCCACCCCTGCGCCAGCAGGTCAATGATGAACTCTACTGCAATACGCGTGCCCTTGATGACCGGCTTTCCTACCAGGATATTCGGGTCAACCGTAATGCGATCCTGCCAGTCCATCTCGCGCCTCCCCGTATCCGTTGTGGCTACATTACAACCGATAACGGCCAATTTGTCAAGCACCGTCCTCCCCGCCCGCGCCGTGCGCCACGTCGCCGCCGCAACCCCCGGCACGACGTCCAGCGCGATGTCCAGCGGGTTCAGCAGGTTTGCGTTCCACGCCCGCCCGCCGGCCACGTTCACCGCCACCTGGACGGCCCGGCCGCCGACGAACTCGGTTAGCGCCGTCTCGGCGATGCCCTGCAGCCCGACGCCCCCGCTCGGCAGCAAGGGCATAATCAGCTGTGCAGATGCCGCCGCAACCGCGCCGTGTCTTGGCGGAGTTGAGCACCGCCGTGCGCTCGAAGCGCACGGCTGAGGGCAGGCCCGCCCTGGCGGGCAGGCCCGGCGCACGCGGCGGGTTTCCACCCTGCCGCGCCGCCGGTTTCCGGCCGG
>FWPU01010618.1_pt1 | contig 13545 bp, 11 predicted proteins | sample 2228361 | NCBI WGS metagenome assembly FWPU01 (sample SAMEA103939777, study PRJEB20133) | metagenome | reverse complement strand
CGTGCGCAAGGGTACGGTGTTCACCGTACAAGGCAAATCCCCCGGCGGGGAGTGGATTCGCGTGGAGAACGACAAGGGTATGAGCGGCTGGATTTTTGCCCAATTGCTCGATTCGCCGGTAAATTTGCAGGACATCCCCGTCATTCAGCCGGAGAACGTGGTCACCGTCATGGGGCGGGTAACCGACCGCACCGGCAAGCCGATCCGTGGGATTCAATTCATGATCACTCAGGGCGAAGCACCCAATCAGCAGCGCACCGATGCAATGACCGATGCCGAAGGCATCTTCTACGCCTTCATGCCGCCCGGTGTGCGGGGTGATTGGGTGGTGGAATACACTGCCATTGCCTGCACCAGCAACCTGATGGATGAAAAGTGCAACTGCATCGGCGGAACGTGCGGCAGCCCCGAACCGGCTAAAATCACCATCAACCTGCCGGACTTTCCGGCGCTGGTATTTGAATGGCAGTAAGCGGGCTGTTCCCCTCGGCCGAATTTGACCGCTGGGCAAAGGAATACGATGCGGAGGTGGGGCGCGGGCAGGGTTTTCCTTTTGAGGGTTATGAGAAGGTGTTGGAGCGGGTTTTGCAGCGCGCCGCGGTTCTGCCCGGTCAGCGCGTGCTGGATTTGGGCTGCGGCACCGGCAACCTGACCGCCCGCCTTGTGCAGGCCGGCTGTCAGGTGTGGGGCAGTGACTTTTCTGCTGAAATGCTGGAGGTTGCCCGTCGTAAAGTCGGCGCAGCCCACTTTTTTCATCATGAATTGGGAAAACCGCTGCCTGCCCATGTACCGCAGTGTTATGCGCGGATCGTCTCCACCTATGTTTTTCATCATTTCAACCAGAATGACAAAATTGCCCTGCTCACCGTGCTGAGTGCCCACCTCGAAGCCGGTGGGCGAATCGTGATCGGCGATATTGCCTTCGCCGATGCGGCTGCCCGTCAACAGACCCGCCAGGCTGCCGGTGAAGAATGGGATGAGGAATACTACTGGCTGGTTGAGGATGATTTGCCCGCTCTGCGCGCTGCCGGCTTTCGGGTTGAGTTCGAGCCAGTTTCGTTTTGTGCGGGTGTCTTTCTGATCCAACCCGAAACGGCTTAACTTCGGTTAGAATCAAGCCATGACCTGGAAAATCTGGGGCCATGATTGGGCGGTGCATCTGCTGCGACAGCACATCCAAAGGGGTGAGGTGCGCCACGCTTACCTGTTCAGCGGTCCGCCGGGTGTGGGGCGGCGCACGCTGGCGCTGGCTTTTGCACGCGCCCTGAACTGCCCCCAACCGCTTCAACCGGGCGAACCGTGCGGTGAATGCCGCACCTGCCGCCAGATTGCCCGCATGGAACATGCCGACCTGAGCGTGATTCAGGCAGCCCAAGGTGCCAGCAGCCTCAAAGTGGAACAGGTGCGTGAATTACAGCGTACCCTCTCGCTGGCGCCGTACGAAGCCCCCTACCGGGTTGCCCTGCTGCTCAATTTTGAGCAGGCAACCGCCAGCGCCCAAAACGCCCTGCTTAAAACGCTGGAAGAGGCCCCGCCCAAAGTCGTTTTACTGCTCACCGCCCCCACCCCGGAAGACGTGCTGCCCACCATCGTTTCACGCTGTGAGGTGCTGCGCCTGCGACCAATGGCGCCGGAGGCCCTGGCCGACCACCTGCAACGCCATGCCGGGGTTGAACCAGAGCAGGCGCGCCTTTTAGCCCATTTGAGCAGTGGTCGGCCGGGAACCGCCTTGCGCCTTCATCATGATGAGCCGGCCCTCACCGAACGCCGGCGCTGGGTTGATCTGTTCTTCACCGTCCTGATTGGTGACCGCCTGACCCGCTTTCAAGTCAGCGAAGGGCTGGCCGAAGGCAACGACCGCGAGAAAATCCGCGCCGTGTTGCGCACCTGGAGCAGCCTGTGGCGGGATGTGCTGTTGATTTGCGGCGCCGCCAGCGGCGCGCTGACCAACCTTGATCTGCGCGAGCGGTTGGAGATGATTGCCGCCCGCCTCGACCTGCGAAGCGCCTACGCCTGCCTGAACGCCGTCGAGCAGGCTCAGGCCGGGCTGGATGCCAACCTCAACACGCGCCTGCTGCTGGATGTGCTGATGCTGGATTGGCCGTATTTGAACGCGTAGATGTTTCAGACCCTGAATTCAAAAAAAGGAAACCGGCGGGTACTGCACCCGCCGGTGAAATTTTCCGGGCAATGGTTTTATTTACGCCAGCCGAATGTTCTTGAATGCCTCCACTTGCGCGCGGATGGCGCGTTCGGTGGGCAGGCGTTCGATGCTGGATGCCCCAAAGAAGCCGACGATGCCCGGCATACGTGCCAGCGCCTTGCCGACCTGATCGGGTTCGTCGAACGGCCCGCCGTGGCAGATGACCAGAATGTCCTTGCGCACCTGCTTACCGGACTCGGCAATCTCCAGCACCTTGGCAATCGCTTCGTCAAGCGTCATGGCTACCCCCGCACCGATGCTGCCGGATGTGGTCAGCCCGACATGGGCGACCAGCACATCCGCACCGACTCTGGCCATCTCGCGTGCCTGATCGGCATCGAACACGTAGGGCGAGGTGAACAGGTCCATTTCGTGCGCCAGCCGAATCATCTCGATTTCTTTGTCGTAGCCCATGCCGGTGGCTTCCAGATTGGCGCGGAAGTTGCCGTCAATCAGCCCGACGGTGGGGAAGTTCTGCACGCCGGAAAAGCCAATCTCGCGCAATTGTTTGAGAAAGACCGGCATCAGCCGGAATGGGTCGGTACCGCAAACACCGGCCAGCACCGGCGTATGTTTGACCACCGGCAGCACCTCGCTGGCCATCTCCACCACGATCTGGTTGGCGTCGCCGTAGGGCAGCAGGCCGGCCAGCGAACCGCGTCCGGCCATGCGGTAGCGGCCTGAGTTGTAGATGATGATGATGTCGGCACCGCCGGCTTCGGCAAATTTGGCGGATATACCGGTACCGGCACCTGCCCCGACAATGGCGCGCCCGGCAGCCACCTGTGCCTGCAAACGGTTCAAAATTTCCTGACGGGTAAATGCCATGGTTCCCTCCTTGACTTAAGATTTTTTCAACATCTCCAGCAGAGTCTCGGCAACCCTGCCGGAAAATTCCGGATCGTTGATATTGGCATCTATCTCAATATACGGGATGCCCGGTTTGAGATTCTTGCGAATGGTCTCGAAACAGGCGCGGTCGGCTTCTTCGTCCCAAAAATCGCCGCCTGGGCTGTCGAGCATCGAAACGCCTTTGAGCGGAATCAGCACCGCCACGGGACCGGTGGATTCGTTGGCAGCCCGCGCCAGCATCTCGCCAATTTTGATGTTTTCCTCCACATTGGTGCGCAGCAAAGTGACGTTGGGGTTCCACTGGTACAATTTGCGCCCTTTGTACTTTTCCGGCACGGTATCCATGCCCCAGAAGTTGGCCATATCCACACAACCCGGCACCAGTACGGTGGGAATGCCCTTGCGCGCCGCCGCAAGGCAGCGCTCCGGGCCGGCGCTCAGCACCCCGCCGCATACTTCATCAGCCAGTTCGGTGGTGGTGATGTCGAGACAGGCGGTGATGTAGCCGTCGCCGATCAGGCTTTCCATCGTCCGCCCGCCGGTGCCGGTGGCGTGAAAGACCAGCACCTCATAACCGGCTTCTTCTAAAATTGAGCGGGCATGATCCACCGCTTTGGTGGTGTTGCCGAACATGGAAGCCACGATGAGGGGTTTGTCGGCTTTGGCAGCGGGGGCTTCCATTTTGACCATGCCGCTGATTGCCCCGGCGGCGTTTGTGTAGATGTCCCGGCTGATGCTGTTGATGCCGGCCACATCCACAATCGAGGGCATGAAGGTAATGTCCTTTGTGCCGGCGTAAGCCGAAACATCCCCGCCGGCAACGGTGGAAACCATCACCTTTGGCACGCCCACCGGCAGAGCGCGCATTGCTGCTGTGGCAATGGAAGTACCGCCTGACCCGCCCATGCCGAGAATGCCGTCCAGTTTGCCTTCATCGTAAAGGCTGCGTACCACCTTCGCCAGCCCGGCTGCCATCACGCGCATGGCTTCGTCCTTGTGCTTGCCATCCGCCAGCACTGCCAGATCGCCGCCCCCCGCGGCTGCCACTTCATCGCGCGGAATATCGGGCGGAAAAGCCGGCTCGCCGATCACGCCAAAGTCCACTACCAGGGTTTGCAGTCCTTGGGCGGCAATTAAATCGCGCACGAAGGCAAATTCCTTGCCCTTCGTGTCCAGCGCCCCAACCAGCACAACGGTTTTCGGCATATTGACCTCCTTTGGAAGATTTTTGGGAAAGATTGGGAATGAACCGCTTTTATTGTAGGATATTCAGCCCCGAAAGGCAATTGGACAACACAGAAGTTATGAATCAGTGCAGGTCGGTGGCGCTGCGCAAGCCATCCAGCACCAGCCGGCGGAAGAAAGCCGCCATCTGGCGCGCTGGATAGGGCATGCCCGCTTCCAGCCACCACACCAGGGTGCCCAGTAAACTGGCAGCAAAGAACTGCGCCATCACTTCCAGCGGCATGTGCGGCTCGCTGGTCAATCCGCGCCGCTCCCACCAGCGGCGGGTGAATTCCAGCGCGTATTGGGCGGTCAATTCACGCAGACGACTGGTAGCCTTGATCGAGCCCTCACTGCGCAGCATGGCGCGGTAGAGGTCCGCGTTTTGAGCGGCGTGTTCAAACACCAGTGCAATCGGCAGGCCGGCGCCTTCGCCGCTTTCGTTGAACAGCATCTCCACCGGTATCTGTTCAATTTGGCGAGCCAGTTCATCGGCGCTCTGTTCGATGCTTTCCAGAAAGAGGTGTTCCTTATCGCGGTAGTGCAGGTAAAAGGTGGTGCGCCCCAGGTCGGCGCGGCGGGTGATGTCTTCAATCGTCACCGCATCGTAGCCTTTTTCCAGAATCAGACCGGTCAGCGCTTCGCGCAGCAGCCGCCGTGTCCGGCTCACTCGCCGGTCAGGTCGTTGCACAGGGGTACTCATCATCTCCAAACCTGAATGACTGTTCAATTCTGAACAGTGCCGCTGAATTGCTTCTTGACAGCCTTCCCTGCTGATTTATAATCATAAACAGTCTGTCTATTATTATACAGGTTGTTTGGAATGAGTGCCAGTCCCATCTTAAAACTGGTGGATGTGCAAAAAACCTACCCCTCCCCCGACGGTGGGCAGGCGGTATTGAAAGGAATCGACTTGCAGGTTTACCCCGGTGAGTTCGTGCTGATTTACGGCAAGTCCGGCGCGGGCAAAACCACGCTGGTGAACATGATTGCCGGGATTGACACCCTGACCGGCGGCGAGGTGGTGTGTGACGGCGTCAGCCTGCATCGTTTGAATGAAAGCCGGCGGGCGCGTTTTCGCGGACAAAAAATCGGTATCATTTACCAGTCCTTTTACCTGCTGCCCAACCTCAGTTTGCTGGATAACGTCATGCTGCCGATGGACTTTTGCCGGCTGTTCCATCCTCTCCGCAGTCCGCAGCGTGCCTTGCACCTGCTCGACTCGGTTGAGCTGAAGGATCACGCCTACAAACGCCCCGCGGCCATCTCCGGCGGGCAGCAGCAACGGGTGGCGATTGCCCGCGCACTGGCCAATGACCCGCCGTTGATCGTCGCCGACGAACCCACCGGCCGGCTGGATTCGGTCACCGCGGAAACAATCATCCAGATTTTCATCCGCCTTGCCAATGAAGGTAAAGCCGTGGTCATGGTGACCCACGATACCAGCCTGATGCAACGGGCAACCCGCTGCCTGCGGCTGGAGGAGGGGCGTTTGCACGAGTGTCAGTCGCCTTCGCAGAGGGAGGCAGGGGGATGAACGCGGCGGCTCAGGGTTACCTGCGCTTGCAGGATGTGGTCAAAGCCTTTCCTGCACCTGGCGGTGTGGTTGAGGTGTTGAAGGGGATTTCTCTTTCCATTCAGCAGGGGGAATACGTCAGTATTGTGGGAAAATCCGGCAGCGGCAAATCTACCTTGCTGAACATGATCACGGGAATTGACCATCCCACCCGCGGGCTGGTGGAGGTGGCCGGTGTTCAGCCGCACACCCTCACCGAAAATCAACTGGCTGCCTGGCGCGGGGTGACCATTGGGATTGTCTTTCAGTTCTTTCAACTGCTGCCCATGCTCTCTCTGCTGGAAAACACGCTGCTTCCCATGGATTTATGCAACTGCTACACCCCCGCCGAACGCGAGGCGCGCGCCCGCACCCTGCTGGAACAGGTGGGGCTGGCGGATGTGATGGATAAACTGCCCGGCGCCGTTTCGGGCGGGCAGCAGCAGGCGGCGGCGATTGCCCGTGCCTTAGCCAACGACCCGCCCCTCATCGTTGCCGATGAGCCGACCGGCAACCTGGACGAACGCACCGCAGCAGATGTCCTCAACCTGTTCGACGGTCTGGTGGCGCAGGGCAAGACGGTGATCATCGTCACCCACGACCCGGCCTTGATGGCGCGCACCCACCGCACCATTTTGCTTTCGGACGGCGAAATCATCAACCCGCATCTGGCAGATGCGCTGGGTTGGCTGACCCACCCGCAACTGCTGCAATTGACTCATCTGGCTCGCCCGCGCCGCTTTGAAGCTGGTGAAACGCTTGCGCGGGCGGGAGAAGCGGTTGGGCTGTGGGTGCTGGTCAGCGGCCGGGTGGGATTGTTCAAAGCCGGCCTGCGAGCCGAAAAACTGACCGCCGACTATCGCCCCGGCTTGTTTTGGAGTGATGAAACGCTGGCACAGGCTGGTTTGTCCGGTACGCTGCGCGCCCTGGAAAGCGGCGAAGCGCTGGTGATCGAGCCATCCGCATGGCGGGATTGGCTGGAATCCAGCGGGATGAAACCATCCTTTTTAAGACACCACCCCGGCGGAGGAAGTAAGCGATGATGCCGCCCCGTTGGCGAAAAATTCTCGCCGATTTTCTCGGCAACCCCACCCGTTCGCTGCTGGTGATTCTTTCCATTGCGGTGGGGCTGCTGGCGGTGGGCAGCATCACCAACACCCGCTTGCAATCGGCTCACCTGATGCGCGACAATTATGCCTCGGTCAACCCCGCCAATGTGATGCTGGTAACCTCTCCGCTCACCGAAGACGACTTGATTCCGCTGCGCCGCATGGAGGGAGTGGCTGAGGCGGAGGGCGTGCGTACCTTCAATTTGCGCGTGCGCAACAGCGAAGGTGACTGGGTGCGCCTGAATGTGATTGCCCCACCGGATTACGCCGAAAAACGGATTAATCAGGTGCTGGTGCTGAAAGGCGACTTTCCGCCCGCCGACCGTTCGTTTGCGGTGGACCAGTTCAAGCTGCCCGAATTGACCCTCTACCCCGATAACACGCTCGAAGTGCAATTGCCCTCCGGGCGGGTGGAGCGGGTGCCGGTTCATGCCGTGGTGCAGGATCAGACCATCGGCGCCTCGCGGGCGGATGGCGGTTTCTTCCTCGCCCCGGCGCAGGCATTTACCACCTGGGACTCGCTGGAATGGCTGGAACAGCCCCAATCCATCAATCTGGTCTATCTGACTGCCGGTCAGAATGCTGATGACTACGATTACCTGCGCGCTCTGGGGCGGGCTGCTGCCGATAAACTGGAAAAGAACGGACACATCGTCTACAGTTACGCTGTCAACGGCCGGCATGATCACCCCAACAGCACCTATACCGAAGCCATCGCCGGCATTCTGGTGCTGCTGGGGCTGCTGGTGGTTTTTCTGAGCGGTTTCCTCATCACCAACACCCTGCAAGCCCTGCTGGCCCAACAGGTTCAGCAGATTGGGGTGATGAAGTCGGTGGGGGCAACCGGCGGGCAGATTGCCCGTCTGTATCTGGTGCTGATCGAGTTGTATGGTCTGATTGCGCTGCTCCTTTCGCTTTACCCGGTGCGCTGGCTGACGGGGGTTCTGCTGGGGATGATGCAGAGCGGCATCAACATTCCCGCCAGTCAACCCCACCTGCTGCCCGAAACGGTGGCGCTGATGGCGGCGCTGGCGCTGGTTGTGCCGGCCGGGGCGGGCTGGCTGCCCATTCAACGGGCGGTGCGCATTCCGGTACAACAGGCGCTCAGCGGTATCTCGCCTCTGCAAACCGCCCTGCGGGAGGGACGCCTTGTGCGGACGCTGCGGCGGGTGCGCGGTCTGTCGCGGCCGCTGCTCATTTCGCTGCGCAACACCTTCCGCCGCCGCAGCCGGTTGATTCTGACGCTGATCACCCTGACGCTGGGGGGAGCAATCTTCATCGGCACGCTCAACACGCGCATCTCGCTGCAATCCTACATTGACCGCCTGCGTTATTACTTTTTGGCCGACATCAGCATCACCTTCCAGCAGCCGTACCGCGTTACTGAGGTGGAAGCCGACCTGAGGCGGCTGCCGGGTGTTCGGCTGGTGGAGGGCTGGAGCGGGGCGCGCGGTGAACTGGTGCTGGCGGACGGCAGCGGCGAAAGTTTCTCCATCATTGCCCCGCCAGCCGGCAGCCAGATGGTGCAGCCCATTTTGATCAGCGGACGCTGGATCGAACCGGGCGACCGCTATGCACTGGCGGTCAGCGAGCGTTTTCTGGATGTCTACCCCGGCTTGAAACCGGGAGACCCGATTCGCCTGCGCCTCAACGGGCGTGAGCGGGAGTGGGTGGTGACCGGCATCTTTCAACTGGTGGGGCGCAGCGCCGGTTTGCTGGCCTACGCCAACGGCGAGGTGATTCAAACCGAACTGGGTCAGAGCAGCCGTACCACCAACTTCCGTGTGCTGGCCGAACGCAGCGACCTGACCCTGGAGGAACAAAAGGCATTCGGCAGGCTGGTGGAGCAGGAACTGGAACAGCAGGGCTACCGCGTCGAAGAAATTACCGCCGGGCTGCGCCTGAAAGAAATCTCCGCAAACGGGTTGGATCTGCTGACCACTGTGCTGCTGATCCTCTCCGGGCTGATTGCAGCGGTGGGGGCGATTGGTTTGATGGGCACCATGAGTATGAACGTGATCGAACGTACTCGCGAAATTGGCGTGATGCGCGCCATTGGGGCGGGTGACCGGCAGATCATGAACATTGTGCTGGTGGAAGGCGTTCTGATCGGGCTGATTTCATGGGTGTTGAGCGCGCTGGCTGCGCTGCCGATCAGCCGTCTGCTGGCGAACACGATCAACCACGCGCTGTTCGGCGCGCAAGCCCCCCTCACGTTTGCGCCGTGGAGTTTGCTGATCTGGCTGGCGATTGTGCTGGTGCTTTCAGCCCTGGCCAGCGTGCTGCCGGCGCGTTCTGCCGCCCGCCTGACCATTCGGGAGGTGCTGGCTTATGAATAATCTTGCTGGGAGGATGACGATGAAATCCAAAACGGGTCTGATCTTTGGGATGATTGTGCTGCTGGTGCTGACCGGCGGTTGTACGGCGGTGCAATCGGTCTTTTCGCCCACGCCCACGCTCACGCCGCCCCCGCCGGTGGAAAGCCGCGCCGGGGTGATTGCCGAGGCGCGGATTGTACCGCGCGATGAGGCCGTGCTGTTTTTCAACACGGGCGGAACGCTGGCGGAGGTGCTGGTCAGCGAAGGCGAGCGGGTGCAGGCCGGTCAGGTGCTGGCGCGCCTTGCAGAAAGCGCGCAGGCACAGGCGGCGCTGGCTCAGGCCAAAGCTGATTTGCTGGCCGCCCAGCAGGCACTGGATACGCTCAATGAAAAAGCCGCACTGGCTGCCGAGCAGGCACGGGTGGCCATGCTGGAAGCCGAACGCGAAGCCGTGGAGGCCTGGCAGGCCTTTGACCGGCTGGATACCCGCGCTACCCGCGATCGCATTGATGACCTGCGCGAGGAGGTGGCTGACCTTCAACAGGAACTGCAAGATCGTGAGGAAACCCTCGGTCGTTACAGTGATCTGGCTGCCGACAACCCCACCCGCAAACGTGCCGAGGACGATGTGGAGCAGGCTCGCCTGCGCTACAACGACGCCAGCCGCGAGTTGAACCGGTTGACCAACGAGGTTGAACTGGCGCGCGCCCGCTGGGACCTGGCCAACCAGCGGTTGGAGGACGCCCGCCGAACGTACGAAGCCCGTCAGGACTTGAAACCCGACCCGGATGAACTGGCACTGGCGCAGGCCAGGGTAGAGGCGGCTCAGGCAGCCGTTGCCGCCGCCGAGGAAGCCCTCAGCCGGCTGGAATTGCGTGCCCCCTTTGACGGCACGGTGGTGCAGGTGAAGTACACGGCGGGCGAGAGCGTTGCTCCGGCTCAAGCGGTACTGGTCATTGCCGATTTATCCGAGTGGTATGCCGAAACCACCGACCTGAGCGAGAAGGATGTGGTGCGCATCCGCAGTGAGGCGGAAGCCGAAATCACGCCGGATGCGCTGCCGGAAGTGCGCCTGCGCGCTCAAATCGAACGCATTGCCGAATATGCTGAAACGCGCGGCGGTGATGTGGTCTATCGCGTTCGCCTGCGCCTGCTGGACAGTGACCCGCGCCTGCGCTGGGGGATGACCGTGGATGTGCGCTTTGCCGAAGAACGCTGAAAGGAATCATTCTATGGGGCGTAAATTACCCGATAGACCCGCCTGCCGTGATCATCGGAGATGAACATCTCACCGTAGGCGTTGAAGATGACATCCGCCGGGCGGCCCCATGTGGCGGAATCACCGCAGGGTTTGCCCGGCGCGCGCCAGCCGGTGGCAAAGGTCTGACTGCTCACCGGCTGACCATTTTCCAGCAAAATACGCTCCACCTTGCAATCGCGGATGTTGGCTGAGGTGGTGTTCCACGAGCCGTGGTAGGCGACGAAGAGGTCATCGGCGTAGTCCGGCGGAAAGTTGCCGGACTTGCCCAGCGTCATCCCCAGCGGGGCGGAGTGCGCCGGGGCGGTGAAAAGAGCTGGCACGGCCTGTGCGCAGGTAAAACCGGCTGGCAGGGGGATGCGGGTATCTCGCACCTCCAGCGTGCCGGACGGGATGAGACCCACGCCGGGGGTGTAGCAGTACGGCCAGCCGTAATGCTGCCCACCCTGCACCTCGATGACGATTTCCTCGGGCGGCAGGTCATCGCCCAGTCCGTCGCTGCCGTTGTGGTTGGCCCACAGCCCGCCGCCCGGCGAAACCACCAGCCCGACACTGTTGCGCAGTCCCCATGCCCACAGCGGGCGTTTTTGCGGATCGGAATCGCTGGCGAAGGGATTGTCGGGCGGGATGCTGCCATCGGGGTTGAAGCGAAGAATGGCCGCGCGGCGGGGGTCCGCTTCTTCGCAGTAATTGCAGGAAGAACCGGCGCTGACGTACATCTTGCCGTCGCTGCCGAAAATGACCGTGCGGCTGCTGTGACCAAGCGGGCCGGGGATGTTATTGGTGACCAGCTGAGGTGAGCCGAACGAACCATCCGGCTGCGGGCCGGCCAGCCGTTCCACCTTATCCCCTTCGGCAACATACAGGTAGCCGTTGTAAAACGCCAGCCCGTGCGGCAGGTACAGCCCGCTGGCAATTACTTCCACCCCGTCGGAAAGCCCGTCGCGGTTGCGGTCGGGCAGGCGCACCACCTGCCCGTCGTTCATCAGGCTCAGGTAGAGGTGTCCATCCGGCCCGATGGCCATGAAGCGCGGCCGCGCGGGGAGGTTTTCGGCGTAGATGCGGATGTGAAAACCGGGCGGTACTTGAATGCGGGCGGCGGCTTCATCGGCGGGGGGCAGCGGCGGCCCTTTGGCAATCAGCGGCAGGTAGAGCGTTGTCCCGCCACCCTGCGCCAGCGCCGGCACCAGACTGCCGGCAGCAAAAGACAGCAACACCAGAAAACCGATGACAAACTGGATCGTTTTTCTCATACTTCATAACATACTCCTTTTGAGGGGGTAGGTCAAGGATGAAATCCAGCGCGTCCACCCTTGTCCATTTCCTCCCGAGAGAGGCGGAAAAGTCTGCCGGCTGTGTTGAGTCAGCTGTACTTTGAGTGTGGAACAGGGTTGTGGATTGACAGACCGCTCCAAACTTCTCTATACTACAAATGGTGGAAGAAAGGACAATAGTGGGAGGGGAAAATGAATCAAACCGAAATGTGGCCAATTGCGCTGGCAGCCTTGCAGGCTCTCGGCAGCTACTACAGGCCGGTGATCGGTCAAACCATTGCAGACCTCAATTTGCCGGCAGGCTGCACCGCCGTTCTGTTCCCGGCGTTTTCGTTCGATCCCGAACCGGTGACGGCTAAAAAGATTCACGTTAAGGGGGCTTACACCGCCGTCTCCTTGTTTTCGCAGCGTTTGCGCGAAGCAGCCGGTCTTGGGCTGATGGAGGAGGTAGAAAACGCGGAAGGGGCATACCGCTTGACCCCCTCCGGGCGTGAGGCAGCCGCAAAAATCATCCAGGCCGCCAATGAATGCATGAGAGAATTACAGCCGCTGCCCCACCCGGAGATGGAGCAGCTGGCCGCTTTGTTACACCGGCTGGTGGATGCCTGCTCAAAAGCGCCGCCACCCCCGGAGAAATGGTGCATTCAACTTTCGCGGCGGTTGGATAGCGGCGAAGATGCCCACCCGCTCATCCGTATTGACCAGTACCTCAGCGACCTGGCGGCTTACCGCGATGATGCCCATCTGGCAGCCTGGCGGCCTCTCGAATGCAGCGGGCAGGCCTGGGAAGCCTTGACCCTGTTGTGGCGCGAGGAAGCCGCCACGCTGGATGAATTATGTGCCAATCTGGAACGGCGCGGTTTCAGCCGCGAGGAGTACCGCCAGGCCCTCGATGGTCTGATTCAACGGGGATGGCTGCAAGCCGCGGAGGAGCGTTACATCCTCACGCCGCTCGGCAGGCAAATCCGTCAAATGGCTGAAGAACGAACCGATGCGTACTTTTATGCGGCGTGGCAGTGTTTGAGTGCGGAGGAACTTGCCTTGCTGCGCAGCCTGTTGATCCGCCTGCGGGAAAACTTACTCAGCCCGGCCGGCTGAACCTGTGGCTCGACAAAAAATCAGCGGCTCTGGCGGGCTTCCTGCCCGGTGAGGGTGGTTGCTTCGGGTGGGGATTGAATCAGGCGCAGGGCGCGCTCGTAGAGGAAGTAGTCCCACACCCAGTTGATCATCACCACCAGCCGGTTGCGGATGCCGATCAGTTGAAACACATGCACCACCACCCACATCAGCCAGGCGAAAAAGCCGCGCAGGTGCAGCCGTCCAATTTGGGCCACTGCCTGATTGCGCCCGATGGTGGCCAGCATGCCCGGATCGCGGTAACGGAAGGTAGTCAACGGTTGACCGTTCAATAAACGGCGCACATTCTCAACGGCGGTATCGGCTTGCTGCATGGCTACCGGTGCCACCATCGGCAGGGGTTTACCGCGCTCGTCTTCCAGAAAGGCTGCATCGCCAATCACGAACACCTCCGGGAAGCCGGGCAGTTGCAGGGTGGGAAGCACGCGCACCCGTCCGCCCGTCCCATGTTCGACCGGCAGGTGTTGCACCAGATCAACCGCGCGGATGCCGGCTGCCCAGATCAGCGTGCGGGCGGGTAGTTGTTCGCCGTTTGCCAGCCGGACGGCCTGACCGTCGTAGTCCTCTACCCGCGCGCCGAGCCGGATTTCGACACCCCTGTCTTGCAAGGCTTTT
>FWPU01010617.1_pt1 | contig 13545 bp, 15 predicted proteins | sample 2228361 | NCBI WGS metagenome assembly FWPU01 (sample SAMEA103939777, study PRJEB20133) | metagenome | reverse complement strand
ACGGGGGTGGATAGGGGGTCGGGGCCGGGAGGCCCGGAAATGGGGCCTCTCTGCCGTGTCGGGCCTGCCCCGGGCTGTTTCGCCTCGGCCCGGGCGATAATCCCCGCCGGCCCCGGCTCCTTGCCATCGGTGGCGCTGGGGGCGGGGCGGTGCTGTTCCCTCTTGACTGTCTGTTACGGATAGGTAACAATGACCCTGCGACGGCTGGCGATGAAGCTCAAGAAGGAGCGCGAGAAGCGGGGGCTCAGCCAGGAGGCGCTGGCCAAGAAGGCCGGCATCTCCCGCGGCTACCTGGCCCGCCTGGAGATCGGCCGGCACGATCCGACCATCACGATGCTGCGGAAGATCGCCCGCGCCCTCGGGGTGCCGGTGGGGGAGCTGCTGGAGTAGAGACGGAGCGCCCCGGCGCGCCTGCCAGCGCCCGGGGCCGGCTCACGAGAGGAGGACAGACGTGAGCGAGCACAACGTACCACGCCATCTCCAGGAGCTGATCGAGAACGTGCTCCAGCTACTCGGCGACCACCCCGCCGAGGACATCGCGGCGAAGATCAAGGGCCGGCTATCAGACGAGGCGGACATGCGCTTCGTTCGGGACAGCGTTGGGATGATCCTGGCGTTCGCCACGCTGGAGTCGCTGGAGCCGATACGAGATCTCGATCAAAAAACCGCTGACTATCTCAAGGGCCGTCGCCTGGACGCGAAGGCGCTGGCGAGGCTGTACCTCGAGCTGTTTCCGGTCCAAGACCTCGGCCATTACGACCCTCGCGATTCCGAACGAAACGAGGACGACGAGAGATAAGAGACGAAGCGCCCCCGGGGCGCGCGGAACGCCGCCGGGGGCTGGCCCCACAACCCCATCCGGTCAGGAGGAGACGATGAAGGCCAAGCCGAAGGTAACACGCCCGAAGCGCCGCCCCAAGACGAAGCGTCGGGACCAGCTCAGCAGCCTTCTCGCGGCGGGCCTGACGCTGCATGACCTGGCCGACGAGATCCAGATCCACCGCAACGCCATCATCGGCGGCCTGCATGAGTTCATCGCCGTGGAGGCGCCCCGCGACCAGGTCGTGGGCTACTTAACACGCGAGCTCGACGGCCTGGACAGCCTGGGCGCCCGGGTGGCGAGCGTCGGCGAGAGCATCACCGAGGCGACGCGCGCGCTCTACCGGAGCCGGACGTGACCACGGCCGCGCTGATCGCCCCGACGCCCGACCTGCTCGGGCTGCCGGCCCGGCCCCGCCTCACGCTTGACCAGCTCGCGGCCGGCTGGCGCCGCTGGCAAGAGGCCCACGGCTTCTCGGCCACCACCCGGGCCGCCTACCAGGTCGGCCTGGAGCAATTCGTCCGCTTCGCGGCGCGCCACGGCGTGCGCTACCCCGAGGAGGCGACGGTCCTGCTGCTCGACGCCTTCTACGCCGCCCTGCGGGACGCCGGCCGCTCGCCCAGCACCGTCGCGCACCGCCGCTCGATCCTGCTCTCGTTCTGGCGGTGGCTCGAGCACGAGGGCTTCGCGGACCGTAACCTGGCGGCCAAGACGTACCCCATCAAGGCCCCCCGCCCGGTGCCCCGCTACCTGGAGCCGCACCAGATCGACCGCCTCCTGGCCCGGCTGGCGCGGCTGCCGGCCCTGCTGGACCAGCGCGACCACGCCATCGTCGCGACGTTCTTCTTCACGGGCCTGCGCGTCGCCGAGCTCGCAGCCTTGCGGCTGACGGATCTCGACCTGCCGGCCCGGCGGCTGCGGGTGCGGGCCGGCAAGGGGGGCCGGGGCCGCATCGTGCCGATCGCCCCCCGGCTGGTGCCGATCCTGGCCCATTACTTGGAGGCGGTGCGTCCGCGCCTGGCGGGGGCCGAGGCGCCCTACGTCTTCGTGGCCCAGACCCTCCGCGGCCGGCGGGGCGAGGCCCATGACGGCGCGCTGACGGTCAAGCGCCTCTGGATGGTCATCCGGCAACGGGCCTGGCAGGGGCTCCGAGTCCGGCTCAGCCCCCACGGCCTGCGGCACACCTGTGCGACGTATCTGCTCTACCACGGCGCGCAGCCGGAGACGGCGCAGCGGCTCCTGGGGCACGCCGACCTGCGCACGACTCTGGGCGTGTACGCCCACGTCCCGAAGCGGCAGCAGCTGGAGGACATTACCCGGGTGTTCGGACTAGATCCGTTCGCCCGGACGCCTGAACAGGGGAGGCGATGATGGGCGCGATCTACCGCCCGAAGTACCGTGCCAAGGATGGCACCATCCGGGAGTCGGCCGTGTGGTGGGTGCGGTTCCGCCAGCACGGCCAGACAGTGCGACAGTCCACCGAGACGACCGATGAGCGCAAGGCCCGGGCCTTCCTCCGGGAGCGCGAGGGCCGGGTGGCGCTCAACATCCCGGTCAACGTCAAGGCCGAACGCCTGACGCTGGGCGAGGCCGCCGACCTGATCCGGCGCGACTACCAGACGAATGGCCGGAAATCGGCCGCCACGCTCGAGTACCGTCTGGTCCACCTGCTGCGTCACTTCGGCGCCGGCTCCCGGCTGGCGCGCCTCACGACGGGGGCCGTGGAGGCCTACCGCGCGGCCCGGCTCGCGGAGCAGGCCTCGCCCGGCACCGTCAACCGGGAGGTGGCGGCGCTCGGGCGCATGGCGGCCCTGGCCCGGCATCAGTACGGGCTGACGGTGCCGTTCGCCCGGCCGATGTTCGAGGAGCGCAACGCCCGCAAGGGCTTCTTTGAGCCCGAGGCGTTCGAGGCCGTGTGCCGGCACCTGCGGCCCGAGCTGGCGGCGCTGGCCCGGGCCGCCTACCTGACGGGCTGGCGCAAGAGCGAGCTGCGCTCCCGCCAGTGGCACCATGTGGACTTCGCGGCCGGCTGGCTGCGCCTGGACCCCGAGGAGACCAAGAACCGGGAGGGACGGCAGTTTCCCCTGATCCCCGAGCTCCGGGCGCTCCTGGAGGCCCAGCGTGAGCGCGTGCGGGAGATCGAGAAGCGCACCAGGCAGGTCGTGCCGTGGGTGTTCTGCCGCGACGACGGTGCCCCGGTGGGGGACTTCAAGAAGGCGTGGGCTTCGGCCTGCATCGCGGCCGGCTTCTTCCGGGTGGTGCCGGTCGGCCCAGCCAAGGAGGGCGAGCCACAGCGGACCCGGAAGGTGCCCACGCGGATCTTTCACGACTTCCGGCGCTCGGCGGTGCGGAACCTGATCCGCGCCGGGATCCCCGAAACGACGGCAATGGCGATGACGGGCCATAAGACCCGCAGCGTGTTCAAGCGCTACGCGATCGTGGACGAGGGGATGCTGCAGGAGGCGGGCGCCAAGCTGGCGGCCGTGGCGGTGCTGCAGGGGCCTCAGCGGCAGGCGAGTAGCCGCGTGGTGGAGCTGCGCCAGTGACCGAGGGGCGGCTGGATTCCGCAAGCCGGCGGCATCGGTACCTACCTGGGCGCCCACGCCGCCTGCTGCCGCCGCTGACGTCCGGCGAGCGCCAGCAGCTCGAGGCCATCCGCGCACGCTTCGCGGCTCGCATTCGCGTTGATGAGCGGACCGGGTGCTGGATCTGGATCGCTGGGCGTCAGACCGCGCAAGGTTACGGTGGGCTCAAGATCGGCGGGCGGGCTTGGTTGGCGCACCGACTGTGGCGTGGGCCGATCCCTGCTGGGCTGTGCGTACTCCACCGCTGTGACACCCCGCCCTGCATCCGCCCCGATCATCTGTTCCTCGGCACGCGGGTGGATAACGCCCTGGACGCCAGAAACAAGCGGCTGGACATCATCGGCCGCGGATGGCAGCGGCTCGGAGAGTGGCAAAGTCAGGGCCCGAAAGTAGCAAAGCGGAACACGGAGCGCTGAGCCGATGCGCGGTTACGGCGCAGGATTTTCGTCCTGTCAATCCAGAGGTCGCGGGTTCAAGTCCCGTCGAGCCCGCCATCTTCTCCTTCGCTGGTCCCGACAGCTCGGCGAGCCACCCGCCGTCCCGGTTCCGGCCGGCCGCGGCGCCTTCCACGGCGCGCGTCGCGAAGAGGCTGAGCAAGCCTCCGGCTGAGGAAGCCACGACCCGTCTGGGGCGCCATCGCCCCACTCCCGGTGACACCGTCCGCCGGCCCGACCTTCCCCCTGCTTGAATTCTCGGCGTTTGGCCCGTTCCCGGCCCGGGCACCCCCTATGCAGGGCTGCCCCTGAGAGGTGACCCATGATCGTCCCTGCCTGGCCCCTGGCCATCGTGGTCGCCGTGGGCATCCTGCTGGCCGCCGTCCTCTTCATGGGGCCGCGGCTCTTCCCCGGGACGCGGCCATGGACTCGCGCCTTCCGGTGCCCGTTCCTGGAGCGCGACGTGACCGTCGAGTTCCAGGAGTCGGTCTGGGACGGCCGGCGACAGGACGTGACCCGGTGCACCGCGTTCACGCCGCCGGCGGCGGTGACGTGCGCGAAGGCCTGCCTGGCCCTGGAGTCGCTACCGCCGCCACGAGGTGACCGGGACCTCGCGGCATGACCCCGGGCCCCCGGTTTCCCGGCATCCCGGCCACCTGCGACGGCTCCGAGGCGGTGGTCTGGGTCGAGACGCAGGTGAGCCAGGGCGCCTGCGCCTACCCGATCACCTCGTCCACGAACATGGGGGCCGGCTACCAGGCGGCCCAGGCGGCCGGCCAGAAGAACCTCTGGGGCGAGCCGCTCTTCTTCCTGGAGCTCGAGTCCGAGCACTCCTCCGCCTCCACCTGCGAGGGCTTTGCCCTGGCGGGCGGTCGCGTCACGAACTTCACCTCCGGCCAGGGGCTCGTCCTCATGAAGGAGGTCCTCTACACGATCGCGGGGAAGCGGCTCCCCGTCGTCTTCCACGTGGGCGCCCGGGCCCTGACCTCGCAGGCCCTCAACGTCCACTGCGGCCACGACGACGTCATGGCGGTCGCGGACTGCGGCTGGGGCGTGGTCTTCGCCCGCAACGCCCAGGAGGCGGCGGATCTGGCCGTCATCGTGCGGAGAGCCGCCGAGGAAGCGGAGACGCCGTTCCTCTGCGTTCAGGACGGGTTCCTGACCACCCACACGGTGGAGAACGTCCGGCTCCCCGAGCCCGAGCTCATGGCCGCCTTCGTCGGCGACCCCTACGCCACCACCCGGCTCCGCAACCTGATGAATCCCGAGAAGCCGATCATGTCGGGAGTGGTGCAGAACCAGGACGCCTACATGAAGGGCAAGGTCGCCCAGCGGGTCTTCACCGATCGCGTCCTGCCCATCCTGCTCGAGGCCATGGCCGAGTACTCGACCTTGACCGGCCGGGCCTACGCGCCGGTCCACCCGTATCGCCTCGACGATGCCGAGCTGGCCATCGTGGCGCTGGGGAGCATGGTGGAGACGGCCATGGCCACCGCCGACTGGCTGCGGGCGCGTCGCGGCCGGCGCGTCGGCGTCCTCGGCCTCACGGTCTACCGCCCCTTTCCCGCCGCGGAGGTGGTCCGCGCCCTCGGCCACGTCTCGGCGCTCACCGTCATCGAGCGCCTGGACAACCCGCTGGCCGCGTCCAACCCCCTGGCGCTGGAGGTCAAGGCCGCCTTCGCCGATGCCGCCACCGGTCGCCCCGGATACCCGGAGCGCGCGGTCCTGCCCGTGATCCATACCGCCTGCGCGGGGCTGGGCAGCCGGGATGTGCGCCCGGGCGATCTCATCGCCGCCGTGGAGGAGATGGCCCGGGGCGGGCGCCGCGACTTCGTGCTGGGCATTCCGCACCGGGCCGCGCTGCCGAGGGACGAGGACCCCGACGTCCGCCCGGCCGGCGCCTTCTCGCTGCGAGGCCACTCCATCGGCGGCTTCGGCTCCGTCGCCACCAACCGGATCATGGCCACGCTCGTGGGCGACATGTTCGGGCTCTGCGTCCAGGCCTACCCGCTCTACGGCTCGGAGAAGAAGGGCCTGCCGACGACCTATTTCCTCACGATCGCCCCCGAGCCGATCCGCCTCCACGCCGAGCTGTCGCAGGTCGACTTCGTGCCGCTCAACGACGTCAACGCCTTTCAGCTGGGCGACCCGCTGGCCGGCCTGGTGCCGGGCGGGATCGTGTTCGTGCAGACCGAGGAGACCGACCCGCGCGCGATCTGGGCCCGGATCCCTCCGGGCGCCCGGGCCGCGATCCGTGACCGGGGCCTGCGCCTGCTGGCCCTGGACACCGCGCGCATCGCCCGCGAGACGGCCGGCGCGCCGGACCTCGTCCAGCGGATGCAGGGGATCGTCCTCCTGGGCGTCTTCCTCCGCGTGGCTCCGCTCGTCCGCCGCCAAGGCCTGGACCAGGCGGAGCTGTTCGCGGGCGTGGAGCGCTCGCTGCGCCGCTTCTTCGGCAAGCGAGGTGAGGCGGCGATCCAGGACAACCTGCGCGCGGTCCGGCGCGGGTACGACGAGGTCATCGAGGTGGAGGTGCCCGCCGATGCCTGAGCTGCGCGTCGCCGACTGCATGCGCCACGGGGTCTTTTCCTGCACCCCCGAGACGAGCGCCACCGAGGTCGCCGCCATGATGGAGCGGCGCGGCATCAGCGCGGTGGTGGTCATCGACGGCGGGGCGGCCGTGGGCCTCATCTCGCAGACCGACCTCGTGAACGCGGCGTTCGTCCAGCCGTATCTGCCCTACTGGCGCGGCCTGTCCGCGCGCCACCTCATGAGCGCGCCCGTCATCTCGGTCGGGCCCGGGACGCCCCTGGCCGAGGCCGTCGGTCTGCTGCGGCGGCACCGGATCCACCGGCTGGTCGTGACCCAGCCGGGGCCCGACGGCGAGCGCCCGCTGGGGATCCTGTCGCTCACCGACATCGTCCGCGTGCTGGGCGCCCCGGCCGCCGCCGAGGCCGCGCCCCCGGTCGGCCCATGAGCGACGACGGCGTGTTCAACCCCCTGGAGCTCCCCGACGAGACCGCCGTCCGCTCGGGCGCCCGCGGGACCAAGACGCCGGGGCTGGCCAAGGACACCCACGAGAGCCTGCCCGGCGACCACCTGCTCGCCCTCGACCTGGAAGCCTACGTGGACGACTTCAACGCCCGGATCATCGGCGCGTATGCCGCCGGCAAGGGCTCGCAGACGCTCCCCGCCGACGCCGGCGTGGCCCGCAGCCTGATCCCGCCCGGCACGGCCGCGCTGCGCGACTTCTCCTTCCTGGCGCCCGAGATTCCCGATCTCGACGCCGCGCGCTGCGTCGGCTGCATGAGCTGCGTGACCGAGTGCCCGGATACCGCGATCCTGGCCAAGGCCATCGCCGCCTCGCGGGTGCAGGCGATGCTGCCGGGAGCCGACGACCCCGACCACGGGTTCCTCGCCGGCCGCTGGGCGCGCACCCGGAAGTACTTCGACGTGCCCCGGAAGAAGGGGCACGAGGGGGCGCTGTTCGGCCTCTTCGTCGACGCCACCAAGTGCAAGGGCTGCGGCGAGTGCGCGCAGGTCTGCGCGGACCTGGGCTACCGGGCGCTCACCATGGTGCCGAAGACCGAGGCGCTGCTGGTCCGGCACCGGCGGGCGTTCGAGCTCTACCGGCGGCTGGGGCCGACCCCGCGCCCGTACATCAACGACAAGGCGCTGGCCGACATGATGCTGGCCGAGGACTCCGCGCTGCTCTACGTCGGCGGGGCCGGCTCCTGCATGGGGTGCGGGGAGGCGACCGCGATCCGGATGATGGTCGCCGCCACCGGCTTCGCCTACGGCCGGGAGTCGCTGGGCATCGTGGCGGCCACGGGGTGCAACACCGTCTACTGCTCGACGTACCCCTACAACCCGTTCCTGGTGCCCTGGACGAACTCGCTCTTCGAGAACGCGCCGGCGGTGGCCCTGGGCATCCGGGCCAAGTGGGACCAGCGCGGCTGGCGCGACAAGCGTCTCTGGGTGATCGGGGGCGATGGGGCCATGTACGACATCGGCTTCCAGTCGCTGTCCCGGATGCTGGCCGCGGGCATGGACATCAAGGTCCTGGTGCTCGACACCCAGGTGTACTCGAACACCGGCGGCCAGGTCTCCACCGCCTCGTTCCCCGGGCAGGACGCCAAGATGGCGGCGGTGGGGGTCGCCGTCCCCGGCAAGACCGAGCGGCGGAAGGAGCTGGGCCTCATCTGCCTGATGCACCCCGACACCTACGTGGCGCAGACCACGCCGGCCCACATCAACCACTTCTACCGGGCCGTGCTGGACGCCAACGCGTACCCGGGGCCGGCGGTCGTGATCGCCTACACGACCTGCCAGCCCGAGCACGGAGTGGGCGACGCCCGCTCGGCGGCCCAGGCCGAGCTGGCCGTGGCCTCGCGGGCGTTCCCGCTCTTCACCTACGATCCGCGCCGCGGGGCGACGGTGCGGGAGCGACTGTCGCTCCAGGGCAATCCGGATCCCGCCGAGGACTGGCACCGCCACCCCCGGACGGGCGAGGTCATCGACTTCATCACGTTCGCCCGCACCGAGCGCCGGTTCGCCCGGCAGTTCGCCGCCGACGGGACACCATCCCCCGCGCTGCAGGCCGCCCGGGAGGAGCGACTGGCGAACTGGCGGCGCCTGCAGGAACTGGCCGGCCTCCGCGCAGCCGCGCAGGGAGGCACGCGATGAAAGAGCGTCGAGCCGCGCTGTGCCCCTTTCTCATCCCGGTCGTCGCCGACCGGCTGTGGCTCCAGCTCCGGGGCGGCTATTGCCGCCGCCCCGACGGGCGGGTGCGCGCGCCCGCCCGGACGACCATCCTCCAGGTCTGCACGACGCCGCGGCACCTGGGATGCGCCGGCTACCGGGCGGCGATGGCGGCCAGCACGGACGCTGACTGGATGCGCGGCGGGCCGGCCTCCGCGTCACGACCTCAATGAGGGCGCCGACCTCGACGCCCGCCAGGTCCTCGGATGGCCCCCTCTCCGCGTCGTGCGCACTGCCGTGAGGACGCAACAGGGGCGCCGTCACGGCCCGCGCACGCGCCCCTCGGCGGGGGTGGCGCGCGGGCGGGGGCGGGAGTATGCTCGCGCGCGAAGCCCCGGAGGGTCGTCGTGGCTCCTCCGCTCGCTGCATGAAGCTACGGTCGCATCTCCTGGCCCTGTCGCTCGGCACCCTGGCGCCGATGATCCTGTTCGCGCTCGTCGCCGCCGCCCTGTTCGTGGACAAGGAGCGCAAGACCTTCGAGCGCGGCGCCCGGGAGCGCATGCACGCCATCCTCACCGCGGTGGACACGGAGCTCCGCAGCGCGATGGGGGCGCTGCACGTGCTGGCGACCTCCCGGCACCTGGACGCCGGGGACCTGGCGTCCTTCTACGCCGACGCGGCGCACGTGCTCCGGAGCCAGCCGGACTGGGTCACCATCAACCTGGCGGCTCCCTCCGGCCAGCAGCTGCTCAACCTCGCCCGCCCGCTCGGCGCCGCGCTGCCGAGCATCGGCAGCCTGCCGAGCTTCGAGCAGGCGCTCCGGACCGCCCGGCCCGTGATCGACGACATCCTGCTCGGCCCCGTCACCGGGCAGTACGACGTCGCCGTCCGGGTGCCCGTGGTCCGCCGGGGCGTCGTGAAGTACGTGCTCTCCGGGGTCCTGAAGCCCGACGCCATCGACCGGCTGCTGGCCGCCCAGCGGCTGCCGCCCGACTGGGTCGGCATCGTCATGGACCGCCAGCACCGGATCGTGGCCCGGACTCTCACGCCCGGGCTGGCGGCCGGCCAGCTGGCCCCCGAGAGCGCCCGCGCGGCGCTGGCGAGCGGACCTGAGGGCTGGCATCGCGGCCGGAGCCTCGAGGGGCGCGCCGTCTACACCCCGTACGCCCGCTCGCCGTTCAGCGGCTGGACGGTGGCCATGTTCATCCCGGCCGAGGCCGTCGAGGAGGTGGAGCGCCGCGCCCTGGCCGCCCTGGCCACCGGCCTGCTGGCGGCGGTGGCGGTGGGCGCGCTCCTGGCCTTCGGGCTGGGGCGCCGGATCGCCGGCCCGATCACCGCGCTGGCGTCGGCCGCCAAGGCCATGGGGCGCGGCGGAGAGGCCCGCATTCCCCGCCCGATCCCGGTGGACGAGGTCCGCGAGCTGGCCGACACGCTGGAGGACGCCGCAGACGCCGTGCGGGCGCGGGAGGCCACGCAGGCGGAGCTGGCGGCCATCGTGGATTCCTCGAGCGACGCCATCATCAGCTTCACGCCGGCCGGGACCGTGCGCACCTGGAACCCGGCGGCCCGGCGGCTGTTCGGCTACACGGCGGCCGAGGCCATCGGGCGCCACGTGTCGTTCCTCCTGCCGCCCGACCGGCTGCCCGAGCTGACGGCGATCCTGACCGACGCCCTGGCGGGCCGCGCCGTGACCGCGAGGACGCTCCACGCGCGGAGCGACGGCACCCCGATCCCGGTGGCGCTGACGGTGTCGCCGGTGCGCGACGCGTCGGGGGCGGTCACCGGGCTGTCGGCGTCGGTGCGCGACATCACCGACGAGCGGCGGGCGGAGGAGGAGCGCGCGCGCCTGCTGGCGAGCGAGCGGATCGCCCGCCAGGAGGCCCAGGCCGCCAACCAGGCCAAGGACGAGTTCCTGGCCATGCTCGGCCACGAGCTGCGCAACCCGCTGGGAGCCATCGGCATCGCCGCCCGCCTGCTCGACCGCCCGGCCGTGGCCGGCGAGAGCGCCCGGCACGCGAAGGAGGTGATCCTGCGGCAGACGGAGCACCTGGCGCGGCTGGTCGACGACCTCCTGGACGTGGGCCGGGTCATGACCGGGAAGATCGTCCTCGACCGCCATCCCCTCGATCTGGCCGACAGCGTCGAGCGATCGGTGGCCACGTTCCGGGCGGCGGGCCGGGTGGACCGGCACCTGCTGCGCGTCGAGACGCGTCCGGCCTGGGTGGACGCCGACGGCATCCGCATCGCAGGTGATCTCCAACCTTCTCGGGAACGCGCTGAAGTACACCCCGGCCGGAGGCACGATCCGCGTCACGGTCGGGCCGGAGGGCGCCGCCGCCGTCCTCGCGGTCGAGGACAGCGGCGTCGGGATCCCGCCGGCCTTGCTGCCCCGGGTCTTCGACCTCTTCGTCCAGGGCGACCAGGCGCTCGACCGGTCCCACGGCGGCCTCGGCATCGGCCTCACGCTGGTCCGGCGCCTGGTCGAGCTGCACGGCGGCACGATCGAGGCCTGGAGCGCGGGGCCGGGCCGGGGCAGCCGCTTCACGGTCCGCCTGCCGCTCGTCACGCGCCGGCCGGCCGGAACCTCGGTGCAGACCGGGTTCGAGACGCGGCGGCTGCGGCGCATCCTCCTGGTGGAGGACAACCAGGACGCCCGCGAGATGATGCGCCAGTACCTCGAGATGGCGGGGCACACCGTCTTCGAGGCCGACGACGGCACCGTCGCCCTGCAGGCGGCGCGCGCGCTGCGCCCCGACGTGGCCATCATCGACATCGGCCTTCCGGGTCTGGACGGCTACGCGGTGGCCCGGGAGCTGCGGACCATGCCGGAAGGCAAGAGCCTCAGGCTGGTGGCGGTGACCGGCTACGGCATGCCGGACGACCGCCGCCGGGCCCGGGAGGCCGGCTTCGACGCCCACGTGGTCAAGCCGGTGGACCCGGACGAGCTCGCCCGGCTCCTGTCGGCGTAGCGCCGGCTCGCGGGCCCGGTTGCGGGCGGGGGCACGGGGCCGGCCGGAGCCGGCCCCGTGGCGGGGCTACCGGCGGTAGACCTTCTCCCTCCAGTAGTAGTTGCCGGCGAACTCGTAGGGCGGCCAGAACGAGAGCCGGAAGGGCACCACCAGCTCCGCGTACTTCTTCTGGCTCTCCAGCACCTTGCGGTAGAAGGGGTCCTTGGCCGCGTACCCTTCCTGGATCTGCTCCCACGTGTCGAGGAAGTTCTTGAGGATCTCGTCCGGGGTGCGGACGATCTGGGCCCCGCCCTGCACCAGCTCCTGGCAGGCCGCGGCCGTCTCGCGGTTGAAGGCGAAGTTGCGCATCATGGTGGCGTAGACCGAGGCCACCTTGACCATCTCCTGCAGGTCGGGCGAGAGCTTCGCCCACACGTTCTTGTTGATGATGAGCTGGCCGCCCGTGACGGGCTCGTGCATGCCGGGCGTGTAGTAGTACTTGGCCACGTTGTGGAGGCCCAGCTTCTTGTCCTCCAGGCAGTTGATCCACTCGGCGCCGTCGATGACGCCGCGCTCCATGGCCGGCACGATCTCGCCGCCGGGCAGGGTGACCACGGAGACGCCGAGCTTGCCGTACGTCTCGGCGCCGATGCCGTAGATGCGGTACTTCATGCCCCGGAGGTCGGCCAGGTTCTTGATGGGCTTCTTGAACCAGCCCAGCGCCTGCGGGAAGTCGGTCGGGATGGGGAAGCCGACGACGTTGAGCTTGATGACGTCCCGGTAGAACTCGTCCAGCAGCTGCATGCCGCCGCCGTCGTAGTACCAGCCGAAGTAGTCGAAGCCGTCCATCCCGAACAGGGGGCCGTGGGAGAGCGGGATGCCGGCCAGGCTCTTGCCCAGGATGTAGCCGAAGGGGGCCATGCCCACATCCAGGACGCCCCGCGAGGTCGCATCGAAGACCTCGAAGGGCGGGACGATGGCGCCGGCCGGCAGGGCCTCGACCTTGACCCGCCCGGCCGACATCCTCTCGAGCGTCTCGGCCCAGACCTTGAAGACGAGGTGGAGGTTGGCAGAGGCGGGGTGCGAGGACTGGCCCTTGAGGGTGATCGGGCGCTGGGCCGGCGCCGGGCGCCCGAGTACCAGGACCGTCACCGCCACCGCGACGACGAAGCCCACGAGCAACGCGATCTTGCGCATCGCTGACCTCCCGGCTCGGTGTCCGCTTGGGGCCCGAGCGTCCAGGGGTTCTCTGCCCGCCGCCAGGCGCGGCGGAGTGCCAGAACGCTAGGGCCGCCGCCCGGCGCTGTCAAGCGCGCCGACACCCGGACCGCCCTGCGCTTGACGCCCGCGATCGGGGAGGCTAGGGTGCGCTCACCGTGAGCCTGCTCTTCGTCGTGTCGCGGAGCGAGCCGGGCCGGTACCGCTGGCTGTCCCAGGCGTTCGCGGGCGAGCCGGCCGTGGAGGTGGTGGAGGACCGGCGCCGGGGCGAGCGTCGCCGGGGCGGGGGCCCGGTGCCCTCGGAGCGGCGCCGCCGGGACCGGCGCGCGCGCGACGTGTCGCGGGAGCTGGATCGGCTGGGCTATGCGCTGATCCGGCGGCACGTCTGATCGCGGCCGGCGCCGGTTGACTTCGCGTCCGCGCGCTGCCTATGCTCCGGCCACCGTGTCGGTCCCCATGACGCTGAAGATGTCCGACGCCGGCGATCCCGACCCCGGCGCTCCGGCGGCCCGCCCGGCGAGCCTCGAGACGTCCTACCTGCTCGTGGTCTCGCGCCGCCGCCCCGACCTCTTCGCGGTGGCCGTGCGGCGCTTCGGCGACGATCCGCGCATCGAGATCGTGCTCGACCGCCGGCGCGGCGAGGAGCGCCGCCGGCAGCCGGGGGGCTCCGGGACGGCGCCCGGCCGCGAGCGGCGCCGGGCCGAGCGGCGCCGGCGCCCGGACTTCTGGGAGGACCTGCGCTTTCACGATGTGGTGCTGGCCGCCCGGCGCCAGCCGGTGACCGACCGGTTCGAGGTGCACGCCGAACCGACAGGCGGAGGCGGGATGACCGAGAGGTG
>FWPU01010616.1_pt1 | contig 13549 bp, 11 predicted proteins | sample 2228361 | NCBI WGS metagenome assembly FWPU01 (sample SAMEA103939777, study PRJEB20133) | metagenome | reverse complement strand
CGCGGCGGCCGCCGCGGCGGCGGCCGCCCCGTTCTGGCTGGCGTTGGCCCTCTTCGTGCCTCCGGCCGCCTGCCGGCGGCGCGGCGCGGCGATGTTCTACTGCGGATTCGCCGGGATGGCGGTCTCGCTCGGGGCCCTTGTGAGGTTCCAATCATCGGTGGGAGGCCTGTACGCCGTGATCGGCCTGCTGGTGGGCGCGTTCATGGCGGGGGCCGCCGCGGGATCGTCGATCCATCCTCCGGCGCGCACCTCCATGGTGCTCCTGGCGCTGGCCTGCGCGGGGCTGGCCCTGCCGTGGGGAGGTCCCTGGCCGGCGGCGCTCATGGTCCTCGGAGGGCTGGCCTCGGGGGCCTGCTACGCGGCGCTGGCGGAGGGCGGCGCCGCCGCGCGCCTCTACGCGCTCGACGTGGCCGGGGGGTGCCTGGCGGCCTTCGTGGCCGTCCCGCTGATGCTGCCGCTCCACGGGGCCGCGGCGCTTGGGGCCATGGCCGGACTGCCGTGCCTCGTATCGGCGGCGGCACTTCCGCGGGCCGCCCGCTGATGCCTGCGCCCTACTGCCTCAGCGCCTCGGTCAACCCGTACGAGAAGAGGACTCCCCCGAAGATGATCCCGGCGAATATGATCCCGTAGCGGATCGCGGCAAAGAGGCGCGTCCCATCGCACGCCATGTACCTGGAGAAAACGGGCATGAATCCCATGAAGACGAAGAAGTGCGAGACGACCACGTGCGCCGCCAGCGTGTCCTCGATCACCGCGTGGCCGGGCCTGTAGTACCACCAGCGCCCCTTGACGGCCAGTATCTCGTAGCAGGCCGCCGACACCGCCGCCACCACCCCGCCGGCCAGCATCGTCAGCCCAAGGCCGGTCTGGCCTGGCCACCGCTTCGTGAATATGCCGCTCAGCCGCAGGGTCACGTACCCCACCTCGGTCAGGGAGCACGCCCACGCGAGGGGCACGTAGAGGGGCGAGGCCAGCACCGTCGCGCCCGAATCCGTGTAGACCCGCTGGGCGGTCCTGAAGCCGCGCGCCAGCAGGTAATCCGGGAAGATCGCGAACATGCCCGCCACCAGGCCCAGCGGGAGGAGACGCGCGAAGACGGCGCCCCACGGCTGCTGGGCCAGGCAGACTACGATCGACAGCCGCAGGAGCACCGACAGATAGCACCAGAAGAGCCCCGCCTCCTGGAACGCGAACGCCCCCATCATGGCCGCGGCCAGCCCGATGAGAGCCGTTGCCAGCCACCAGAGATCCGTCTGGATGTCGAGCCCCTCGACCAGTTCGCGGATCCGCTCGTTGATCACGATCCGAACCTCGGCGGCCGCTTTTCCACGACGGCGCGGACCCCTTCCCTGCCGTCCTCGGTCCCAGCGCTCGTCTTGATGAGAATGGTTTCCGCCTCCAGAGACGCGGCGAAGGTCCTGGCCTGGCCGCCGAGGAGGAGCTCGCGGTTGCGCAGGATGACCGCGCGGGGCTGGAGCTTCAGCCGGCCGGCCGTCTCCTCGATCGCCTTGGGGATGTCCGTCGCCGGCACCACGCGGTGCAGGATCCCCATCGCGCGCGCTTCCTCGGCCCCTATCCCCGGATCTTCGATGATCAACCGCTGCGCCTGAGCCATCCCCACTATGCGGGGGAGCCGCCAGGAGAGGCCGCCGTCGACGCTCAGGCCCGCCCTCCCGTAGCCGACGAGGAACTTGGCCTCGGGAGTACCTATGCGGATATCGCCCGCCAGGGCGAGCGAGAACCCGCCGCCAGCCGCCGCGCCGCCGACCACCGTCATCACCACCGCCGGGCACCCGGCCAGGTACGTCAGCACCGAGTTGAAGGCCTTGGCCAGCGCCCCCAGGTATCCCGAGAGAGAATCGCTCGCCGCCGCGGCCGCCAGGTCCGCCCCGGCGCAGAAGGCACCCCCGGCCCCCTCGATCACCAGCAGCCGCACCTTCTCCGAATCGCCCACCCCGCGCACCACGTCCCCCATCTCGCGCAGCATGTCCTGGTCGTAAGTGTTGCTCCTCTCCGGCCTGTTGAGCACCACCCGCGCGACCGTACCACCCATCTGAACCTGCAGCCTTATCGAATCCATCGCCGGTCTCCGATCACCGCCCGGGCGGCCCCGCCGGAACCGCTCCCAGAATCTCGGCCGTCCACGATTAGATTCCAAAGTATACCCTAGGCACCTATAATCGCAAAACTCATGAAGCTCTCTTTTTACGGCGCCGCGCGCAACGTGACGGGCAGCCGCCACATCCTCGAGGTGAACGGGCACAGGATCCTGCTCGACTGCGGCCTCTTCCAGGGGCGCCGCCAGGAGAGCTTCCAACGCAACCGTCATTTCGGGTTCCCGCCGCACTCGATCCACGCCGTCGTCCTGTCGCACGCGCACATCGACCACGTCGGCGCGCTGCCGGCCCTCGTCAAGGCCGGCTACGGCGGCCCGGTATACGCCACCCCCGCGACGGCGGATCTCGCCGAGGTCATGCTCCAGGACTCGGCTTTCATCCACGAACGCGACGTGGAGATCGTCAACAAGCGGGAGGGCACCAGCCTCGAGCCCCTCTACACGGCGGAAGACGCCCGCGCCGCCGCCGGCCTCCTGCGCCCGGTGCCCTACTGGAAGACCACGGAGGTGGCCGACGGCGCGAGATTCACCTTCCACGACGCGGGGCACATCCTCGGATCCTCGATAGTGAGGATAGAGGCCCGCCGCCGCACGATCCTATTCTCTGGCGACCTCGGGCGGGACGTCCTGCCGATCCTCCGCAAACCCGAGCTGCTCTCCGGGGCCGACGCGGTGATCGTGGAAAGCACCTACGGCGACCGCGACCATCCCCACGAGGGGGACGAGGAGCGCGAGCTGGAGTCGATCATCCGCCGCGTCGCCGGCCGCGGCGGAAAGATCATCATCCCCGCCTTCGCGGTGGGCCGCACCCAGCACCTGACCTACCGGCTCAAGAGGCTTTCCGGCCGTATTCCGGCCATACCGGTCTTCGTCGACAGCCCCCTGGCGGCGGACGTGACCGAGGTCTTCCGCCGCCATCCCGAGTGCCAAGAGCCGGGGACGTGGAAGGACGGGGACCCATTCGGCTTCGAGATGCTGCGCTACGTGCGATCCGTGGAAGAATCGAAGATGCTCAACGAGCTCCAGGACCCTGCCATAATCATCTCCGCCAGCGGCATGTGCGAGCACGGGCGCATACTCCACCACCTCGCACACCACGCCCCGGATCCGCGCAACGCGATCCTCTTCGTGGGCCATCAGGCGGAGCACACGCTGGGACGCCGCATCATGGAGGGCCGCCGGCACGTCCGCGTCCTCGGCCGGGATCTCCAGATAGGCGCCGAGGTCTTGAGGATGGACGGGCTCTCGGCCCACGCGGACCGCCGGGGCCTCCAGGAATTCATCCTCGCCACCGCGCGGACGCTGCGGGACGCCTTCATCGTCCACGGCGAGCCCGCCTCCGCGGAAGCCTTCGCCGCCTGGGTACGGCAGGCCAGCGGCGCCCGTACTATGGTACCGGAGTTGGGCGACCACGCAGACCTCTGACCGGTTATTTGAACCCCGTCCCCCATCCCCGCCGTAATTGTCTGATGAAAGGCCTCCTGGACGGGGATGATACGCGCCGCGCCGTGCCTGGCCGCAATCCTGCTGGTCCCATCGGTCCGGCAGGACGCCGCGCCGAAGAGACCGCCGCCGGACATACGGGCCGACGCGCGGTCCGACTGGGGATGCAACCCGGTGGACGCCGAGAAGGTCATGCGGGCCGCCGCGGGCGAGCTCTGGCGCTTCTTCCCGGAGCGCCGGCTGCCCACGATCCTGGTGGAACCCAAGGGGGGGCCGATAGTGCTCTTCCGCAGGGGCCCAGGCGGCGAGATACTGGTCCGCCTTGACGTCCACGGGACCTACTGGGCGCAGCTCACGTACCAGTTCAGCCACGAATTCTGCCACATACTGTGCGACTACAAGGACAATCCCAACCCCAACAAGTGGTTCGAGGAGACCGTCTGCGAAACGGCGTCGCTCTTCGTCCTGCGGCGTTCGGCCGAGACCTGGAAGATCCGGCCGCCATATCCCCACTGGAAGGACTACGCCCCGGCGCTGCGCTCGTACGCCGACGAACGGATGGAAAAGGCGAGGCTCCCGTCGGGCAAGTCCCTCGCCGACTGGTACCGGGAAAACTCGGAGGCCCTCTCCAAGAACGCGACGGACCGCCTGCGCAACACCGTCGCCGCGACCGCGATCCTGCCCCTCTTCGAGAAGACCCCGGAGGGCTGGGAATCCGTCGGCTTCCTGAACAAGGGGACCTTCGACGCCACCACCACTCTCCGGCACTACCTCGAGGCCTGGCACGCCGACTGCCCGAAGAAGCATCGCGCCTTCGTGCGCCAGTTGGCCGCCGAGCTGGGTTTCGCGATAAGCGCCGCCCCGTGAGCGGCCCCCGCCCGCCTCAGACCACGACGCTGAAGACGGCCTTCAGGTAGCGTCCCTCCGGATAGAGGCTGCTGACAGGATGATCGGGACCCGCCCCCGAGACGCGGAACGTCCGCAGCTCCCGCTCCGACGCCTGATGGACAATCCTGGTGAACTCATCCTCGCCAATCAACCCGCTGCAGGAACAGGAGACCAGGATGCCCCCGGGCCTCGCCACGCGCGCCGCCAGGAGGTTCATGTCGCGATAGGCGCGCCGCGCTCCCGGCAGTTCGCTACGGTCCCGCGCCATCTTGGGCGGGTCGAGCACCACGATGTCGAACTTCTCCCGGCACTGGCGGAGGTAGTTGAAGAGATCCTGGTGGACGAAATCCACCTTAACGCGGTTGAGCCTGGCGTTCCCGCGGGCGGTCTCCAGGGCATCCTCGTCGAGGTCGACTCCCACGACCCGGCGGGCCCCTGCCTTGGCGGCGGCCAGCGCGAACCCGCCGGTGTAGCAGCAAAGATCAAGCACCTCCTTGCCCCTCGCCAGGGAGGCCACGAACCGGCGGTTTTCCCTCTGGTCGCAGAAGAAGCCCGTCTTGTGGCCGCGCGCGAAATCGACACGGTACTCGACGGGGCCCTCGCGCACAACGACCCCCTCCGGCGCGCGCTCGAAAGGCAGCCGGAAACCCTCGAGCCGCTGGATCCGCTCGTCGGCGCGGAAGTGGGCCTTCGGAAAGAACCTCCTCAGCAGCGGTATCTGCCTGAAAAAGCCGATGGAGAATATCTCCACCGCGTGCACATCCGCATACCGGTCCACCACGAGCCCCGGCAGCCCGTCTCCCTCGGAGTGGCAAACCCTGTAGGCGGTCGCGTCGATGCCGAGCGCCTCCCTGAAGGCCGCCGCCGCGCGGAGTCTCTTCTCTATGAGGCCCTCCTCCGGCTCACCCAGCATGCGCAGTGCGATCTCGCTCCCGGGGTTGTAGAATCCGCAGCCGAGCGGCCTTCCGGAACGGTCCACGACGTCGACAATCGTGCCCGGCTCGACAGACCGCTCCGGCCCGGCCACCATCCTGCGGTAGAAATGGAGATGCCTGCGCGTGCCCGGCACCCGCAGGCGGACCACGGGGCGGCCGGACGGCTCCATAGAGGGGGGATGATACACGGCCAGCCGCGGCCGGTCGAGCCTCAGGAGGCGCTCGGGTAGATGCCGAGGACCTTCAGGAAAGTGGTGTGCTTCCTCAGGATCCCTATCGCCGCCGCAAGCCGGCGGTCGGAGAGATCTTCCGTTGCGTCCACGTAGAAGAGGTACTCCCAGGGCTTCCCGGCTATCGGCCTCGACTCAAGCTTCGTCAGGTTCATCTTGTGTCTGGCGAAAACCTCCAGCGTGCGGAAGAGCGCCCCCGGCCTGTTAGCCGTGCCGTAGACGAGCGAGACCTTGTCCCCGCTCCTGGCCGGCTCGCGGGAGATCGCCAGGAACCGCGTGTAGTTCCTTGGATCGCTCTCTATCCCCTCCTTGAGCACCTCCATGTCGAACCGCGCCGCAGCGTCGGTCGACGCGATCGCCGCGGCGTCCATGGCCCCTTCCTCCTTGATCATCTTGACGCTGCCGGCGGTGTCGTAGACCTGCAGGATCGACCAGGCCGGCCGCTGGCGCAGGAACTTCTCGCACTGCGCCGCCGCCTGGGGATGGGCGTATATGCGCCGGATATCCTCCAGGCGCACCCCGCGGTTCGCGATCAGGCTGTGGACCACCCGGAGCTTCGTCTCGCCCACGATGTGGACGTCGAACTCGACCAGCAGGTCGTAATTCTGATGGACCGATCCCCCCAGCGTGTTCTCGATCGGCACTATGCCGTAGCGGCACTCCCCGCTGGCGACCTTCTCGAAGACCCCCCTGAAGGACAGGGTCGGAGAGGTCTTCACGAAGTCCCCGAAGAACTGCCGCGCGGCCTTCTCGCTGAAAGCCCCGTGCTCCCCCTGGAAGGCCGCCGCCTCCGCGCGACACCGCGCGCCCGCAGGCCGCGGGGCAGGCCTCTTCGTGGAGAGATCGAGCCTCTTGCGCATCACGGGGGCGATCACCTCGAGGTCCCTCAGGAGCCGTTCGAGCATCTCGAACGTCAGGCTCTGCGGGCCGTCGGAAACCGCCCTGTCCGGATCGGGGTGCACCTCAACCATCACGCCGTCGGCGCCTGCCGCCACGGCCGCCATCGCAAGGGGTGGGACGCAGCTCCGCACGCCGGTGCCGTGGCTCGGATCGACTATGACGGGCAGATGGGTCCGCTCGTGAAGCACCGGAAGTGCGTTCAGATCGATGGTGTTGCGGGTGGCCGTCTCGAAGGTGCGAATCCCCCTCTCGCAGAGTATGACCTCGCGGTTCCTCCCGGCCTGCAGAACGTACTCGGCCGACTGGAGCCACTCGTCGATCGTGGCGGACAGACCGCGCTTCAGCAGGATCGGCTTGCGGATCTGCGCGCACTCCCTGAGCAGATCGTAGTTCTGCATGTTCCGCGCCCCGACCTGCAGGACGTCGGCGTAGCCGGCCACCAATTCGACCTTGTCCGGCGACATGACCTCCGTGACGACCTTCATGCCGGTGGCCTCTCGCGCCTCGGCGAGTATCTTGAGCCCCTCCTCGCCCAGCCCCTGGAAGGAGTAGGGGGAGGTGCGCGGCTTGAAGGCGCCCCCGCGCAGCATCGTCACCCCCATCTCCGAGAGGCGGCGCGCCGTCTCCAGCATCATCTTCCGCCCCTCGACCGCGCAAGGACCGGCGATGACCACCACCCGCTCGCCGCCGATGGAAATCTCGCCGAGGCGGACCACCGTGTCCTCCGACTTTACCTCGCGGCTTGCCAGCTTGTACGGCTTCGTCACCCGCAGCGCCTGGGAGACGCCCGGCAACAGCTCGAAATCGCGCGGCTCGACCTTCGCCGATCCCACCACGGCTACGACCGAGCGCTCCTTGCCCTCCACCAGGATGGGACTCGCCCCCGCGCGCCGGACGGCCTCCTCGATGGCGCGTATCTCGGCCTCGGTGACCCCGGTCTTCAGCACCAGTATCATGCGCGTTCCCGATCAGAATCCGGAGATTTCCAAAACGCGACCCGGACGCTATCTGAGATCGGCGAATCTCTTGAATTCAGCCACCGCGGCGTCATGGCTCGAAAGCTCCTTGCGCAACGCCTCCTCGTCCGCCTTCCCGCGGACGAGCTCCACAAGGCGCGTGAGGCGTTCGGCGATCTCCTGGACGTACTGATAGGCCCGCCGGCGGATCTTGATGTGGGGCGTGATACGAAAGAGCGCCAGCCCGCAGCGCCGCCGCGCCTCCATCGCGATCTCCTCGCCGTCCCCCTGCCGCCCCTGGATCCACGCCCGCAGCGGCGAGAACCCCTGCTCGTAGGCCTCGAGCGCCGGCCTCACCTTCTCCTCGTCCAGGGGCATGTGGATCCCCGTCGCCTCGATGGCGTCCTCGAAATAGGCCTCGAAACCCTCCAGCCGCTTCCTGACCTCATCCAGCGACACACCCGCCCCCTCCACGAACTCGGTGCAAAGCACCAGGTACTGTCGCAGCAGCTCGCACATACCGCCAACCCGCATCTTCGCCTGCCGCTCCATCCAGACGGCCCACATGCCGTAGCGTTCCCTGTTGCGATCAGCGATCCCCTCCACGCGGGAGTACCATCCCCCCTTCCAGGCCTTCCACGCCGCCGGATCTGGCCTCTTCACCCGCTCCTCGAACGTCTTGCACAACTCCTTGTGCAGGTCGTGCAGCGAGGCGAAATCCCCCGCGACTTCCCTGACGCGCTCCCTCAGCTCCTCGGCGTACGCCTCGGGCGTGCCAACCCGCAGATCGGCCGCCTTCGAGAAGTCATCACGCCCCACCCGCTCAAGCACGCCGCCGTCGTCCTGGAGCTTCGCCACGTAGTGAACCCGGCCCCGATAGAGGATCGACCACGGCTTGCGCCGAAAATGGTAGACCTCCACCCGGAACTTGCCGCCCTCCGGCCTGAAGTTCTGGAAGCCAGGCTGGCCCGCCTCATCGTCGCCCTCCCAAACCAGAGGCTCCTCGTCCTCGCGCCTGCCGCGGCGGAAATCCTCCACCACATCGACCGCGTAAACGCGGGCCCGCAGCAGCGTCTCCTGCGGCAGATCCGTCTCCCCAGACAAGACGAAGATGAACTCGCCATCCCTCTCCTCCAGCGCAAGTTTCAGATCCATCTTCCACTTGGCGCCGGGATCCGGCCCCTCCGCCTCCCAATCCTGCGCGGGCGCATGGACCGGCACCGGGCAGACACAAGCCGCCAGCATGAATTTCAAGATCATGCCACGAATTGCCCCTGGCCGCCGGTGACAAGCCGGCCGGCCGAAGGTATCATAGCCGCCGGGGGTTTTCAACGGTCATGACCCGGAAAGAGTTCGAAAGCGTGATCCGCGAGGCCCTCGATTCACTCCCGGAGCCCCTGCGCAAGAAGATCGACAACGTCGAGATACGCGTGGCCGAATCGCCCGGGCGGCGCGGGGGAGGCGGCCGCGAGCCGGCCCTCTACGGGCTCTACGAAGGCACCCCATACGGCGACCGCGGGCCCGATTACAGCATGCGCCTCCCGGACCGCATAACGATATTCAAGCGCGCCATCGAGCGCGACTGCCGCACCCGCCCCGAGATGATCCGCTGCATCCAGGAAACGGTCCTCCACGAGATAGGCCACTACTTCGGCCTGGACGAGGAGAGGCTTGACGAGCTGGGGATCGGATAGGCACCCGATGCTGGGAAAACCGCGCCGCGGCCCCCCCGACAGATGAAGATAAGGCAGAGGCCGGAAGATTTCACGGTAACCGAACTGGACAGCTACGAGATCTCCAAGACCGGCCCATTCGCGCTGTATCGCCTGGAGAAGTGGGACATCGGCACGATCGAAGCCGTGCGGAAAGTCGCCAGGAAATGGGGCCTGCCCAGGTCGCACCTCTCCTTCGGGGGTCTCAAGGACCGCCACGCCCGCTCCACGCAGGTGATCTCCATCCTCGGCGGTCCCCCCAGGGACTTCCACGGCTCGGTCTTCAGGTTGGAATACCTCGGGCGGTCCAGGGATCCGATCACGCGCGCCAGCTTCTCCGCAAACCGGTTCGAGATCGTCGTCCGCGACCTCCGCGAAATCCCGGACATCGATCCGGTGAGGCGCTGGGGCGTACCCAATTATTTCGACGACCAGCGGTTCGGCTCTCTCCGCGGCACCGGCGGGGAGTTCATCGGCCGGGCCCTCGTCCGGGGGGATCCACAGAAGGCCCTCCGCCTGGCCCTGGCCAGCCCGTCCGCCGAGGATACCGGCAAGACGCGCCGCGTAAAAAGCATGATGCGCGACCGCTGGGGCGACTGGACGGCGTTGAAGTCGTCCCTCCCACGGTGCCCCGAACGTTCGATCGTCTCATACCTGGCCGACCACCCCGGGGCCTACGGGCCGGCCTTCGAGCTGCTCGACACTGACCTACGGGCGCTGTTCGTGTCGGCCTACCAGAGCTACCTGTGGAACAGGATATTGGTCAAGATGCTGGTGGGACTCCCCGACTCCTTTGAAGTCCCGTACGCCGCGGGAAAACACCTGTTCTACAGGTCGATCGACAGCCACGCGCACGAACGTCTCTGCGGCCTGGAGATCCCCCTGCCGGCGCCGGGCCAGAGGTTCGAAGGACCGGTCGCGGAGGCGGCCGCCAGGGCCATGGCCGAAGAAGGAATCGAGCCGCGGCAGCTCAGGCTGAAAAGACTCCGGCGCACCTTCTTCGGGAAAGGCGCGCGGCGCGCGATAGTGGCGCCGGCGGGCCTTTCAGCGGAAACCGGCCGGGACGAGATCAACCCGGGCAGGCTGAGGATGACGCTCCGGTTCGAACTGCCCAAGGGGAGCTACGCCACGATCCTGATCAAGAGGCTCTTCCAGGAGCCCCAAGCCGGGGGGGCGTCCCCCGGCGCGCGCTAGCGCCTCTCCGGGACCGGCCGCGGCTCCGCCACCTCGGACTTCTGCAGCGCCGCAGAGAGGGCCCGCCCGTCGCCGGGGACGGCCCCGCGATAGAAGGCCGCGACGTTGCCCACCGCCCTGACCCAGAAGCGGTCCTCCCCGCAGGAGAGGCGGACCTCTCCGCCGGGCCCCTCCTCGATCCTACCCCCCTTCGTCCACTGCTCGCGATAGAGATGCTCCAGCTGCTTGGCGAACGTGGCCGCCGCGCCCTCCGAGGCGAACGCCAGCACGCCTACTACGGCCGAGCGGCGGCCGTCCTGCCAGACCTGCACCCGGTCTCCGTCCCACCCCATGGCCACGGCATCCGCCTCGCGCTTGTGATCCTCGAACATGACGTGGAGCGTAAGGGCGCCGATAGTGTCCTCCGTGATCTTCCTCCATCCTCCTCCGAAGGCCCCGCCCAGGGGGGCGAGGGCGACCGAGGCCACACCGCGCGGAGATCTGATCCAGTCGTCCGCGAACATGAAGTCCCGCGTGTTCCAAGCGGGCGGCTCCCTGAAGAGCGCCCTGAACCCCTCGCGGCCCTTCTGCTTGTGGATCCGGTGCGCGGCGTACATGCCCCGCAGATACGGATCCATCAGCGTCCGTATGAGGATCGGCGGGATCTTCTTGAGCTGCTCGGCGGCCTCCTTCATCTCCGGCATCGCATCCCCAAGCATCGCGGCCTGCGACTCCATAAGCTGCGCCATCCCCTTCGTGGTGAGCCCATTCATCGCGCCGAGCGCCAGGTCGAGCATCTCGACACCCTGACCCATGGACTTCAACATGTGCACCTGCATCCAGAAGCTGGCCTCCCCCTCGACGAGAAACCTGAAACCGCCGACGGCATCGCCGTTCTTGGCGCTCTCGAGGGCCTTCATGGTCCTGGCCAGGTCGTGCTCATGATCCTGCACCGCGTGCACCAGCTCGTGGAAAAGGAAGGCGTCGAGCATGGATTCCGGCAGCTGGCCCCAGAGGACGTACATCCGCTTCGTCTCTGGATCGTAGTACGCCCCAGCCTGCGTCCTCATCAGGTCCACCACCGTCTTCATGAAGTCAAAGTCCTCCGGCACCAGCCCGAGGAGCTTGTAAAGGCGCGTGTCGGCCTCGATCTTCTCCGGGGGGTACTCCTTGGCGATCTTCTCGCGGACCAGGCGGGCGAATTCGTCCCGGCCCTGGTAGGCGGCCGGTATCTTCGACGCGAGCTTCACCCCGGTGGCCTCCTCCACCCGCCTGGCGAGGGCGTCCACCTTCTCCTGCAGCTTCCGGTCGCGCTCCGGATCCCCCGCCTGGGCCGCGGCCGGCACAGCGATCAAAAACAACGCCGTTACGGTCGAAACGAAACGCATTCGATCCTCCATGGAACGCCGCCTACCCGACAGTATACCTCGCGAAGGAAGGCCGGGAAGCAAAGCCTGCGGGACGCGGAGACCTCAAGTGAAACGACTCGATCCCCGCGACGTATATTTTATTGTGGACCGCCGTAGAGACAGGAGGGTCTTCACCATGGCCAGCAGGCACGGCACCAGCAGGCGGGACTTCATGAAGTTGGCCGCGGCGGCGGCCGCGGCCGTCCCGGAGGCGATACGCGGCACGGCGCTCGGGCTCCAGGGACGCCCCGCGCCCAGCGGCCGCATCACAATGGGTTTCGTCGGCGTCGGCGGCCAGGGGACCGGGGACATGCGCGGCTTCCTGGGCTTCCCGCAGGTCCAGGCCCTGGCCGTCTGCGACGTGGACCGGAACTTCCGCGAACGCGCCAAGGGGATCGTGGACCGGCACCACCGCAACCAGGACTGCAAGGCCTACGCCGACTTCCGCGACCTGGTGACGCGTCCCGACATCGACGCGGTCTTTTGCGCCACCCCCGACCACTGGCACGCCATTATCACGATCGAGGCGATGCGGAACGGCAAGGACGTCTACTGCGAGAAGCCCGAGTCTCTGACCATCCGGGAGGCCCTGCTGATGCGCGACACGGCGCGCCGGTACGGCCGCGTATTCTCCGGCGGCAGCCAGCGCGTCTGGGGGGACTACCACTGGTTCCACAAAATGGTCCGCGGCGGCGCCATCGGCGAGGTGCGCCACGCCTACGCGAACGTCGGCGGCCCGTCGCACGAGATGATCCGCCCGCCCCAGCCGGTGCCGGAGGGGATGGACTGGGACATGTGGATCGGGCCGGCCCCCTGGCGGCCCTACAACAAGGACTACCACCCCTTCAACTGGCGCGGGTGCCGCGACTTCTCCGGCGGAGGGACGACCGACTGGGGCGCCCACACCTTCGGGGGCGCCATGTTCGCCTGCAACGTCCACGAAACCGGCCCCGTGGAGATACGGCTGCCGGACGGCAAGGACTTCAGGCATCCCACGGCGATCTTCCCGAACGGCCTCCAGCTTCACCACGGCGGCGGCTGGGGCGGCATCATCGCGTTCGAGGGCACCCAGGGCCGCATAAGCGAACACGACCGGAACCGGACTGCGCCCGACATCTACATCCCCAACTACAAGGGCAACGGCGGGATATTCGGGGACTTCCTCCACTGCGTGCGCACGCGCGAGAGACCCTTCCGCGACATCGCCGTCGCCGCCCGCACCCTCGTCGTGTGCCATCTGTTCAACATCGCGTACTGGCTGAAGCGGAACATCCGCTGGGATCCGGTAAAGGAGGAGATCGTGGGCGACCCCGAGGCCGGCCGCTGGATGGACCGGCCCCGGCGCGCCCCCTGGACGCTCTGACCGGCGACCCCCATTCGAAGAAAGGACGCGGAGATGAAAGGCGCGATCGCGTTCGCGGTGCTGGCGCTCTCAGCGGCGGATCACGCCGCGGACGACTACGGCGCCAAGGTGGATTCCCTCCTGCCAGGCCTGGGCTCGGCAAACGCGGATGAGCTCAACCGGGCCCAGGAAGCCCTCTTCCGCATGTGCGCCGAGGCCGGCGCCCCCAGATCCGGGGGCCGTGCCGCGGCCTGCGAGGCGGTGGCCTCGCGCCTGCCCAGGGCCAACCCTCAGGCCCGGGTATGGATGCTGCGCCAGCTGGAACGCTTCGGGCGCGCGGAGTGCGTGCAGGCGATCGCGCCGCTCCTGGCCGACCCCGACGAAAGGACGCGCGACGCCGCCGCGCGGGCCCTGGCGGGCAACCCATCTCCCGAGGCCGCCGAGG
>FWPU01010606.1_pt1 | contig 13554 bp, 16 predicted proteins | sample 2228361 | NCBI WGS metagenome assembly FWPU01 (sample SAMEA103939777, study PRJEB20133) | metagenome | reverse complement strand
TAGCCGAACCGACGCTGAAGCTGTCGCCTAAAGGCGAGGGCTTCAACCCTCCCAAAGTGGGACAGTGAAGCATCCGCGGTGGCTTCATCGCGTCCTCCGCCAGAGCGCGTCGAGCGGCCCGGTGGGCTCGAGCATCGGCACCGAGCGCAGGTCGAGCCTTCGGGCCTCGTCGTCCGGCGTGAGCAGCCGGGCGATGGACGTGGCCTGCCTCAGCCCCGGCAGGACGGGCTCGGCCGCCGAGGCGAGCGCCTCGGCGAACTCGGCCCTCCGCCTGGACCAGCGCACCGACCGCGCCGCCGGCGGGAGCGGCACCGACAGGCACAGGGCCGATCCTCCCTCGCTCGCCGCGGTGCGGGGCTGGACGGTGCGCGTCACCAAGAGCGGCCCGCGCGCGAGCCCCAGCACCCCGGGCAGCTCGGCATCGACGAGCACCGTGCGGTGGGCGAGCTGGGGCCACCGCTTGCGCGCCCCGACCAAAAGGTGCAGGCCGGGCCCGGCGTCGTCGGGCTCGACCAGCGACGTCAGGCCCGCCAGCTCGGGCGCGCTCCGGCTCAGCCGGGCGAACACCCGCGGCCGGTCGGCGTTCACCACCACGACGTCGAACCGCTCGCTGCCCAGGCCGCGCAGGGTCAGCTCGTAGCCGGCGCGGTGCGGCTCGGCGCGCTCGAGGCGGGCGTTCACCTTCAGCTCGCCGCCCATCTCGAGGAAGTGCCCGGCCATGGCCTGGCCGATGGCCGCCGCGCCCCCGTCCACCTCGTAGAGGGACCAGCCGCCCCGGGCCAGGGAGGCCACCGCCTCGAGGCTGGTGCCATCGCGCACGTTGGCGCCCAACAGCACCGCGTGGAAGAGCGCCGCCGCCGCCGCCCGCCCTTTCAGCCCGGCCGCGGAGAAGCGCGCCCGCAGCGGGCCTCCGTCGGCCGAGAGCGCGCGGGTCGCCGAGAGGAACCTGAGCGGCGGCGAGGCCCTCTCCCGCGGCGCCGGCCCGAACAGCCGCGCCGCCACCGCCCGGCAGTCGGCCGGCCGCAGCCACGAAGCGAGCAAGTCGGCGACGTCGGGCCCGCCGACTGCCCGTCGCACCAGCACAGCCGGTACGCGGGGGAGCCGCGGTGCATCTGCACGAACCGCGACAGGGGCGAGGCGCCGCTCGCGGCGAAGAGCCGCTCGAGCTCGAGCCGGGCGGTCAGCGCCACCTCGGGAGTGCCGATGGACCAGCCCCGTTCGCGAACGTAAGGCATCGCGGCCCACCCACCCGGCGGCTGGAACACCACGGTCTCCACATGCGCGGCCCGGAGCCGCAGAGCCAACGCCAGACTACCGAGCCCACTCCGCAACGCGCACCAACGATGCTCCACCCTCCCGGTGTCGAGCTTTTGTCGAGCGGGGTGGGGAACTGCAACGGCATGAAAGCCGTGTCCCGAAGCAGTTTCCATTGGTGCACTTCAGGGTGGTCCTGCCGGGCCAGACGGCTCCGCCGCGAGCGGGCCGTGCGCCGTCCCGCCGACCAGCTCCTCGTAGAGCGCGCCCATTTCCGCGCCGAGCTGCTCGAGCTCGTCGCCCGAGAAGGTGGTGCGGGCGCGCGGGAGAATCTCGCGCTCCTCGAACGCCACGTGGCGCCGCACCTCGTCCTCGAGAATCGCCAGCAGGGCGTCGAAGCGCGGCACCGACGGGTCGAGGTCGACGAGCTGGCCGAGCAGCGTCCGGATCGAGCGGTGGTCGTCGTCGGCGCTCAAAAGCCACCGGTCGAGCTCGCCCACGGCAATCGCCGGGTAGAACAGCTGCTCCTCGATGGAAAGGTGCATCGCGAGCTGATCGGCGATGCGCTCGAACAGGGCCCACCTCGCCGAAGGCACCTCGTGCTCGGCCGCCCGGTCGAACAGGCGCAACAGCTCGGCGTGCTGGGTCTCGACGAGGGCGGTGGCATCCATGCTGGCTCCGCGCGCAAGCCCCATACAGGGTCGCCACGGCATGCGCCGTTTTCACCGCCCGCGGCGTCGGACGGCCGCCTGAAGGCCTGCCTGTCTTTCGCTGAACAGTCGGGCAGGAGCGCAAGAACCCGGTGGCGTTGCCCGGCGCGCCCGGGTAGGGTGTCGCCTTTTCCGCATGCGCTACGAGCCGACCCCCGGTCAGGGCCGCACCTCCGCCAGCCTGGTCGACGTGCTCGACCGCGTGCTCGACAAGGGCCTGGTGGTGGCGGGCGACATCCGCGTGTCGCTGGCCGAGGTCGAGCTGCTCACCATCCGCATTCGGCTGCTCGTGTGCTCGCTCGACAAGGCGCAACAGATCGGCCTCGATTGGTGGAGGCACGACCGGTACCTGACCTCGCGGCATTCCTCGCCTGACGCGCTCGAGGCCGAGCAGCTCAGGCGCCAGGTGCGGGCGCTCGAGGCGAAACTGGCCCAGGTGCAGCCGGCGAGACGCGCGGGCCAGAAACAACGACCCTGATCGAGGAGCAACCGATGCCCGTAGAGAGAAGCCCAGGCGGTACCAGTCTCATCGACGTGCTCGACCGCGTGCTCGACAAGGGCATCGTCATCGACGCCTGGGTGCGCGTGTCGCTGGTCGGCATCGACCTCATCACCGTCGAGGCGCGCATCGTGGTGGCGTCGATCGACACCTACCTCAAGTACTCGGAGGCGGTGGGCACCGCCGCGCCCGCATCGCGCCCGCAGATGGAGGTAGCGTCCACCGCGTCGCTGGCGGCCGAGAACGCCGCGTTGCGCGCCGAGCTCGACAAGACCCGCGGCAAACCGCGCAACCGGCCGCGGGCGTGAGAAGGAGCGTCGTTCGCCATGCGCGCCGTGGCGCGACAGCACGACAAGCGCCCGCCGCCCGCGCCGGCGCCGCCCGATGGCGCCCGGCTGGAGCTGCTCGAGGCGCTGTTGCGCGTCGAGGACGAGGAGGCCACCGCACGCCTCTGCCTCGAGTGGCTGTCGTCTCATGCCCACGTGCGGCAGGCCGTCTGCGCGCTCCTCTCGAGCGACGGCGAGATGCTCCAGGGCGTCACCGGGCACAACGTGCGGCAGGCGTCGGTGGCGCAGATCTCCGCGGAGATCGCCGACCGTGCCCACCCGCTGGTGCAGGCTCTGGGCGCCGATTCGCCGGTGGCGCTCGGCCGGAAGGATTCGCCGCTGCCCGTGCCCTCGCTCGCCGTGCCGTTGCGCTCGCCCGACGGCGAGCGAGATCCGGTGGGGCTGTTGGTCGTCGCCGGCGGCCTGCCGCCCGGGCCCGATCTGCTCTGGGCGGCGGAGTGGCTCGGCCGGCGCATCGCGCAGCTCAGGAACTTCCGCATCACCCACGAGCGGCGCTTCGCCCGCGAGCGCACGCTGTTCCGCGGCATCATCGACGCGGTCACCGACCCGGTGCTGCTCACCGACCGCGAGGGCAAGCTCATTCTGGCCAACGTGCGCGCCGAGAACCTGCGCATCGCCAAGGACGAGGACAGCGAGGGCCGCCGGCGCGCGGTGTCGCTGAACAACCTGCTCTTCTCGGCGGCGCTGGCTTCGAAGGCCATGGGCATGAGCGAGCGGGCGCGCAACGAGCTGCTCTTGGTCGACCCGGCCGAGGGCTCGGACTTGTCGTTCGAGCTGCTCTCGACGCCGGTGGAGGACGAGGAGGGCTCGCTGGCCATCGTCTCGGTGCTGCGCAACGTCACCGACCTGGGCCTGGCCACCCGGCAGATCGGCGAGAGCGAGCTGCGCCTCAAGGAGGCCCAGGCCGAGGTGCGTTCCGAGCGCGACCGGCTGGACCTCATTCTCGCCTCGGTGGCCGACCCCATCGTGGTCGCCGACGCGGCCGGCGACATCGTGCTGATGAACCCGCCCGCCGAGCGGCTGCTCACCGTGCGCGGCGACGACCGGGAGGAGGTGCAGCGGCGGGTCTCGGCCAACGACGCGCGCTTCTCCTCGTTCGTCTCGAGCGTGCTCTTCTCGGGCGATCAGGCGGTGGTCAAAGGCCAGCTCAACCTCGAGGACCCGCTCACTGGCGCGCCGATGCCGGTGGAGGCGGTGTCGGGGAAGATCGTCTCCGAGCGCAACGAGCTGGCCAACATCGTCACCATCTTCCACGACCAGCGCGAGGCCCTGGAGCGGGCCCGCCTGTACGAGCAGCTCAAGGCCGCCTCCGCCGAGCTCGAGGAGAAGGTGCGGGCGGCCACCGCCGAGCTGGCCCACCAGAACGAGCTCTTGCGCCGGCAGGCCATCGAGCTCGAGCAGGCCTCGGCCGCGAAGTCTCAGTTTCTGGCCAACATGTCGCACGAGCTGCGCACGCCGCTCAACGCGGTGCTCGGCTACACCCAGATGCTGCTTCAGGGCGTCTCGGGCGAGCTGTCGGAGGCGCAGAAGAAGAGCCTTTGGCGCATCGACTCGAACGCGCGGCACCTGCTCGAGGTCATCAACGAGATCCTCGACATCACGCGCATCGAGGCCGGGCGCATGCCCCTGCACGTCTCGGAGTTCCGCATCGGCGAGCTGCTCAAGGAGGTCACCGCCGAGCTCGAGCCGATCATGGCCCGCTCGCGGGTGCCGGTGCAGGTCTCGGTGGACAAGGGGATTCCGCCGCTGAAGACCGACCGGCAGAAGGTGAAGCAGATCGTCGTCAACCTCTTGTCGAACGCGCTCAAGTTCACCCACGAGGGGTGGATCCGCATCACCGTCGCCTACGACCGTCGCGCGCGCACCGTGTCGGTCGCGGTGCAGGACACCGGCATCGGCATCGCGCCCGAGGAGCACCAGCGGGTGTTCGAGGACTTCAAGCAGGTCGACCCCTCGCCGACCCGCGCCTACGGCGGCACGGGCCTGGGGCTTTCCATCTCGCGTCGCCTGGCCCAGATGCTGAGCGGCCGCATCACGCTCGAGAGCGCGCTCGGCAAGGGCTCGACGTTCACCCTCCACGTTCCTTTGCGGTACAAGCGATGAGAGCGAAGAAGGCGACCAGGCGGGCGCAAGAGAGCACCCCGGCCCCAAAGCCGCTGGTGCTGGTGGTCGACGATTACGGCGACGCGCGGGAGATGTACTGCGAGTACCTGGTGTACTCGGGGTTCCGCACCGCCGAGGCCCGCACCGGCCTGGAGGCCATCGAGCGCGCCCGCGAGCTCTTGCCGGATCTCATCCTGATGGACCTGTCGCTGCCGCAGATGGACGGCTGGGAGGCGACGCGGCGGCTCAAGGCCGACGAGCGGACGCGGCACATCCCGGTGGTGGCGCTCACCGGCCACGCGCTGGCCGGCTTCGACGCGGGGGCCAAGAAGGCCGGTTGCGACGGGTTCATCACCAAGCCGTGCCTGCCCGACGCGCTGGTGGCCGAGGTGCGGCGCATGCTGGAACAGACTCGGACCAGGTCGAAGGGGAAGAGGTAGAAGATGCCCAAGACGGCGAGGAGACGGGCCGGCGTCGAGCGGGCCAGGAAGCAGACGGCGCCATCGAGCGCGAAGCGGAGCGGCACGGCTCGGGCGAAGCTCGATCTGGCGCGCGCGGGCGAGCCGGGCTCCACTCCGGAGCGGCGCCGGGCCTCGGAGGAGAGCGTTCCGCGCGGCAAGTACGTCTACTGCATCGTGCGCAGCCACAGGCCGCTCCACTTCGGGCGCATCGGGCTGGGGCACGACCCGACCGAGGTCAGCACCGTGCACTACCGCGACCTGGCGGCTGTGGTGTCCGACGCGCCGGGCGGCGTGCTCGACCCCACGCGCGAGAACGTGCTCGCCCACCAGCGCGTGAACGAGAACGTCATGCGCGAGCACACGGTGCTGCCCATGTCCTTCGGCACCGTGTTCAAGACGCGCGAGGACATCGTCGAGCTGCTCAAGAGCGCCTACGACGCCTTCGGCGGCGTGCTCGACAAGATGAAGGACAAGCTCGAGTTCGGCCTCAAGGTGCTGTGGGACCGCGACGAGATCATCAAGGAGATCGAAGAAGAGGACGAGGGCGTCCAGAGGCTCAAGAGCGAGATTGCCAGCCAGCAGGGGTCGACCTATTTCGCCCGCGTGCAGTACGGCCGGCTCGTCGACGCCGCGCTCCAGGCCAGAAGCGAGCGGTACGTGAGCGAGATCTTCGACGCGCTCCGCGACGTGTCGGTGGCGTCGCGGGCCAACAAGCCCATCGGCGACCGGATGATCCTGAACGCCGCTTTCCTGGTGGCGCGCGACCGCGAGGCGGCCTTCGACGCGCGGGTGAAGGAGATCGGCGCCCGCCACGGCGAGCTGACCTTCAAGTACACGGGCCCGTGGCCGCCGTACAACTTCGTCAACATCCGGCTGAAGCTCGAGCGGGCGGCGAAGTAGCGGAGGGCTCGTGTTCGTCATCGACCGGCTGCTGACGGGCGGCCTCAAGTTCGTGCTCGACAAGATCGCCGCCGCGGTCGACCAGGAGCTGAACGACCCGGCCGCGCTCAGAGAGGCGCTGCTCGCCGCCCAGATGAAGGCCGAGCTGGGCGAGCTGAGCCCCGAGGACTTCGCCCGCATCGAGGCCGACCTCATGGCGCGGCTCCGCGAGCTGGACGAGCGGCGCGGCGGCGGGCCCATCGAGTTCGGTCAGCTCGCAAGCGCCGAGGTCTCGTTCGGTGGCGAGGAGTGACGGGCCGCGCTGGACCTTCTTCGCCGGCAAGGGCGGCGTGGGAAAGACGACCTGTGCCGCGGCCTACGCCCTGGCCCGGTCCACCGCGTCGCGCGTGCTGGTCGTCTCCACCGATCCGGCCCACTCGCTCGCCGACGCGCTGAATCAGCGCCTCTTTGCGACGGTGCGGCCGGTGCGAGGACGGGCCCGGCTCTTCGCCGCCGAGCTCGACGCCGACCGGGCGCTGTCCCGCTGGCTCTCGAGCCGCGAGGGCACGCTGCGCGCCATCGCCGAGCGCGGCACGTATTTCGACGCCGAAGACCTCGACCGGTTCTTCGGCCTGTCGCTTCCCGGCGTCGACGAGCTCTTCGGTCTGGTCGAGCTCGACCGGCTCTCGCAAAGCGGCGACTGGGACGAGGTGGTGGTCGACACCGCGCCCACCGGCCACATTTTGAGATTGCTCCAGATGCCCGAGGCGCTGGCCCGCATCGCCGGGGTGCTCGACGACATGCAGGAGAAGCACCGCGTCGTCGCCTCGAGCCTCGCCGGCCGGTGGCGGCCAGACTCGGCCGACGCGCTCATCGACGAGCTCGACGAACAGGCGCGCGCGCTGACGGCGCGGCTTCGCGACGAAAGCCGCTGCGTCTTTCGCTGGGTGACGCTCCCCGAGCGCATGTCGGTGGAGGAGACGACGGACGGGCTCGGTTCGCTCGAGGCGTTCGGCATCACCGTCGACGAAGTCGTCGTCAACCGCCTGACGCCGCCTCCGCGCGGCCGCTGCCATTGGTGCGAAGCACAGCGCGCCGAGCAGGCGCGGGTGCTGAAAGAGGCGCAGCAGGTGTTCGGCGCGCGGCGGATTCGCCTGCTCGCGGCCATGCCGGAGGAGCCCCGCGGAACGAGCGCGCTCGGCAGGCTGGGGCGGGCGCTGGTGTCGAACCGGCCCGCCCTCGCGCTGCCCGCATCGCGCCGGAGCGCTCCTCTTTGGCCGCGCGCATCGTCCACCCTGGCGTTGCCGGTACCCCCCAGCGCCCGGCTGCTCCTCTTCACCGGCAAGGGCGGCGTCGGCAAGACGTCGTGCGCGGCCGCGGCGGCGCTGGCGCTGGCCCGGGAGAACCCCCGACGACGGGTGCTGGTGCTCTCCATCGATCCCGCCCATTCGCTGGGCGACGTGTTGGGCCAGACGCTGTCGGACGAGCCAGCGCGGGTCGAAGCGGGGCCGCCGAATTTCTTCGCCCGCGAGCTCGATGCCGATCGCGCCTTCGAGGCGAGCCGTGCGAGGTACCAGGAGGCGGTGGACGCGTTCTTCGATTCGCTCCGCGGCGGCGGCCGGCTCGATGCGGTCTACGACCGCAATGTGGCCCGCGACCTGTTCGAGCTGGCCCCGCCCGGCGCCGACGAGCTGTTCGCGCTGCTCGCGGCGATGGACCTGAGCGTGCCCGTCTCGAAGTCTGGCGAGCACGCGCCATTCGACCTGCTCGTGCTCGACACCGCGCCGACCGGGCACACCCTGCGGCTGCTCGAGCTTCCCGCGAAGGCGAGCGAGTGGGTGCACGCGCTGATGCAGACGCTGCTCAAGTACCAGTCGGTGGCCAGGCTCGGCGCGCTGGCCGAGGACATGCTGCGCCTGTCGCGCCAGCTCAAGGCGTTTCGCGAGCTGCTCGCCGATTCGTCGCGCAGCGCCGTCTACGCCGTCACGCGGCCCGCCGAGCTGCCGGCGAGGGAGACCGGGCGGCTGCTTGGCGCGCTGGCGAAGCTGTCGCTCCCCTGCCCCGCCCTGCTGGTGAACGCGACCGCCTCCGCTGGAGGGCGACGATGCGCCCGCTGTCGCGCTGCCGGCCGGCGCGAGGCAGGTGCGCTCGCCGCGCTCGAACGCCCGCTGGCCTCCTTGCGCCCGAAGGGGCCTGCTGTCATCCTCGCGCCCGCCGTGGCGCCGCCGCCGCGCGGAGCCGAGGCCCTGCTGCGCTTCGCCCTCTCCTGGACGCGCCGATGACGAGACGCCAGCACGCGACGTACGTGTACTGCCTGGTGGAAGCAGATCGCCCGCCATCGCCGGCCCGCGCGCCCAAGGGCATTCCGCGGGCCGGCCCGGTGCGGCCGCTCGACACCGGCGATGGCATCTGGGCGGTCGTGGCGGACGCTCCGCTGTCGGGCTACGGCGAGAAGGCCATCGAGCGGGGGCTCGCGGATCTCGAGTGGGTCTCGAAGGTCGCCCTGGCCCACGAGGCGGTCGTCGAGCACTTCGCCCGGAGCAGCGCCGCGGTCGTCCCGATGAAGCTGTTCACCCTGTTCCGCGACGACGGGCGGGCGGTGGCGCACGTGCAGGCCGAGCGGCGCCGCATCCGCAAGGTGCTCGACCGGGTGCGGGGCTGCGCGGAGTTCGGCGTGCGGCTGGTGCTCGACGAGGCGGCCGCGCTCGAGAGCGTGGAGGGCGCGGCATCGAGCCAACGGGCCACCGGCGGCGCCGGGTACCTGATACGCAAGCGGGCGCTGCGCCAGGCTTCGAACGAAATCTCTGCCGTCGTGTGGGAGGGAGCCGAGGCGCTCTTCGAGACCCTCGCGCGATGTGCCGTCGGCTCGACCCGACGCGCCCCGGTGGCGGCACCAGCCGGACGGCGGCACCTGCTCGACGCCGCCTTCCTGGTGCGTCAGTCGCGCGCCCGGTCGTTCCTCGCGGCCGCAAAGAGGGCGTCGCGCCGGCTCGAGCGATGCGGGTGCGAGGTCGTCGTCACCGGCCCGTGGCCGCCGTACCACTTCGCCGCATGAGCCGCCGCCGATCGATCGCCCGGCGGGTGCTGCCCGACCGCGACTTTTCGCTGCTCGATCTGCTCGACCATTTGCTCGAGAAGGGCGTGGTGCTTCGCGGCGAGCTGATGCTCGGAGTGGCCGGCGTCGACCTCATCTACCTCCAGCTCTCGGCCCTCTTGGGCGCGGCGGATCGCCTGCTGCCGATCGGCGCTCGGCGGCGCGGCGGCCGTGCGAGGTGAGGGCGATGCTCTACGTCTACGCGGTGCTGGAGCATCCGGCCCGGACCGTGCGGGGCGTGCGGCTGATACGCTGCGGCCGGGTGGCGGTTGCCGTCAGCGAGCGCGCCCGAGCCCCCGCGCCGACGCCTCGCACCCTGCGCGCGCAGGACCGAGTGGTGCGCAGGCTGGCCGAGGTGACTTTGGCGCTGTTGCCCGCGCGATTCGGGACCTGGGCGCGCGACGAGGCCGAGCTGGCCACGTTGATTCGCCCGCTCGAGGGGCGGCTCTTGCGCGCGCTGCGCCAGGTGAGAAACCGCGAGCAGATGACGGTGCGCGTGCTCGGCACCGCTTTTCGCCCGGCGACGAGGAGCCGTTCGGGAACGGGGTATTTGCAACGCGCGGCAGGTGCCGTCGGCACACCCGAGCTGCGACGGCTCCGGGACGCGGTGGGGAATCTGGTGCGCGCCGAGCGGGTGCAGCATGGGCGCAGCCCCGTGCTGGCCAGCGTGTACCACCTCGTCGACCGCGGCGCCGCCGACGCATACGTCGCGGCGTTGGAGCGGGCGGTCCGGCCCACGCCTGCGCTTCGCCTGCACGTCTCCGGGCCGCACCCGGCGTACGCGTTCGCCGCGGAGGTGTGGGGGTGAAGCGCCGCCGGACGAGCGGGCGGGTGCAGCCGATGAGCGCGAAGGAGGTCGCCGCGCTCCGCCGCGAGCTGGCGCGAGCGATGAAGCGGCCAAAGACGCCGCGCTGGAACCCGAGCCCCGACGAGGTGCAGCGGTCGGTGGCGAAGTTGGTGCTGACGCTGGTCGAGCTCATTCGCCAGTTGCTCGAGCGCGAGGCCATTCGCCGCATGGACCGCGGCACGCTGACGGACGAGGAGATCGAGAACGTCGGGCTGGCGATGATGCGGCTCGAGAAGACGGTGCGCCAGATGGCGAAGCGGTTCGGGCTGAAGCCCGAGGAGCTGAACCTCGATCTCGGGCCCATCGGGCGGCTGTTGTGAGCCGGTTGCCGCTGGGCCCGTCACGGCGACGCGACCAACACACCCACGAGCGAAGCGCCCTCGCTCGGTGTCCTCCCATCGGCCGTCGCCGCTGCGGCGCGCAACAGGCCGGGTCCGTCGACCGGCGAGCGCGCGAAGACGGCGAAGACCCGCGTGACGCCCGGCTCGACCGTGAAGCTCTCACCCACCATCGTCGGCTGCCGCGCGGCACGGACCGGCGTCGACGCTACCAGGACGCGCGCCCGCTTCGGGCCGACCGCGACCACCGCGAGGTGCCCGTCCTCCGTCGACGCGTACGCCAGCCGAACAAGCTCTCCCGCCTGCGCCCGCGCCTCCGCCGACGGCGACAGCTCGCCGATGAGCCGCGAGGCTCCTCCCAACGACTGCGCGTAGACCCACAACTGGGCCGGCGCGAGCGGCGCAGCGGCGACGACGGCCGGAGGCTGCTCGCGGTCGGGCGCCGACGGGGAAACGATGAAGAGCACCACCGCTCCGAACAGCGCCCCGAGCGGCCCGAACACGCGGGGCCTGCCGAAGTCCGGCGGTGGCGCAGGGCGAAGCGCCGCCAGCACCCGGCTCCGCTCGCGCTCGAGCTCGTCGCGCGTATGGCCCACCTCGCCCGCCAGCGCCCTGGCAGTGATGACGAGCCGGTCGTAGTACGCCCGGCACCGTTCGCATTCGCCCAGGTGCAGGCGCAACGACGATTCCTCCTCGGGGGCGAGCGCTCCGATTGCCGCCGCGGCGATCCGTCGTCGGTAGACGAGCAGGCTCATCCGCCGCCTCCGCGGAGCGCGTCGAGGGCCGAGGCGACATGCGGATCGGCAGCGGCCTTCTCGAGCACCGCCTGGCGCAACGCCCTGCACCGGCTCGCGCTCGTCGCCAGCGCGCGCGCCACGTCCGCATCGGGGAGCTGCCGCATCAACCCCAGCTCGACCATCTTGCGTTCGTCGTACGGCAGCCGCTCGGCGAACGCGCGCACCGCCTCCTTGAGCCTGGCCGCGCTGCCGGCGGGCGTACGCGGCTCGTACGGGCGATCGAGGTCCACCGGTGCGTGCCGGCCCGAGTCGCGGAGCCGTTCCTGGAAGCACCGCGACGCGACCTCGAGCAACCACCGGCCGAGCGGCGCCGCGCCACGGAGCCGCCGCGTCCGATACACGACGATCCACGCAGCCATCACTGCCTGCTCCTGCTCGAACGGGCTCGGAAAGCACCTCGCCGCGAGCGCCCGCACGTCGGACGCGTACCCGTCGTACACGCGCGCAAACGCCGCCTCGTCACCGCGCCCGAAGCGCTCGAGGTCCTCGGGCGACAACCGTTCGTCCGGGCCGGCCATGGCCACGCATCGTATGCGCGCCTGTCACACCCGTGTCACGGTTCCACGCCCGGCCCTCCCACGCGACTGCGCTATGCTGTCAGCCGTCCGGCGCAGGGGATTTCCAGAAGTGCAGATCAGCGCGAAAGTGCCAGGGCGCATCCTCGTCATCGACGACGAGAAGTCGGCGCGGCTGTTGCTCGAGCGAGTCCTCACCCGCGCGGGCCACGAGGTGGTGCTCGTCGAAACGGGCGAGCAGGGCCTGGACCGGCTCGCCAAGGAGCACTTCGACCTCATCATCAGCGACAAGAACCTCCCGGGCATCGACGGCCTCGAGGTGCTGCGAATGGCGCGCGCGAAGATTCCCGGGCTGCAGGCGATCATCATCACCGGCTTCCCCACTCCCGAGACGAAGACGGCCGCCCGGGAGACGGGCGTCTTCTCGTACGTCACCAAACCCTTCGGCATTCTCGACATCCTCGGCACGTGCGACGCGGCCATCATGGCATCGCGCGACGGGGTCAAGAGCGCCCGGCCCTGAACCGCCATGAGCTCGGGGACCGAAGCGGCCCGGCCGGGCGATCTCCGCAGAGATCGCGACTGGCTCCTGGCGCTGGCGGCCGGGAGCTGCGCCATCGTCTGCACGGCGCTGTTGGCGACGCCCTCGAGCGCAAGCCGCGAGACGACCGCACCCGAAGTCGCCCGGGTGACGTACGCGTCGGCCGCGGTGCGGCGCAGGCCGGCGCGCACGCTGGTCTGGGAGGAGATCGGGTCGGGGGCGGCGGTGTACGCGCGCGACTCGCTCTTCGTGCCCCCCGGTGCCGCCGCGCGGGTGACGCTGAACGACGGCTCGGTGCTCGAGGTCGACGAGAACTCGCTGGTGGTGCTCGAGCCGCCCGAGGCCGGCGGCCGGGTCGACCTCAAGAAGGGCAGCCTCGTCGGCGCGACCTTGGGCGCGCAGCTGGCGATTCGGAGCGGCGCGGGCGTGACGTCGCTGTCCGAGCACTCCGAGGCGAGGGTCGAGCTGTCGCCGACGGAAGCGCGCGTCGACGTCTTTCATGGCGCGGCGAAGGTGTCGGGCCGCGAGGGCGAGCAGAAGCTGACCGGGAAAGAGGCGGCCGCGCTCGGCGCCGACGGACGGGTGCAGCCGGCCCGGGCGTACCCGGTCGAGCTGGGTGAGCCGGTCCGCAACGCGCGCTTCTACTTCCGCACCTCGCCGCCCTCGGTACGCCTCACGTGGGAGACGGCGGGCGCGCGCGGCGCCCAGCTCGAGATCGCGCGCGACCGGGGCTTCGCGTACGTGGTGGCGCGCGTTCGAGCGGAGGCGGGTGCCCACGCGCTCGACTCGAAGCCCGGCATCTACTGGTGGCGCATCGTCGATGAATCCGGCCAGCCGCTCTCCGAGTCGCGCCGGTTCAGCGTGGTGGAGGACGTGCCGCCGCTGCTCCTCTCGCCGCGCCCGCGCGAGGTGGTGTGGCACACCCCAAAGCGGCCGCTCCTGTTCCAATGGACCGAGGTGAAGGGCGTCGGCCGCTACCGGCTCGAGGTGTCGGCCGATGCCGACTTCTCGACCCTCGCCTTCTCTGCCGAGGCGAGCCAGCCGAAGCTGTGGCTGGAAGAGATGCTGCCCGAGTCCGTCTACCACTGGCGCGTGAAGTCCGACGAGCCCGAGCGCGGCCAGTCGCACTACTCGAAACCCGGCACGTTCCGCCTCATCCGCAAGCCGCT
>FWPU01010597.1_pt1 | contig 13561 bp, 11 predicted proteins | sample 2228361 | NCBI WGS metagenome assembly FWPU01 (sample SAMEA103939777, study PRJEB20133) | metagenome | reverse complement strand
GTCGCCATACAGGTATGGAGGTGGAATGCCCCCGCAGGGCTTACACAACCCCCGCCCCCTGCCTGCTCCCTGCCGTCGGCGCGGGCCCGCGCTCAAATGGCTGGCAAGGCTACGGGCTCACCCTTTCGTGGGTGTCCGAGTCGTACTGGCTGATCCCGTAAGCGGCCACGCCGACGAGCACAACGCCTCCCGCGATCGCGACGACAAGCGGCGTGCTCATGCCCGCGATGGTCGTCTCGCCGGCTGCGTACGGCTTGGTCGTGGTCGGCAGCATGGCGTTGACGATCGAGTTGGCCGCGTCGGCCTTGACCACAAGGGAGACCTTCTGGCTGTCGGCGATCGTGAGCGTGTAGGTGCCGGCCGCAAGCCCGGCGATCTCGTACCTGCCGTCTTCGCCCGTCACGGCCGAGTACTTGACCTTGCCCAGGGTGTCCAGGATCTTCACCGACACATTGGCCAACGGCTTCTCGTCCATGCTGCTCACCTGGCCCGTCAGAGTGCCGGTTTTGACCTCGACCACGGCCTGCTTGGGCGCAGCCACGCTCATGCCGGCCGAGTAGACCGTGTAGGTCGCCAGCGCAACGGCCATCACAAGACAGAGGATCGCCCGCTTCTTCATCTCCCTTTTCCTCCCTTTCTCTTGGTGGGTTTCCTCAACAACTACCGCCCCGCTTCTCCCGCCCCAGGCCGGCGGGAAAAAGCATTTCACTCAAGAATCGGCCGGACAGAGCCCCGACTTTAGCTTTGTCCTCAGTCGGCCCCCAGGTTCTCGAACCTGAACTCCCTGCGGTTTTCCTCGATCTGCTCGTTGAGTTTTCTCTGGGCCGCGGCGCGCGCTTCGTCAGATCGCTCGCGCCGGACCGTACGCGTCTTGAGTTCGGCCTCGGAGCGCAGAAGCTCTGATTCCAGAACCTCCCTGCGAATCCGCGTCTCTTCGGGTCGGATCCTCTCGCCGCCCATCCTGGCATCGGAATCCCGTTCCTGCTTGCCGCCCAGGCGGAAATCCACGCGCATGGTGTCGCGCTCGCCCCGGTCGAGGCCCATGATGTCAGGGGGCCTCCCGGCTGCCGAACGCTGCTGGGCCAGGGCCGGGGAAAACGGGGCACAAAACAGCAAGGCCGCAAGCAAACTTTGAACCAGGAGAAATCGATACACGATACTTCCCGTTTTGGTCCTTTTCAAGGCCCGCCGCAGGCCGGTCTGCGGCCGGCAAATACAAAAATGAAATCGGGCTACCTATACCACATCGCCAGGGGATGTGTAAAGGGAAAAATCCGCCTCCACCCAGGGCATGCGACCGCGGCGCAGAAAATCTTCACAGCCCCCAGGCTGCTTTCGCTATTTTCTAAAAAACCTCCTGAAGGATGTCAAGTAATTTTTTTGATTTTACAGCAGAAGTGCGTGGCCCTCCTGCCTGCTGGAGGGACGCGCTTCGTCGCGTCCGTCTTCCGGTCTCACGTCTCACCGGGGTGCCCTTGGATCCCTCCATCCCGATTCCCCATGGGCACGACAGAGCGTGCCCCGCCAAAGAAGGGAGCTGCGGGCACGACAGAGCGTGCCCCTCCAAAAGATGCCGAAACGCCTGCCGCCCCTGCCTGCTGGAGGGACGCGCTTCGTCGCGTCCGTCTTCGTCTGCGGGGATCCGGTCCCGCGCAATCCGTAAAATGAAGGACTGACCCCAGGCATCACCCCCAGGCATCACCCTCACGGACCGGCCCGCAGACAGGCATGAGAGAAAGCCTCGATGCGCTCCCTGACGATCGCCTCGGCGCGGCGCAGCGCGGCGGCCGATTCGAAGTGCGATGCCAGGCTGAGAAAGATCGCGTCGTAGGCGGACCTGTCGCAGCCGATGGCCTCGTAGTCGATCCGGGCTTCCCGGTACTCGTCCTCTGCCAGGCAGTACTTGCCGAACCTCGAGCCGTCCGGGGAACGGAAGGGCCAGGAGGTCTTGAGCCTGAAAAAGTCGGCGGCACGGCCCCGGACCTCGGGATGCCCGAGGACAGACGGCCGCGGCTCGGCGCCGATCAGGGCCGACGCATGGGCGAAAAAGGACTTTACGAGGTCCACGTCGGTCACGCAGATGCCGTACAGGTACCAGTCGTCGAGGGAGAGGACCACGCAGGCTTTTTCGGCGTCCGTCAGCTTCTGGTAGCTCAGGCAGAAGTGGCCCGCGCAGAGATCGGCGCCGTAAAAGGAGCAGCCTCGCAGGTCCCTGCCGCCGTGGAGGGAAGGGTGAAGCAGGCAGCCCACGCGGCGGCCTTGCGGATCCAGGAATCCCAGGTATTCGCAGTTGTAGATGGTTTCCAGGAGCTTGCCCTGGGGTTCGGTCGCGCGAACCCACCGGGAGAACTCCTGCAGGGTCGCAGGATCCGGGCGGCCCAGGGACCGAAGCTTTTCGGTGCGCCTCCTGAGCCGCGCGGCCAGGCTGCGCCTCTGCCAGTCCGCATAGTTGTACAGGCCGCAGCAGGCTCCGCAGGACTTGCGGTCGTCGGGCTGGCAGAGAGAATCCACAGGGGTCAGTCCTTCGGGGTCGAGGTCCACAGGGGTCAGTCCTTCATTTTACGGATACGGGGCAAGCACAAAAAAACCCGGGATCCCGGCGCGCGCCGGAATCCCGGGGAGAGCAGACCACAAGAGAAGGTGGTTCAGACCTGCGGCGAGGCTCGACCTCGTGGCTTAGTAGGACAAGACCTTGAACTCGATTCTCCGGTTCTTGGCCCGGCCCGCAGGCGTGGCGTTGTCCGCGATCGGCTTGCTCGGACCGTAACCCTGGACCCTCAGCCGCGACTCCTCCACGCCCTTGGAGACAAGATAGCTCTTCACGGCCTGGGCCCTCCGGAGCGAAAGCCCCGCATTGAGCGCAGCCGAGCCCGTGGAGTCGGTGTGGCCCCCGATCTCGACGACCATGTTGGGGTAGTCGAGAAGCGTTCTGGCGGCTTCGTCCAAAATCGGATAGGACTCGGGCTTGATCACGGCCTTGTTCACGTCGAAACAGACGCCTTCGAGCACGCCGCCCCGCTGCATGAAGCTGCACCCTTTCTCGTCAACCTTCCTGCCGGCCTTGGTATCCGGGCACTCGTCCTTGTCGTCGGTGACGCCGTCGGCGTCGCTGTCCTTGGGGCAGCCTTTGTCGTCCACGGCAACGCCCTTGGGCGTGCCCGGGCACTGGTCGATGCCGTCCCAGACGCCGTCGCCGTCACTGTCCTTGGGGCAGCCCTTCTCGTCCACAATCACGCCGGGCGGCGTGCCGGGGCACTCGTCCTTGTCGTCGGTAACGCCGTCGCCGTCACTGTCCTTGGGAGCCGCCACAGGGGGCGGGGGCGGAAGAGGTTTTTCCTTTCCGCCGAAATTCAAGACCGCTCCCAGGCCCATGACGAGATTGCTCTCCGAAGGGTCGGTCATGAGCAGGTGCCTGACCTCGCCGCGGAGCGAGAACATGTCCGTGAGCTTGTACAGAAGGCCGCCGCCGTACTGGCCGGCAAAACCGGTTTCGTTGAACCTGCTCGTTCTCATGTGGCCGCCGCCAAGACCGGCCATGATGTAAGGGAAGAGGTTGTCGCCCATCACGGGGCCGAAGTGGTACAGGCCGTTGAGAAGGCCGAAGTAATGGTTCACATTCAGCCCGTCATAAGCCTCGGCAGGCGGCGGCCCTTTGAACTGGGAGAAGCTGTAATCGAAGTCCGCTTCAAGGCTGATCCGTTCCGTGAGGAAATACCCGACCCGGCCTCCGACGATCGCGTGATCGTCGACGTTGGGTTCGTCGAAGAAGAAGATTGCACCCGCCATGGGGGCCAGGTAGAAGCCGCCCTTGGCGTGCGGGCCTTCCGCGGCCTGTGCGGCGAGAGCCCCGCCCTGGGCAAGTGCGACGCACAGACAGAAAAGCGAGATCTTTCTTGCCATGGCCATTACTCCTCTTCTGCTTTTGTGAACCGATCGAAATCTCCTTGCATCCGCCTGGCGACAAAGATCGCTTAAGTTCAATAACAACGTTTAAAGAGTTTGTCAACCCGTTATAGAAGGCCCTCCTTCGGAACGTCCGCTGTCGAAGCGACGCTGTTGCCGCGGCCCTCCAGCCGGCCGCCGCGCGGGCAGTTCTGGACCGACGGTCCTTCCGGGGTGTGCAGGCTGCTTTCTTTCCTAATGTTCTTGTTCGAGTTGGCCGATCCTCATAGCAAGGACGCCGGAAACAGACTCTTGCGCTTTTTCAGGGACACCCTTATGATTCAGCCTGGTTGGACAGCACCGCGAGAGAAGGGCATGCACAGAAGCGATCTTCTACGAGAGGTCCTTGCTGAACGTCTGAAAAGCCTTAAACGGTTTGATGCCGGAGCGTCCCCCAAAAGTCTCTCGGGATCCCCAAAGGTCAGGGACCGTCTCAGGTCCGACCCGTGCCTGGCCGATGAAGTCGCCCGGGTGCGGAAGATTCTCGACAGTCTGCCCGAGGTTCGTTCCGAGCGCGTCGCAGAGGTGCGCCGGAAGCTCGCCGAAGGTTCGGCCGCAGTGCCCGGTGCGGCCCTCGCCGAAAGACTTCTCCAGGAAGCGATCCTGGAGGAGATCCTCTGAAATCGGATTTCATGTGCCGGGGGTCGGCTGTCAGGTCCACCCCGGCGCCGCATCACAGAAGACGGACGCGACGGAGCGCGTCCCTCCAAGGTCAAAAGACGGACGCGACGAAGCGCGTCCCTCCAGAAGAGGGGACCGGCAGCCGGCCCGCGTTCCTTTCCCATGGAGGACCACGCTCTGTCGTGGCCCCAGTTGCCTTCTCTGGAGGGGCACGCTCTGTCGTGCCCATGAGGGGAATCGGGATGGTGGGGTCCGAGGGCGCCCCGGTGAGACCAGAAGACGGACGCGACGGAGCGCATCCCTCCAAAGTCAAAAGATGGACGCGACGAAGCGCGTCCCTCCAGGCGGGGCTGGCGCGTACCTGTATCCGTAAAATGAAGTACTGACCCCTGGCCAACCTGGCCAAACGGGTCAGACCGCGGACAGCACCGGGCCCGACTCCCCGCGGGCACGCTTCCAGAACATGTGAAGGGAGCCTGTCAGATTGTCCGTGGGCGCGGACTCGAGCAGCTTGGCGGCCAATTGCCGGAAGCTGCGGCTCGAGGCGGCCTCGGGGTGAAGGTCCACGACCGCACGCTGCACGCGGGTGGACTTGCGAAGATAGGCGTCATGGGGAATCACGCCCAGGCAGGAGACCGACACCTGAAGAAACCGCTGAGCGATCGCGGCCATTCGGTCCAGGATCCGCTTGCCCTCCTGCTCGTCGAAGGCCCCGTTCAGGATGAGCTTGAATTTCTTGCGGCCGTGCTGGAGGGCCAGAACTTTCATGAGAGCAAAGGCATCCACCAGGGAGGCAGGCTCCGGATGAATGACCACCAAGTTGTCCTGCGAGACCAGATTGAAAAAAATCACGTTCGACGAAATGCCGGCGCAAGTGTCGATCAGGACCACGTCGAAGTCTTCCTCCAGCTCCTCGGCCTCGCAAAGGAGCCTGAGCTGCTGCTCGTCCGTAAGGGCCGTGAGTTCCTGCACGCCCGAACTTCCCGGCACGATCAGGATGCCCTCCGGCCCCTGGATCATGACTTCCCTCATGCTCCGGGTGCCAAGGAGCACGTGCGAGAGGTCGTAGTCCGGCGCGAATCCCAGGAGCACAGGCACGCTCGAAAGGCCCAGGTCAGCATCCAGAACCAAAACGCGCAAGCCCCGGCGCTGGATCTCGATGGCGAGATTGATGACCACGTGCGTTTTTCCGACCCCGCCCTTGCCGCTCGAGACCGCAATCACGTAGGGACGGCTCTGGCAGAACCCCTGCGAAACGGAGGAGGACTTGACCGCGGTGTTGACCTGGAGGCTTGGCATCTGGCGTTTCCCTCGGCTTGCGGTGGTTTGTTGGGGTCTCCCGCTCCTGGCGCACGGCCCGAGCTTTTCGGTCCCTGCAGAGGCCGCGACAGGCTGCATTCCCCGGCAAGGCGCCTGGCGCCCGCTGCGCCCCACCGCACCGGTGCAAGCGATATGCCACCGGCTCGGAGCGCGCCGGGCTGGGGCCGTCGTGCGGGGAGTGCTCCTCTCCCGGCGCGAAGGACCCCGGAGGAGAACCTGTCCAAGCCGCGGGCGAAAGGGGAAAATCTCTTTCCGTTTCATGCACATAAGGCCCGCAGCCAGCCCCGCGGGCACGGCGTGCGCCGGGACTTCTGCCGATCAGCCGGTTCCCGGGGAGCTTTCGCCCGCTCATGCCCGGCCTCAGGGCATCGCAGGGTCCGGGGCTGAGAGCGTCAATCCCTTGACTGTCCGGTCCGCCTTTGACGCATGCCGCTTCGGAACCGTGAGCGGGACGAGCTGAAGAGCCGGGGGGCCGCCGGCCGGGGCCGGCCGGGGCCGGAGGCGGGGCGGCAGGACTTCAGGGCGTCTCCTCGTGGAGCTTGCGGCGCTTGATCTTCTCCACGAGGGTGGTCCGGTTCAAGCGGAGCAGGTCCGCGGCCCGGTTCTTGTTGCCGTGGGACCTTTCCAGGGCCTGGGTGATCAGCTCGTTCTCAAACTTGGACACCGCGGTGCGGAAGCAAATGCCGTCGGCCGGAAGCGTGACCGAGGGCGTGGCGGCACCGGGCTGGCCCTGCACCATGTACTGCTGGCGCCTGAGGTCCTCCAGGGTGACGGTGCCCTCCCCCTTGAGAATGACAAGCCTCTCGATGAGATTTTCCAGCTCGCGCACGTTGCCCGGCCAGGAGTAGCTCTTGAGATACTCCATGGTCTCGGGCGTGAACCCTTCGATCGAGCCCCGCAGACGGCGGTTGAAGATATCGAGGAAATGCCTGCATAGAAGGGGAATGTCCTCGGGCCTCTCCCGGAGAGCCGGCAGGTGGATGCGGATCACGTTGAGCCGGTAATAGAGATCCAGCCTGAACTTCTTCTCGTCGATGAGCCGCTGCAGGTCCTGGTGGGTGGCCGCGATGACCCGCACGTCCACCTGGACGCTCTTGTTGCTGCCCACGGGCTCGAAGGACTGCTCCTGGAGCACCCGCAGGAGCTTGGTCTGCAGGTGGGGGCTCATGTCTCCGATCTCGTCCAGAAAGATCGTGCCCTTGTCCGCGATCGCAAACCGGCCCGGCCTGTGATAGAGGGCCCCGGTGAAGGCGCCTTTCACGTGCCCGAACAGTTCGCTTTCCAGAAGGTTCTCGGGGATCGAGCCGCAGTTGACCGGCACCAGGGGCTGGCCGCTGCGCGGGCTCTTGGCGTGGATCGCCCGGGCCACCAGTTCCTTGCCCGTGCCGCTCTCGCCCGTGATGAGAACCGTGCTCGGCGTGGGCGCCACGCGATCGATCAGGCGGAGCACTTCCTGCATCGCCGCCGAGGCGCCCACCAGGGTCTGATCAGGCTGCCGCTGGGCCACGCGGGTCTGGTAGGACTCCCGGGACTGCTCCACCGCGGACCGGACGAGCTCGACCACCTCGTCGTTGTCAAAGGGTTTGGTCATGAAGTGATAGGCTCCCAACTTCATGGCCTCGACCGCGGTCGCAATCTCGCCGAAGGCGGTGATCATGATGATGCTCAGGTGGGGATCGATCCTTTTCAGCTTGGGCAGAAGTTCAAGGCCGGTCATTTCCGGCATCTTGTAATCGACGAAGGCCGCGCGGAACTCCCCTGCCCTGCAGAGGCGCAGAGCCTCGGCGCCCGAGCCGCAGGCCGTTACGGCATACCCGTTCGCCTCGAGCAGCCGCCTGAGGGCCTTCTGAACCGCTGGATCGTCGTCAACCACGAGGAGTTTGGCATCTGCCATTCTTGCCGCTCTGGGGGACGCGTTCCCCGGCGTCCGTCTTCTCAGGTCGATCCGGCGCTGCGTGCCGCCGGCCGCCGCCCGCCTCCGGACCTCGCACCCGAAATCCGGAACCTGCCTTCAGGCGCCCCGTACTCTAACACGTCCTCAAGACCGCCCGTCAACCCTGCGCAAAGGAAACCAGACCAGAAAATTGGCGCCCTGGCCCTCCCGCGACGCCACTTCGATCCCGCCCCCGTACGCCTCCATGAGGCGCCGGCAGATGCTCAGGCCCAGCCCGGTCCCCTTGCCCGGGGGCTTGGTGGTGTAAAAGGGCTCGAAGATCTTGTCCATCCGGTCCGGGGGGATTCCGCAACCGGTGTCCTGAACCGAAAGGACGACAAAGTCCCGGTCCCGCCTCTTCTCTTCCCAGGCCTTGAGCCTCAGCACGCCTCCCTGCTTCATGGCGTCCCGGGCGTTGGAGATCAAGTTGAGCAGCACCTGCTGCAGGGGGTCCGGATCGATGGGGATCCCGGGCAGGCCCTCGGGGATCTGCTCCTCCACGACGATTCCCCGCACGCTCAGCTTCGCCTTGAGAAGCCCGACAGCCTTGTACACCGCGTCCGAGAGGCTTACCGGCTCCTGGGCCGACACCTGGGGCTTGCGCGAGAAGACGAGGAGATCCTCGACGATCTTCTTGCACCGCAGCGCCGCCTCCTCGATGCTCTTCAGATCCTCGTGGCAGGGCAGGGAGGGCTCCATCTCCTTGAGCAGGAGCTGGCTCGCGGAGATGACGGCACTCAGGGGATTGTTCAGCTCGTGGGCCACCGAGGCCGCCAGCTGCCCGATGGCCGCCATCTTTTCGGAGTGGACGAGCTGGCGCTGCATGCGCTTCATCTCCGTGACGTCCTTCTCGTAGACCGCGGCGGCCACGGTCTCGCCGGAGTCGGCGTCCGCGATCGGGTAGCTCCAGCACTGCAAGACCGCGTCCTTTCCGTCCACGACGATCTCGGCGCTCGCCTCCTTTCCGTTCCGGAAGGTCTCCAGGGCCGGGCAGGCTCCGCAGGGAGCGCCCGAGGCGGCGAGCAGGCCGTAGCACTTGCGCCCCTGCATGGCCACGACCGGCACGCCCGCCAGTTCGGCCACGCGGCGGTTTGCCCGGCGCACGGTCAGGTCCGGGCCCACGATCATGACCACGTCGCGGATGGAATCCACGGTCCGTTCCCATTCCTTCTTGGCGTGGAGGACTTTTTCGAAGAGGATAGCCCGCTCCAGGCCGACCGCGAGCATGTCCGCGCACACGGACAGGGCGCTGCGGTCCGCCTCCCGTCTCTGCCAGGCCGCGCCGGGCCTGCCCATCAGAAGCACCCAGCACTCGGGGCCCGAGGTCATGCGCAGGGGAAAGGTGTGAAGCAGCTCGAGATCCTGCGGGCTTCCGGCAGCGGCCCGGGATCCCGCTCCTGCCGGCCCCGCGCAGCCCCCGCGGCGGGCAAGCTCCCCGGATCGCGGGACATCCGCCGGGGGCGCCGGAGGCTCTTCCAAAACCCGGCGGGAGCCTGTGTCCTTCGCCTTTCGGCCCGCGGGAAGTCTCTCGAAGATCCGTCGCTCCAGGTCGTCGAGGCCCTCCCAGCCCAGACTCATGAGTCCGCGGGCCCTGCGGTCGAAGAGGTAGATCCTGCCGGGCCGTCTCTGGCCCTCCTCGAAAAAGCCCACGTAGATCTTCTGGAGATCGCGCGAGACCCCCATCACGGCTTCGCAGTATGCGTAGAGCTGTTCCTGCGGGTGAAGGAGCGAATTGAGGCGCTTGCCCAGGGCCACGATGACCGAGAGGTAGTCAGGACTCGATCTTCGCTTGGTCCGATCCATCGGCCTGCCCTCCTCGACGGACGCCGGCCCTTGAAGGGCCCTGGTCTTCCTAATACCATACTTTGGGGCAAGGCGGAAATCCAACGTGCCGCCAGGAATCCAACCAACGGGCGGGAAGGTCCAACCGGCGGGGAGCCAGTGGAACCGGGACCGCAGGCTGCGCCCCGCGAACCCGAACCGCGGAGGGAACGAACATGAAGAGCGTCGTCGTTCTTCTGGCTCCGGGCTTCGAGGAAATCGAGGCCCTGACGGTCGTGGACGTGCTCAGGCGCGCCGGGGTGCGGGTCGTGACCGCCGGCCTGAGGGAAGGGCTCCTAACCGGCTCGCATGACATCACGGTCAAGCCCGACACAACCCTGGACAAGATCCGGGCCGAGGAGTTCGACATGGTGGTGCTGCCCGGCGGCATGCCCGGCACGACCCACCTGCGCCAGGACGGCCGCGTGAAGAAGCTCGTCGAGGAGATGGCAAGAACGGGCAGGCACACCTGCGCGATCTGCGCGGCGCCCGTGGTGCTGAAAGACGCGGGCGTGGCCCAGGGCAGGGCTGTGACCAGCCACCCGGTGATGCGGGAGGAGCTCAAGGACCTCGACTACCGGGAAGAGCGGGTCGTCACCGATGACAAAGTCGTGACGAGCAGGGGGCCGGGCACGGCCATGGAGTTCGCCCTGGAACTCGTCCGGATTCTGGTCGGGCCGGACAAGGCCGCCGAACTTGCCGCCGCCATGGTGGTCCGCTGAGACGCCCCGGCGCCAGGGGGTCAGGCCTTCATTTTACGGATACCCGACTCCGCCGCGCCCGTTTCGCGAGCCTGGAGGGACGCGCTCCGTCGCGTCCGTCTTCGATGATGCGGCGCCGGGATCTTCTGGTCTCACCGGGGTGTCCTCGGATCCCTCCATCCCGACTCCCCCCCATGGGCACGACAGAGCGTGCCCCTCCAAAGAAGGGAGCTGCGGCCACGACAGAGCGTGGCCCTCCAAGAAAGGAACAGAGCATGCCCGTCAAAGAGGGGGCAAAGCGCCGCCCGCCCAGGAGGGGGACGCCGCCCGGCCGTTCCAGGGCCACCTGCCCAGCTACTGTGCACCAAAGGCGGGGTCCGGACCGTGGTCCTCGGGCGACTGGCCACCCTTCCTGCGCCAGTACCGATACAGGGCGGCCAGCGCGGTCGCGGCGGCCTGTGGCGTTGAAGCAAAGGGCGTCTCCGGGCCATAGAACTCCCGGCAGGCCGCCTTCCAGCCCGGGTGGCCCTGGGGGCATACAATCACGGGCTTGGGATGGGCCGCGATGCCGGTGGCGGAGCTCCCGGCACCGAACATGGCCGCCACGACGCTCCGGTCAGCCTCGAGGAGCGGGGAGGCCACTGCCCAGGGGATGACAGGAATCAGAATCACGGCGTCCGCGTCCGGATGCCTCAGGGCCGCGGCTGCCGCTTCGCCGAAAAGGCCCGACGGGCCGACGTCCAGAGGATTGCCAAGGTTCATCCACGGAGGGGCTTTCTCGCGGAGTCTCCGAAACTCGGGGCCCGACAGCTCTGCGAGCTCGAGACCCTCCTCGACCAGCCGGTCCGCGGCCATGACGCCCAGGGAGCCCGAGGCCGTGACGACCAGTACCCTGGGACCCCGCATGGGCGGGTTCTGAGCAAAGGCTCTCGCTGTTTCCAGGAGCTCCACGGGATCCCGGGCGATCCAGAGGCCTGCCTGCCGGACCAGCGCCTTTTCCAGTGCGCCGAAGCCGGCCATGGAACCGGTGTGGCTCTGGGTGGCCCGACGGCCCGCGTCGGTCTGCCCTCCCAGAAAGGCCAGGACCGGCTTGCGCCGGGCTGCCCGGCGGGCTGCCTCCAGGAAAGGCCTGCCACGCCGGATGCTCTCAAGATACAGCACAATGACAGCCGTGGCCGGGTCCTCTGCCAGGTACTCGACGAGATCCGTCTCGTCGAGATCGGCTCGATTCCCGATGGTGGCCACCTTCGAGACTGCGATTTCCTGGGACGGGGCGGCATCCATAAGGATGTTGCCGAAGACCCCGCTCTGCGCCACGATCGAGATCGTGCCCGGTTTCATGTCCTCGATGAGAATCTCGCAGGTGGCGAAGCGAGCCGGTACGTTGACCACGCCGATGCAGTTGGGGCCCATCAGGCGGACGCCTCCGCGACGCGCCATGGCGGCCAGAGCTTCCTGCCTCGATCGGCCCTGGGCTCCGGTCTCAGCGAATCCTGCGCTCATGACGATCACGGCCTTGACGCCGGCGTCGATGCAGTCGCCGAGCACTTCGGGCACAGAGGGCGCCGGCACCAGGATGCAGGCCAGGTCGATCTCGCAAGGGATCGAGCGGATCGAGGGATAAACCTTGAGCCCCTGGATCTCGCCGATCTTGGGATTGACGGGAAAGACCCTGTCGGCAAACCCGATGCGCGCAAAGAAGCCTGGTAGACCATGGCCGAACCCGAAATGGCGGCTTACACCGACCAGGGCAACAGTGCGGGGATCGAAAAACCTGTCAATTTCCTCAAAGCGGCCCAAGTCGCAAGCCCCCCCCTGACACTCCGGGAGACGGACGGGACGGAGCGCGCCCCTCCAAAAGGCACCCGCCTGGGGTCAGTCCTTCATTTCCCCGGGTAGCGCGCTGTGCAGGATCCTCGCAAGACGAAGACTTTCCTGGAACCCAGGCCACCTCACCACCGAAGACGGACGGGACGGAGCGCGTCCCTCCAGAAGGCAAGGCACGCAGTCCGTCCGGCATTCTTTGGAGGCGCACGCTCTGTCGTGCCCGCGAGCAAAACCGGTTTCAGGCGTCGGGCCATGCCACGCCTCCCGCACCACCGAAGACGGACGCGACAGAGCGCGTCCCACCAAGGACAGTTGCCGGATGCCGGCGGCCGGGCCCCGCTGCCATTCCCGGAAGACTGGCTCCTTCGCTTTCCTTCCAACCGGCCCTTGACCGCTGGCAGGTTCTTTTCACCCTCAAGTCGCAGACACTTCCTCTGGCGCCGCCCTGGGTCTTGCCCTCCGCCTCAGGGCGCCCACGGGGCAAACGTCCGCGCAGGCGCCGCAGCCGGTGCAGATGGTCTGAGCAAGGGGCTCCATGCGAAACGGCGCCACCCGGGTCTGCAGACCCCGCAGGACGAAATCCAGGGCACCGGTCTTGAGAACATGCTGGCAGACCCAGACGCACTTGCCGCACAAGACGCACCGGTTCGGATTGAGGACGATCTCGGGGTGGCTGTCGTCCACCGGCATCTCGGTTGGGAGTTTGCGAAGCCTCCTCGGCTTCAGGGGGATCCTGAGGAACTTTGCCAGGCGCTGGAGCTCGCAGGAGCGGTTGGCCGGGCAGTTCTTGCAGTCCAGGTCGTGGTGGCTCAAGAGCAGTTCGAAAGCAGTCCTGCGCAGGCGGTCCACCCGATCGGAACGCGTTCGGACCCTGAGCCCTTTGCGCACCGGCTCGCTGCACGCGGTCACGGGCGCGTCCCGGCCCTCGATCTCGACGAAGCAGAGCCTGCAGGCGCCGAAGGGGAAGTCCCTCTCGCGCATGGCGCAAAGGTGCGGGATGTAGATGCCCGCGTCCAGGGCGGCCCAGAGCAGGTAGTCGCCCGGCCGGGCCTGGACCGGCTGGTCGTCTATGTAGATGGTGACAGGGTCGTCCATGGTCCCGCTCAGAATCGGCTGTCAGTTGCCGGCTGCCAGGTATCAGGGGCCGTGCCCTGCCCGACACGCCTCAAAACGGACGCGACGGAGCGCTTCCCTCCAAAAGCCCAGAGGCGCCTGGTGTCAGTCCTTCCTTTCACGGGTGGCGCGGTGCAGGATGCTGCCGAGACCAAGACTTTTCTGGAACCCAGGCCGCCGCACCACCGAAGACGGACGCGACGGAGCGCGTCCCTCCAGAAGGCAAGGCACGCAGTCCGTCCGGCATTCTTTGGAGGCGCACGCTCTGTCGTGCCTGCGAGCA
>FWPU01010593.1_pt1 | contig 13567 bp, 6 predicted proteins | sample 2228361 | NCBI WGS metagenome assembly FWPU01 (sample SAMEA103939777, study PRJEB20133) | metagenome | reverse complement strand
GCAAAACGGACTCATTGCGAAGGGCTCTGTGGATGTCTAACATCGTGTTCGGTGGATTTTTGTGCAAATATCGTTATTTTAGAACAACTCTAATATTGAAGGCTTCAGAAACTTGAATCAGGACATTGAAACGATTATCAATAAATCGGAAGCCATTAAAAAAGCGAAGAAAGAAGCCAACGACCGAGAACTAACCAAGAAAGAGAAAAAGGAACTTTCAGACGAAGAAAAAGAATACAAGAGCCTGAGGAAGCAAATCCAAGAAAAGCTAATCAAGTTTGCTACTCGTATACCCGTGTTTATCTACCTGACAGACTATCGAGAAAGAAGCCTAAAAGACGTAATTACTCAATTAGAGCCTGGACTTTTTAAAAAAGTAACAGGTTTATCACAAAAAGACTTTGAATTATTGGTAAGTCTTGGAGTGTTCAACTCTGCCTTAATGAATGATGCCGTTTACAAGTTCAAACGCTATGAAGATGCGAGTTTAGAATATATCGGTATTAACAAACACGAAGGACAAGACGTTGGTCTTTATGACACCGTTTTGAGTAGAAAAGACTATAAAGAAAGTTTTGTAAACGAACCAGAATAAACAAACATCAAGGCTCAACAGCCACACACATTGCCAAGTAGCACCAGCCGACACACAAGCCAAAACTTGCAAAAGAGTTCGTCTGTTCCAACGCACAACCGACAGACAATCAGGACGAAAGAAGAACACCAAACGCACAACAGCAGTTTTGTGTAATGCCTACATTCCGCACCCTTAAATCTCGCTTTTGAGAGTTATTTCTCCCACCGGAAGACAAAAAACGGTCTTTATTTGGTAATATTCTCCCACTCAAACAGTACCCGGCCTTAACGCGACTCAAAGTGGTAGATTGTTCTTATGTGTGTTTTGGGGGGCAAGTGGGAAGAAGTCTCAGGTTTTGAGCCAATTTATGGCCTAAAGTGGGAAGAATAATTCGTAAATCTACATATCATGGGTGCGGAATGTGGGACATAACAAAGCCAAATCACCCTAAAAAAACAGTGGCAAAAAAGGCGACACTGGAAAATACGAACGGCCCGAGCTTTTGCGCGAAACCAAATAAGAACCATCTCTCGGCGCCGTTATCGCCCTAACTGCACGGACAAGCCCACGCCTATTGCGGGTATTCCACCCATGGCGGGCTGGATGCTGGGGCGAAGCTGCCAGCTGAGGTTTTCGCCCACATCAAAACGGGCTAAATGAGCATCCACGAAGGCATCAGCGGCAGTCAAGAAATAGGCTAAGCCGATACCCACGGCGTTTAGTTCGACGTATCGGCGCCACTGATCGCGGTATCGGCGCAGGGCTACGGCATCCAGCTGATTGTACGGCGGCTCCGTAGGATTGGTGTTCGGATCGTCATCTACTAACCACTTGTAGTTGTCGCGCAAGGCGCGGTATTGCCTCACATTAGCTACCTCGGAATACACCAGCGTGCCTAAGGCACCGTAAACGATGGGCAGTTTCCACCACTTCTTGTTGTACACCTGTCCGGCACCGGGTAGGGCTAAGGAGAGCACTACGGCTGTGCGCGGATTGGGATAATCGCCAAAAGTTCGCTGCCAATAGTTGGGATTTTCAGAGCGCAATTTTGTGCTGGAAGTGTCCGCCACTTGCCCTGTTGCCTCACTCAAACAGCAGGCTGTAGCCAAACATACAAACAACGCCACTTTTAGCCAGCCGCGGATTACGGCTGCGCAGGTATCATGATATGGAGAATGAAAGAATAAAAGCCGCTTGCTCAATATCAGGGTTGAATGTCGTTGAGGTTGCGCAGGACAAGCTGGCGCCCGTTGAAATCGGAGACAATGGCCGTCAGGGTAACAGGGCCGGTGGGCGTTGTGGCACTGGCAAAGGTAGCATAAGATTGGGTAAACATAGGTATGCTGCCCGTAGCATCGCTGACAGTCTTATTGCCCGACAGCGGTGTGCCAGCCCCTGAAATGGTAGCGCCGACGATGCGCACGAGCGTGCTCTCCCACTCTTCAGCGTTGGCATTGATCTGATTAATGGTTGTTGTCCGCGCCACGGGCGTCTGTCCGGAGGCCACTACCGCCGAGCGGTCGAGCGGTACGTTGTTGATCTGGAGCAATCCGTTGAACTGGCTCAGCTCCTGGTTAGATACGTCCACCTCGATTTCATCGCCGAGGTTATAGCTGTGGTTGGCCGTAAAGCGCACGAGGATGCCGGCTGAGCCGTCGAGCGCTTGGACGTAAGCATTTCGGCCATTCAGGTTGTTGCCGATGCGGTCGGAGATGACAATGCCGCGAATTTTTCTATCCGAAGGTGCCTGGGTGGTCGTTCCGGTGAAGAGGGCGCGCAGATCGCGGATGCTCATCAGCTGCCCACCTACACCACTGCACCGGTCGCCGTTCATGTTCACGTCGCTGAGGTCGCGGATGTATATCTGCAGCGTAGTGCCAAACACGCTAAGCACGCCGGTGATGGTGCCGTTGCCCGTGGGTGTTGTTTCACCAGCGAAGTCGGCATAACCGCTCGTGCGCAGCACCAGTTTGTTGCCCGAGCAGTCCATGAGGGTGCGGTTGATGCTGTTTTTCGTGATGGGGTCGGCGTACGTCTTGCCGGCATCTGCGGCGATGAACTGCACGCCTTCGAGCCGTATAAGTGTGCTAATATGGCTGTTGTTGAGTTCATTAATGCGGACAGTACGCGGCGCTGGCGCTCCTACCATGGGGCCTTTGACGATCTTTTGGCGCACCTGAACCTCGGTCAGCCCTACGCTGCTGACGCTGCCGCCTTGTTCGAGTACTCCGCCCGACAGCTGCACTAAGTTGTTGTAATCTGTCAGGATGAGGTCTTTGCAATAGATGAAGATCTGGCGGCCTATGGGAAACTGATTGTACAGAAAGCCATCGTTAAAGCGCACTTCTATGCCGCCGCTGGCGTCCTGAATGACCAAGCTCTTGTAGTAGTTGCCAGAGCGGTCGTCCATGACCACCACTCCTCCGATGATAAGATCATTTTTGATAGTGTCAAACCCTCCAGGTGTAATGTGCAGGGCTTTGAGGTCGGCAATAGAAATATTGGGCGTTACGTCAACTGGTTCGCCGCCTACGGGTGGTTCGTCAAATTCGCGTTTTACACAGCCTAAGAGGCTAGCCAATAGAAGGGCGTTAAAGGCGAGATATAGCCAGTGCTTATTCATGGATAGAAAACTTTTTTTCATAATGATGGAAGAGTAGCTGTTTTACTTGGTATTACATGCGCAAGGCTAAGCTGGCGAAGTAGTTGATGCCTGGAGCATACAGCACTTGATTGGTGTACAGGCGCGGGTCGGTGGTATCATTGCGATAGGCATTGCGATAGGCATCTCGACCGGAGACGATGATATTTGTATTGTTGAGCAGGTTGTTTACGCCTAGGTTGAAATAGAGGAAGTAATTGCGCCGTATGCGCCACGATTTGCCGCCAAAGAAATCGAGGGTGAAAGCAGCTGGTGCTTTTTGTTGGTGCAGGATGAGGTTCCATATTTCAGAGCCGCGTTCGAAAGGCTCGACGAAGCCAGCGGTTCGGCGCGTTTGGTCAAAGAGGAACCAAGAGTTATCGGCCCAGTTGAGGGTCAGCGAGGCGAACCAGAATCGCTTGCCCTCGTATCGTGCGCTGGCATAAGCCGTGGTTTGCGGCGTACGCGGCACGTAAAAGTTCTTCTGGTAAACGGTAACGCCATCCAGGATGACATCAGCCGTATTGTCTTGTGTGAGGAAAAGTTTGGGGCGATTGGTGTAGATATATTCCCCCACGTTAGCCGCTGCCGTAAGGGTCAGCGGTGTGAGTGGGCGCACCTCGATGGCTGCTTCAAGGCCCATGTGGCGGCGATTAATGTCTGTCAAGAGCGAAGAGCCGAAGACGCCAGTAGTAGGAGCGTAAAAGAGGAAATTGTCATACTCTCCTTTAAAGGTAGTGTAGTAGCCCGTCAAGCGTGCGCGAGCCAGCGGAGCACGCCATAGGTAGCCGCCTTCGACACTGTTAATGGTATAGGGCTGAGCATCAATGGATTGGTTGCGAATGCGCGGGGAGAGGAAAATATCGCGAAACAACGGCGCGCGTGTGCCATGAAAACCATGAGCATAGACATAGTGGCGGCCACTGAGTTTGTATGTTAAGCCCGCCTTTGCACCATAAGTAATGAAGGTATGCTTCTTGGAGTTGCCCAAGGACTCATCGGGAAAGCGCCCATTCTGCATGTGGCCTGTTCGCCAGAGGGTGGTGAATAGGTTTTCAACGGCCGCAAAGACAAACATCCGCTTGAGGCTGCCCTGCACCTGTAGCCAGCCCATTCCTTTGCGGATGTTTTCATCGTAATCGAAGCCGAAAATCTCCCCTTCGCGCACGATGCGGTTGGGCGTGCGTAAATCATTATCGCGAGCCGATGGGTTGTCTGGTACGTCTTGTTGCGCAAAGCGGTCCCAGTCCACAATGAAATCACCGCCCAAGAGGTCATCTGCGGTTTTGAAGTTGCGCCCCAGGTAATAATGGTAGGAGGCACCGCCATTGAGGGTGAAGCGCTCGCTAAGCGTTTGGCGCAGCACGGCATTGAAGCCAAACTCACGCGCATCGCTGCGGAAGTCGGCCACTACATACTGCGAGCGTTTTCCGGTAACATTGTTTCCTGGTATGCCGTTGGCGTTGAAAATGGTTTCGGTCGAGATGGTGTTGGCTTCCCAAAGGCCGGCCCAGTCAATTTGGCGGAGGTTTTCGTTTTGGCGCAGCATTTCGGCCCATTCAGCAGCTTGCTGTGGGTCTTGCAAGGCGGAGGGCAGCCTGCGGTTGAAGTCGGGTTCTGGATTGATGGCGTTGAACCAATCCAAGCGAGTGAAACCGCTTTTGCCCGTTTGCGCAAAGCCCACCACCATGAGGCTCGTTTGGCGCGAGGGTTTAAAGTCATAACGCAACAGGGCCAAGGGCTGGTGGCTGTGGCTAACGTAGCCGTTGCGTTTTTCTCCATTCCAATAGCCCCAGTATGGGTTGTATCGGGTGGTGCCGGCCAAATCAATCATTTCTTGAAAAGTATCGCCCACCCGCCCGCGCACCGTGGGGGAGCCGAGTATCGTCAGGTTAAGGGCATGACGCTGGTTAAATTGCTTGTCCACGGAGAGGAAATAGGCATAGCCGTCGAAGAAGGTGCCTTCGTACCAGCCCTCCTGTGCCCAGCGTCGGCTGGCGGAGAACGAAACCGCCCACCCTTTTGGCATTAGGCCCGTGTTGGCCGTCAGCATGACCCGATGCCGATAGGTGCGGTTACTGATGGCGTGCGAAACGCGGATTTGCTTGCGCTGAACACTGGCGCGAGTATCAATAAAAGAAGCGCCTCCAATTTCGGAAAAGGCAAATTCCGCCGGCTCCAAGCCAATGACACTTTGGCGCGCGCGCAACACGTCGTTGAGGCCGCCCACTTCACCGAAGAAGGTAATGCCCGACTCTGGGTCATTAATATTGAAGCCATTGAGATAAAGGGGGAAGTTCTCCGAGTCGTAGCCGCGTTCGCGGAAGCGGAAGGTGCTCCAACCAAAATTGGCCGCCGTCTGGAACACATCGCGCGAGGCGTGCAGCAAATTGGCCACCTCGCCCGTGCTGCTGGTTTCCTCAGCTTCCTCTATCAGGATGGTGGGAATGTCCGTGATGTTGGCCTGAAAGCTCTTAGGGTCGCGCTGCAGTTCGATGAATAGCTGTTGCTCAGGGTCACCCAGAATAGTAACGGACATCTCGAAGGGTAAATAGCCAAAGCGCGATACGGTAAGGGTGTAAGTACCTGCCGGTACCTCAAAGATAACGAAGCGCCCACGCGAGTCGGAAGCGCCAAACAGGCCTGTTTGAGACAACACCACGGCTGCATCTACGATGGGAGCGTTATTGTCGGCGTCAATGATAAGGCCTCTTAAGGTGGTTGTTTGGGCGCTAACAGCGCATGCCCACAGGGAGAACAGGAGGAATGTAAGCGAACGAGTCATGCGTGAATAGGAGAAAGAATGGTACCTCATTGGCCATAAGGCTGAGCAAAGGTAGAAAGGCTTCTATACCTGCGCAGAAGGTTACCGTAAATTAACGTAGGCGTTACTCGCTCCACCATCCCGTGAGGTGCTGATTACCTTTGCTCAAAACTGCTGCGCTGTGCATATGAAGAAATCTGTACTACTCATGTCGCTATCTCTTTCCCTGGTGGGAGTTTACCTACAAGGACAATGCCCCATCACCGTTGACGCTGGAGAAGACGTATGGCTATGCCAAGTGCCGGCTTCGGTGCAACTGAATGGCGCCATTTACGGCAGCTACCTGAATTTTTCATGGTCTCCTACGGCAGGCATGCAAGGAGCCAACACACTCAACCCAACGGTAACCGTCAATGGCCCGGCCACCTTCGTGCTTACCGGCCGAGCGGTGGACTTGAACAACAACCTCATCGAAAACGGCAACTTCGAAGGAGGCAATTACGGCTTCACTAGCGATTACACGTACAGCCCGACCAACTTAGTGCCGGAAGGCACATGCGCCATACTGAACAATCCTCAGAGTGCGCACTCTGGCTTTGCTCCCTGCGGAGACCACACCTCCGGTGGTGGCAACATGATGGTGGTCAATGGCGCTGGCACGCCAGGTTTGAACGTGTGGTGTCAAACAGTCAGCATACAACCCAATACACAATACGCCTTCTCAGCCTGGGTAACTTCCGTGCACTCTTCTTCGCCGGCGCGCTTGCAGTTTTCCATCAATGGCACACCCATCGGCCCTATTTTCACGGCACCCTCCACTACCTGTACGTGGCTGAATTTCTACACTACCTGGAACAGCGGTAGCAACACCACGGCCAACATCTGCATTCTCAACCAGAACACTACACTCGGCGGCAACGACTTCGCATTGGACGACATCGTCTTCTCGCCCGTATGCACTGTTACTGACACCGTGCGGGTGCACGTCGTACAATTACAAGCCGTAGCCGCACCGGCCATTTCGGTCATTCCGTGCGAAGGCAGCCCCATTACCCTGAATGGCAACGGCTCCTCTACTGGCCCGAACATTTCCTACCTATGGGAAACAGGTAATGGCAACATTGTATCAGGAGAGACCTCGCTGCAGCCGGTGGTGAATGCTGCTGGTGCTTACACGCTGAACGTCATTTTCAATAACGGCTTCGTCGAGTGCGTGCGAACGGCTACAGTGAACGTCATTCCGAGCAATAACCCCCTGACGGCCTGGATTGGGCCTACCCAGCCCTTAGGCTGCGGTAGCTCCTCAGTGCAATTGCGCGGCTTCACCAACCAACCGGCCTTTGCCCAGTACCAATGGAGCGCTGGGCCGGGGGGACATTTTACTTCTAAACCCGACAGCGCCATCGTATGGGTTGACCAGCCCGGCATCTACACCCTTACCGTAACCAACACCATGACAGGCTGCACCGCACAGGCCACAGTTACGGTGATAGCTGCCACGGAAGCACCCGTAGCGATAGCCTCGGCCAGTGTCTCGGAGTTTTACTGCACCACTGACACTTTTGATTTGAGCGGAGTTGGCTCTTCCAACGGCCCCGCGTTCACACATCATTGGCAAGCCCTTTACGGCGGCCAAGTGGTGGCAAGTGCTGACTCGATTCATGCGCGCGCCAATGCACCCGGGCTGTACGTCCTGCAAGTAACCAACACCACCAACGGCTGCATCACCTACGATACCGTAGTGGTGGCGGATAAGCGCATCTTGCCCGTGTTGTCCATAGATACGCCTGCGGTGTTTACCTGCGCGACTGATACAGTGTGGCTGCACGGACACGTGGACAGCGGCGCTGTGCGCATAGCATGGCAGGGTCTTACGGGTGCTCCTTTTGCCGGCGACACCTTCTCCGCAACCATTGGGGCGCTGGCGCCAGGCATCTACGTGCTGGTGGCCACCGATACGCTGAATTTTTGCATCGCTACCGATACGGTCGCGGTGTTAGCTGATACCTTGGCGCCACTGGCGCACATTGCATCGCCCGACACCCTCACTTGCCAGCAGCCGGAAATCGTCCTTGTCGGAACGGGGTCTTCGGAGGGCGACAGTTATGCTTACCATTGGCGATCTGCCGATGGCGGCAACCTCGTCGGCCCAGATACGCTGCTCAATGCGCGAGCCAATGCACCAGGCACTTACTTTCTGCGCGTAACTGACGTGCACAATGGCTGCACTGCCGAGGTCTCTGCAACAGTCATAGCCGATGCCGACATCGTAGTGGCCGTAGCCAATGCGCCCGAAGTGCTGACCTGTGCGCGCACTACGGTACTGCTTAATGCCGACGGTTCCACTCAACAGCCAGGGCTTCAATATCTTTGGACGACATCCGATGGCTTGCTCCTGGCAGGTGCCAATACGCCTACGCCCACTGCTGGCGCTCCGGGTACTTACACGCTGCGCATCACTAACCCGGCCAATGGTTGCACAGCCTCCGATGAAGTCTTTCTCAACCAGGACACTCAGCCGCCGCTGATAAGCATCGCCGATCCACCCGTGCTTACTTGCCAAACCACCACTCTGATACTACAAGGGCAAGCCAAAGGCACAGAGCCGCTCCAGTACGAATGGACGGCCTCCGACGGCGGAAACATCATTAATGGCGCTCAAACGCCGATGCCTGTCGTCAATGCCGCAGGTACCTACACGCTCGTGGTGCTCAACACCGACAATGGCTGCTCGTCCACCCTCGCAGTGGTTGTCAGCACAGACACGGTAGCGCCCGTAGCACATCTGGCTCCGGCATTACCCATTACTTGCGCCGAGCCTGTACGTGTACTGGATGGCAGCGGCTCTTCTCTCGGCCCTGGTTTTGCCTACCTCTGGAGTGCCGATGCAGGCGGTCGCTTCGTCGGCGGCACTGATGGGCCAACACCCGCGGTGGACGCCGCCGGTACTTACACCCTGACAGTCATTAACACAGAAAACGGCTGCACGCAGAGCGCCTCCGTATCTGTAAGCGCAGATACTCTGCACCCGCCCGCTGATGCGGGCCTGGGCGGCTTGCTCACCTGTGCAGAGCCGATATTTACCCTATCAGCTAACGCCGGACAAACGGGGCCTTACCAGTGCATGTGGCAATCAACAGACGGCAGTTTTGTGGGAGACCCTCATGCTCCAACGGTGAATACCACACAAGCTGGCACCTACGTACTGCAAGTAACTGACCCTAAAAACGGCTGCACCAGTACCAGCACTACGCATGTCCTGGCCGACCAAACGCCGCCCATCGCTGAAATAGTCGCACAGCAGATGGCCATTACCTGTGCCCCGCCAGCCCTCACCCTGCGTGCTGAACAGACCCAGCCCTCGTGGCAGTTATTGTGGACAACCACCGATGGGCATATCACCTCGCCCTCCGACGCTGCTACAATCTGGGTCAATGCAGCAGGTACCTACACCCTCCTCGTTACCAACCTGCAAAATGGTTGCACGGCTTCCAGTAGCCTGTTCGTTGGCGTAGACACCTTGCACCCTGTAGTGGCGATTGCTCCGCCAGAGCGCATTACCTGCGCCCAGCCGGAGGTGATACTTGCTGGACACGTGGCCAGCGCAGGCGCTGATTTTTCTTTTATCTGGATAGGCCCTGACCATCAGCCTATCACCTCCTGGTCAACGCTACAGCCTACTACCACGCAAGGTGGCCAGTATGCGCTACATGTTACTTCAATCCCAAACGGTTGTACGAGTACGGCCAGCGTCATAGTGGACGAAGATAAAACGCCTCCTGTAGCTAACGCCGGTCAGGACACGGTGCTTAATTGCACCCACCCCACCCTTACACTTTCAGGAACCGCCCAAGGTATAGGGCCTGTACTTCTTCAGTGGACTGCTGCCAATGGCGGGCACATCCTTTCAGGAGCTAACACACTCACCCCAGTGGTAGATGCCCCCGGCACTTACACGCTGGTGGTTACCGACGCCCAAAATGGCTGCAGCGCTATCAGTAGCCTTATCGTCGTGGCTGACCAAGATGCGCCTCAGGCCTTCATTGCTCCGGCCGATACACTTACCTGCGCCCGTAGGCGGATAGTGCTGCAAGGCGATGGCGCTCCTACGGCATCGGTGAGCGCAAACTGGACGGCTCACCAGGGCGGCCGCATCGTCGCTGGAGCCAATGGCTTCTCGCCACAAGTGGACGCTCCTGGCCGCTACGTGCTCACCGTCATCAACAGTCAAAATGGCTGCACAGCCACCGCAGAAGTGGTGGTTAGTCAAGACACCATCGCTCCAGGAATAGCAGTACCCACGCCACCAACCCTTACCTGCACCCTTACAACTGTTGCCTTGATGGCTCTACCTGATACCGCAGCCTTTGCCTACCAATGGCAGACCTCAGATGGACACCTTACCAGCGGCGCCAACAGCGCGCAGGCCACCGCCAACCAGCCCGGCGTGTATGTGCTCACCGCTACAGACCTCCGCACCGGCTGTTCCGCTCAGCGCGTGGCTGTCGTCGGCACCGACACCATTTCTCCTCGTATAACCATTGCTGCGCCACCCGTACTGACATGTGCTGTAACGCAAGTGAGCATACAAGCAGCCATCACCAACCTGCCTGCGGCTCTCATCAGCGCCCAATGGAACACAGCCAATGGCCTGATAGTCGGTGATAACCAAACGCTCACGCCTACCGTCGCGGCGCCGGGTACCTACACGCTTACAGCCCAGAACACCGCCAATGGCTGCACGGCCATCAGTATGGTAACGGTAACGCAGGACACTGCCGCCCCACAGGCGCGCATTGCCTCACCCCTGCCTATCACGTGTACCCGGCGCCAAGTAACCTTGGACGCCTCTGCCTCCGCAGGTCGAGGAGCGCTAACATACTCCTGGACAGGGCCTGTGCTCGTGAGCGGACAAGGCACAGCTACACCCGTGGTGGGCCAGTCTGGCACATACGCCCTTTCCATCTCCGATGAGGCCAATGGCTGCACGGCAGTAGCACTTGTTACTGTGCCTGCCGATACAGCGGCACCTGTTGCCAACATTGCACCGCCACCGCCCCTCACATGTGCGCGCACTGCCGTAGTGATTGATGCCACGGCTTCGTCGGGGCAAGTACCGCTGTTGGTGCAGTGGAGCACCACGGGCGGACAGATCGCTTCCGGCCACAATACCCTTGCGCCTACGGTGAGTGCGCCTGGTTCCTATACCCTATTGCTTACCAACGGCCCTAATGGCTGCACCAGCACCGCATCAGCCGTCGTGCAAGAAGACCGCATGCCGCCCGTCGCAAGCGCAGGGCCAGACCAGACGCTCTATTGCCAACAACCCGAAGCCATCCTCATAGGCCAGAGCACTACGCCCGGCCCATTGTCTTTCCACTGGACAGTTGTCAGCGGTGGGCCATTCTCTGCCGACTCCACTACTGCGCAGACGGCAACGCGCTCGCCCGGCACCTATCGGCTCGTCGTTACTCGACTGTCTAACGGCTGCACGGCTTCCGACGACGTACAGGTCAGCGAGGTGCCGCCTCCCGCTTTTTCGCCGCGCATAGAGCAGCCCAATTGCCACCGCAGTACTGGTATCGTTCATTTTGAAGCCATTAGCGGCGGGCAACCGCCTTTCCAATACGCTGTAGATGGAGGGCTACAGTTCCGCCCCGTGCCCCAGTTCAGCGGCTTGGCTCCCGGCACCTACGCGCTGGTGATGCGCGATGCCTTAGGCTGCACCGCCACCGCCTCGGCAGATATTGCGCCGCCCTTCTTCCCGAAGATTGCCTTCGCCAGCATCGCTACGCTGGATTTGGGCGACTCCGTCCAACTGCAGCCTATACTCAACCTGCCCACCGATCAAGTGGCCGATTGGCAATGGTCGCCTGCCGAAGGCCTCTCCTGCGATGACTGCCCAACACCCTGGGCTGCACCTTTACACACCACGCGCTACCGCCTGCGCATCCTCGACAACAACGGCTGCCCTGCAGAGGCCACAGTGCTGGTACCCGTCAGCCGCCGCAGGCTCCTCTACGCACCTAATGTCTTCTCGCCCAATGGCGACGGCTACAACGACCGCTTTACGCTCTACGGCAACTATAGTGTGGTGTCCATCCGCTCCCTACAGATCTTCGACCGCTGGGGCAATCTCATCTTCTCCGGTCAGGACTTGCCCCCCAACGACGATGCCTCCGGCTGGGATGGCACCTTCCGCGGGCAAGAGGTGCAGCCAGGCGTCTATGTCTGGCAAGCCTTAGTGGCCTTTCTCGACGGCGCAGAAGAGGTTTTTGCTGGGGATGTTACTGTTTATCGGTGAGGTAGCGGGAGCACTGTGGTGGCCTAGGATATGGATGGGCCCGAGGGCAGCGTCTTGCGCTTGGTCTTTTAGGTAAAAGCATAGACACCATTTTTTGTGAGAAGAAGGGCACTTACCCTAATGATAACCTATCTTCGCCGAAGAGTTGTCGCTCCACGCCCTGGTGATGCCTGCTGAATAAAATATTAAAGATAGTCGAAAGTCTAATTTATTAAGTCCATAGCATAGAATGGAAGTAAACACAAAAAATAGAAAGTCTCCACCACCAATTCAACGCTTAACCAAACCTAAAAGCTAATAGCTTTTGGCTGGTACGGTGGTAAGTTCTCTCATTTAGATTGGCTTATACCTCAATTGACTAAGTGCTTTCATTATTGTGAACCATTTGGAGGATCTGGAGTAGTCTTACTGAACAGAGAACCTTCACCCATTGAAACTTACAATGATATTGACGGAGAAGTTGTAAATTTTTTTAGAGTACTCAGAGAAAATAAGGACGCTCTGATTGAGCAAATAGCATTAACTCCATTCTCCAGAGAAGAATTCGCCATAGCTTGTGAATTAGATCCGAATTTGACCGCCCTTGAACGTGCAAGACGTTTTTATGTGCGTGCAAGACATGTACGAACGGGCTTAGCACAGACCGCTTCCATTGGGCGTTGGGCAAACTGTAAAAATACAAGCCGCGCAGGCATGAGTGGTGTAGTAAGCCGTTGGCTTGGTGGTATTGAACAGCTCAATTTCATAGCTAAAAGACTTCTAAGGGTTCAAATTGAGAACCGCCCTGCAATAGACGTAATTAAACTATATGACAGCAAAGAAACTCTATTTTATTGCGATCCACCCTATATCCATGAAACACGGGGTGATACAAGATCATATGGTTTTGAGATGGAAAACCATGAACATAAAGAACTGGCCAAAATTCTCAGTTCCATCGAAGGATTGGCCGCTATCTCAAATTATGAGTGTGAACTTATGGAAGAACTATATCCAGCTAGCAAGTGGAAGAAAATTTATAGCCCTCAAAAAACCACTAATTCAACAAAAGACATTCGACAAGAAGTCCTATGGGTCAACTACGATGTCGAGGTACTGAAATCAAAAAGTAATTACTCCTTATTTTGCTGATGAGTAACATTAAACCACTTGACGTTTTAGAAAAACTATATCTGCAGGCAATAAATAATAGAGTTGTTCTGAAATAAGACATTTTTTAAATATAGGCATAGTTTTGGCCTAATTCATTTGAGATTATGCCCTTTTTCTCGTTCTTTGATA
>FWPU01010592.1_pt1 | contig 13569 bp, 11 predicted proteins | sample 2228361 | NCBI WGS metagenome assembly FWPU01 (sample SAMEA103939777, study PRJEB20133) | metagenome | reverse complement strand
CACCAACAATAAATGATTTCTTTAAATCAATCTTATATTCAGCTCTTGATAGAAAAAGCATTTCAGGTTCCGGTTTTCTGCATGAACAATGTTCTTCTGGAAGATGAGGGCAGTAATAGAAATTATCGAACCCGTATTTTTCAATAAACATTCTATTTGTATCTCTGACAAATGATTCATCAACTATTCCTCTCCCAATCCCTGATTGGTTAGAAATCCCGATAAGTTTGAAACCTTTTTCTTTAAGCTTTAAGAGTGATTTTATATCATCGAAAACATTAAGATCCTCGTATCTATTTATATATCCTGAATCCATATTCAATGTTCCATCTCTGTCGAAAAAAACAGCGGCTCTGAACGGGAGCAATTTTTTAATTGCAAGATATACATCATCAGAAGTTATTGCATACATACAATTGAGATCATTTTTATCACATTCTCTTCTGAAGCATGGGCTGCAAGATAATTCTGGTTTGATAACTATATTATTGTTCATAAATGCGTATGGTGGAGGTCCTGTAAGAGCCGGGTCAGTTGAACCAAATATAGCTACCATTGGAGTTCTGACAGCATAAGCAATATGCATCGGGCCAGAATCATTTGTCACAAAGACGTCGCATTCAGAAATAAGAGAAATAAGTTCCCTTAAGGAAGTATTACCGGCAAGGTTGAGGGCTGTATCGGGTGAACGAAAAGCAGGCAGAATTTTCTTATAAATATCATCGGCAATGTTAGTTTCATTCTTGCTTCCAAAGATGATGACACTCCCTCTGGTTTCACTTATGAACCAGTTTATGATTTCAGCAAATCTTTCAGGAAACCATCTCTTTGCAGAACCATATGTTGCTCCAGGATTTACACCGAGTACAGGCCTCTTAAGATTGATTAAATTTTGCCTTGCGGATAATCTTTCCTCGATCTGTAGATATATATAGGGATAAACCAGGCCAGTTTTTATTCCAATATTTTCAAGGATATTGAGGTAATAAAATATCTGGTGTTTTTGTTTATAATCCTCAGGCAAGGGAATCCTTTTTGTCAGTAAAAAGCCTCTTGCATCTCTATTATATCCGATTCTTTCTTCAATTCCAGATAAAAAAGTGAGTAAAGCTGCATCAAATGCATTTTGAAATAGAATTGCGCATGAAATATTTTTTTTGCGTAACATATTTGAGATTCTGAATTTGCCTGTAAAACCTTTATATCTATCTTCATAGAGAATTATTTCATCGATAAAAGGATTTTTATCGAAAATTGCCGAGACCCATGGTTTTACAAGTAAAGAAATTTTCGATTGTGGTAAGCCTTTTTTTAAAGAATGGATTGCAGGAAGTGTCATAACACTGTCACCTATCCAGTTGACACCTCTGACGAGTAAACTCATACAATTCTTATCGAACATTAAATATTTTAACCCGAATGATGGAGCCTTTGCACTAATTAATGCTTGCTGTTTGCCTGAACAGAAGGTATAATTTAACTACAACTGAGTGAAAAGCGAGGGTAAATGTGTACAATTATTTTACTTTTATTAGTAATTATAATAGTTGCAATATTTTCAGTGCAGAATGCATTGCCGGTTACTATAACTTTCTTTTTCTGGAAATTTGAAGCATCCCTTGCAATAATTGTTTTTCTGTCAGCATTATGTGGTTTGATCATAGGCTTGATTGTTTCTTCATTGATAAAGGTAAGGACTTCGAAGAAAGAAAAAGAAGAAGCAACCGTGCCGTCATCAGAAAAACTATAAACGTTTAAAATGCTATTTGATTTTTTTTGATCAATCCCTCCCTTATAACCCGTATCTTGTCATTTGCTGTGTCAACAATTGTAGAGGGGAGTATTTCAGTGGAACAACCATAATCGAAAATCATATCAATTTCATCGTTAAAGTATTTCAAGACCATTTCTGCATTCTTTGCTGGTGGTAGATTGGATGGATTTGCACTTGTTGATGTTATGGGAAAATCTATTTGTTTTGCAAGAAGCAATGCAAAGGACTCCCCCGGAATTCTGACAGCCACTTTGTTTGTCCCTGCGGTAATAACAGAGGATAATGATTTTTTTGCCTGAAGAAGTAAAGTTAATGGTCCTGGCCAGAATTTTTCCATCAGCTTTTCCGCAGTTTTATTTACATGTTCTGCTATTAATGAAAGCTGGTTCTTGTTACCGATGATTAAAGGTATTCCTTTTTCAGATGGTCTTTTCTTTAATTTGATCAGTTTTTTCAATGAATTTTCTAAGTCATACTTAACTCCGAGTCCATAAAATGTTTCTGTCGGGTAGGCAATGATACCACCTCTGTTGAGTATTTCAATAGCAATATTTATACTTTCTTTAAGGTTAGTTTTGTTGATTTTGATTATCGGCATTTAAAATACTAACATATTTGTCCTCTGATGCCAATCTTTGTCTTTTTCACTGGTATATTCTTGCCGGATTCTTCAACTGCTTTTTCGACGAGTTTTACAAGCCCCGTACAACAGGGCACTTCCATGTATGCGACTGAGACCGATTTGATATTGTTATTCTTTATTATGGTTGTTAATTTTTCTCTGTAAGCCTCTGAATTATCAAGTTTAGGACATCCAATAGCAAGTGTTTTACCTTTTATAAAATCTTTGTGGAATCCTGCATATGCATAGGCGCAGCAGTCAGCGGCTACCAGTAAATCAGCACCATTATAATATGGTGCCTGTAAAGGTAAAAGATGAATCTGTACAGGCCAGTTTCTAAGTTGTGGTTCGACTTTTAATTCCGAATTGCTTTTACATGTTTCAGGAACTCTTATTGCCTGAGCCATACTTCCAGGACAGCCGCAGGGAAGTATGGATTTTTGTGTATGTTCATATGGTTCGTGCTTTTTCTGGGCTTCTTCCATGCGCCATACAGCTTCTTTGCCTTTTGTTTTAAGAAGATATTCTTTTGTTGCCTCAATATCAAAGGCTTCTGCTTCTCTTTCTTCAATTTTTAATGCACCTGTTGGACATTCACCTATACAGTCTCCAAATCCATCACAAAAATTTTCTTTAACTAATTTTGCTTTTCCATCTACAATCTGTAAAGCACCTTCAGAACATGCACTTACACAATTCCCGCATCCATCGCACAGTTCTTCATTGATTGTAATAATTTTTCTTCTCATCTTAAACCTCCTGTAATGTCTTTATTATTCTAATTGTATTTCTGTGTTAACCCTGATTTCATGATAAAACAAAATGAGAAAGGAGTCTTTGACTTAAGTCAATGGTGTAGGTTACTCTGAAAATAATTTTAATTTTTCTGGCTCTTTAATTATTATTCTATTGTTTTCTTCAGATATAAGATTTTTTTGTTTAAGAAAAGCCAGTGCTCTTGATAGGGTTTCTGGGATTGTCCCAAGAAGAGAAGCTATTTCTTTTTTCGAATAGGTGAGATTGCAAATTAAATTGCCATCCTGTTCAACACTGTTTTCGAGCAGATACCCGGCGAGTCTTGCCTTAATATCTTTAAGAGATAATTCTTCTATTTTCATGACAAATTGCCTGAGTCTTCTCGAGTAACCACTCATCATCTTGAATGCGAGTTCAGGATATTTTCTGATGAGAGAAAGAATTCCCTCTCTTGATATTCTTATAAGAATCGAATCTTCAATCGCCATGCATGAAGCAGGATAATCCATTGAATCGAAGATTGCTGCTTCTGCTACAGTTTCTCCATTACTATGAATATGCAGGGTATGCTCTTTGCCATCCGGAGATAATTTGTAGATTTTAACTTTACCTGATAGAACAATAAAAAATGCCGATGCTTCCTGTCCTTCTGAGAATATCTGTTCTCCTTTATTTACTCTTCTGATAGAAGTAAATTCAGTGAGCAGAGCAATCTCTTTTTCTGAAAAAGAGTTGAATAAAAATGTTTGCAAAAGAAATTTTCTTATATCCATGTTTGTACAATTAAAATATATTAGTTGTAAAATACAATATGAATTATAACGAAATAATTGCTCTAAGAAAAGCCTTTAAATCTGTTAAAGAAAGACAGAAAAACAGGGTGCTTCCTGATTTCGATAACAGGAAGAATAAATTGAGGTCAATAAGGGAATTTTCTGTTGGTAATAGCGAACTTCTAAAACAGTCTATAAGAAAAATAGAAGAAAATGGTATCAGGGTATTCACTGCAGAAACTGCTGAAGATGCAATAGAAATATTAATTCGGGAAATCGGGGATAAAGAACTTGTTGTAAAATCAAAGTCTAATGTTACCAAAGAAATAAGACTTTCTGATGAATTACAGAGTAAAAATATTCAAGTAATAGAAACAGATATAGGCGACAGAATAATGCAGGTATTAGGCTGTAAGCCTTCCCATCCAACAGGTCCTGTTGCACATCTATCAGCAAAAACGATTGCTGAAGGACTTTCAAAATACTATGGAATGAAAATAAATGATGATCCTGATGATATCGTGAAATTTATGAGAAAAGAAATTAGAGCATATATAGAAAGAGCTGATACTGGAATTACTGGTGCTAATGCAGTTACTGCTGAGGAAGGTTCTATAATTCTTGCGCATAACGAAGGAAATATATTTGAAGTTTTGCGTAAAAAGAAACATATTGTTATTACCGGGATAGATAAAATATATCCGTCTATTGAAGATGCAATCAACATGCTTAAGATAATTTGCTATAATGCAACAGGTTCGTTTATTCCGTCTTTTGTTGAAATTATAAGCGGTGTGAGTAAGACCGCTGATGTGGAAAAAAAGTTTTTCAGAGGAGTACATTCACCACGTGATGTAATTCTCATTCTTCTTGATAATAAAAGAACAGAAATAATTAATGAAGGTTATAAGGAACTTCTTTATTGTATTGATTGCGGGAACTGTCTTTTGCACTGTCCGATGTATAATACAATTGGTACTGAATTCGCTGAGGATAAATATCTTGGCGGAAAGGGTCTTGTTTATCAGAGTGTTTCATTAAAAGAAGTAAATAAAAAACTTGATTTTTGCCTTACATGCGGAAGGTGCAGAAGAAATTGTCCTCTGTCAATAAATATCCCTTCAGCAATAAGAAATCTCAGGAGTGATAATTTTATAAAAGAGTCCTATCTTTTCTTTAAATCTCATCTTTTCTGGGTTTACCAGAATCTTTTACTTCCACTGAAAAATAAATAATAAGGTTTGTAGAAATTGCTTGACAAAATTTAATAATACTAATAAACTAATTGCAATCGGCAACCTATTTCCTACGAGGTAGTCTGATGATTTTACTTAAAAAAAACATTTCATTTACAGCAGTTATCCAATTTGCTCAATCTGTTAATCCCTTTTCATTTGCTGATGGTACGGGTATTTTATTGTTCTTAACAATTACAAATACTTTATTTATATGACATTTTATATCAGAAATACTTAATGAAAAGGAGGAAAAAATGAGTTTGAGTAAACCTAATGCAAGTGCTGCAACAGTAACAACGACAAGGGTCTCACCATCACCATTTTCCGGGTTATGTGTCAACTGTGTTGATGGCTGTCCCGGATATTGTGAGGTTGGAAGATCTGCTTTAAGAGGAAGGGAAATAATCTATCCTCAGCCTTTTGGAAAAGTAATTTCTGGCTCTGAGAAAGATTATCCTGTCGATTTTTCCCATTTTAATATTCATGGAACCTGTGTGGGAGCTGTTGGTGCGGAAGCTGATTCTGATAAGGCAACTTTTCCTAATGTAAATGTAGAAACTGAAATAAACGGAGCAAACGGGAACAAAATAAAAATGAAAGTGCCTGTTTTTACAGGTGCACTCGGTTCAACAGAGGTTGCACGTGTTAACTGGGAAGGAACAGCGATTGGTGCTGCAATCAGTGGGTCAATATTGGTCTGTGGAGAAAATGTATGCGGGATGGATCCAAAAGCTGAAATTAAGAATGGAAAAATTGTTAATTCTCCGGAACTTGCAAGAAGAGTAAAGATTTATAAGGACTGGTACGATGGCTATGGCACAATGCTTGTACAGCTTAATGTAGAAGATACGAGACTCGGGGTCGCAGAATATGCTGTTGAAAAACTTGGTGTCGAGGGTATAGAACTCAAGTGGGGACAGGGTGCAAAGTGTATAGGTGGAGAAGTAAAACTGCCTACACTTGACAGAGCATTACAGTTGAAATCAAGAGGATATATAGTTTTACCTGACCCGGAAAACAAAGCGGTTCAGGAAGCTCATAAACTCGGTGGCATTGCAGAATTTGAACGCCATTCACGCCTTGGAATGGTTGATGAAGAATCTTTTATGAAAGAAGTGGAAAGAGTTAGAAAAATAGGGGCTAAATTTGTAACATTAAAAACCGGAGCATACAGGCCTGTTGATCTTGCAAGAGCAGTTAAATATGCTTCTCAAGCCAAAATAGACCTTCTAACCGTTGACGGCGCAGGTGGTGGTACAGGAATGAGCCCGTGGCGAATGATGAATGAATGGGGTATCCCCACTGTTTATCTTGAAAGTCTTCTTTATAAGTATCTTAAAAGATTACAGGAAAAGGGAGAGTATATCCCCCCTGTTGCTATAGCAGGTGGTATAACACTCGAAGACCATATATTCAAAGCCATTGCTCTTGGGGCTCCTTTTGTGAAAGCAATATGTATGGGCCGTTCAACACTTACAGCAGGAATGGTTGGAAAAACACAGGGTAAATTTATAGAAGAGGCGTATGGAAAAGGAAAGGAGTATGAAGAAGCTCTTCTCAGAACTTTTAATGGCGCTGCAGCATTGAAGGAAAAATATGGCAAAGACTTTAAAAAAATACCCCCAGCTGCAATTGGAATATGGACATATTACGATAGACTTTCAGTTGGTTTAAAACAATTGATGGCTGGAGCAAGAAAATTTGCTCTTCAGTATATCGACAGAAACGACATTATGTCATTAACACGTGAGGCAGCAGATGTATCAGGAATACCATATCTTATGGAAGCAGATATGAAAGAAGTCGAGAACATCTTAGGGTAATGTCAAAACTTTCATGAAAAAGCATCTTAGGATAAGGAGGAAAAAATGCTTAATTTGATTTGCTATAAATACTGTGCATCACCTTTTTGTATGGTTAGCTGTCCTGCAGGAGCAATTAGCATATCTGAAAAGGACAATAATGTTTATGCTGATACAAATAAATGTAACAGATGTGGTATTTGTAGAGGAATGTGTTCGATTCTGAGTTTCGATAAAAATCTAAGAAGAAAAAGACCATGGATGCGTGAGGATTTCGGGAAAAAGTAAGGTAACTATTTAGAGGATATATCATGGAAGAAGAAATACTGGAAGATATACTTTCAGCTTACAGGGGAAATCGCAGTGAGATCGTCCCTATTCTTCAGGAAGTTCAGGATAGTCTTGGTTATTTGCCTGAAAAGGCAATGATGAAAATAGCAGAATTTGTAAGAGTGCCCGAGAGTCATCTGTATTCTGTAGCTTCATTTTATGCACAATTCAGATTGCTACCATTGGGAAGGAAGAGAATTGCTGTATGCAGGGGAACAGCATGTCATATAAGAGGTGCTCCTCAAATTCTGAAAGCAATCGAGCAGAAAATAAATTTAAAAGAAGGAGAAACTTCAGAAGATCTTGAATACACTCTTGAGACTGTTGCATGTATAGGCTGTTGTGCACTTGCACCCTGTATAAGAATCAATAAAGATGTATCAGGTGAAATGACGCCTGAAAAAGCAGAATTGTTATTCTCTGAAAATAATAAAGAGGCAAATGATGAATGATGATAAAATATTTCTTCATGTATGTCAGGGAACGGGATGCATATCAGGAGGAGCAGTCAGACTTTTCAATCAACTTATTGAATTAACAGATAATTCAGACTTTAACCACAAAATTTTTGTAAAAAGAACAGGATGTCATGGTTTCTGCCAGCAGGGTCCACTTATTGTTGTTGAACCACATGGATTCTTCTATACAAAAGTAAAGGAAGATGATGTTAAAGAAATTTTAAGATCACTCGAACCCAATGGTTTTCCTGTTAAAAGACTTTTTTACCACGATCCATTAGCAGGCCGACCTGTACCAGAATATAAAGATATACCTTTTTATAAACTTCAAAACAGAGAAATCCTGAAATATTGTGGAAACATTGACCCTGAAGATATTCAGGATTATATCTCAACAGGCGGTTATAAGGCTTTAAACAAAGCTCTGTTACAAAGCCCTGAAGACATTATTGAAGAGATTAAAAAGTCAGGCTTGCGCGGGCTTGGCGGTGCTGGTTTTCAGACAGGAAGAAAATGGGAATCATGCCGAAATGCAAAAGGTGATATTAAGTATGTTATTTGCAATGCTGATGAAGGAGACCCGGGTGCTTTTCAGGACCGTTCTGTAATGGAGGGAAATCCTCATTCAGTTATTGAAGGGATGATTATTGCAGGTTATGCTGTTGGAGCTCAAAATGGTTTTATTTATGTAAGAGCAGAATATCCGCTTGCTGTCTCAAGATTGAAAATTGCGATAGAACAGGCACGTGAAGAAGGTTTTTTAGGAGAAAATATCATTGATACAAATTTTAGTTTTGATATAGAAATTTTTCAGGGTGCAGGTGCATTTGTATGCGGAGAATCCACTGCCTTAGTGCGTTCGATTGAAGGCAAAAGAGGGATGCCAAAACCAATGCCACGTGCACGTACAACAGAAGAAGGATTGTGGAATAAACCAACACTGCTTAATAATGTCAAGACTTTTGCAAATATTCCGCTGATAGTTAATAACGGAGCTGAATGGTTTTCTTCAAAAGGCACTGACAAATGTAAAGGTACTGCTGTTTTTTCGTTAACCGGGAAAGTTGTAAATTGTGGTCTGATCGAAGTCCCGATGGGTATCACTTTAAGAAAAATCATCTATGAAATAGGAGGAGGTATTGTTGGTGGTAAACATCTTAAAGCTGTTCAGACCGGTGGACCATCAGGGGGTTGCATTCCTGCGCATCTGCTTGATATGCCTGTAGATTTTGATTCTCTAAAAGAAGCTGGAACTATTATGGGCTCAGGTGGAATGGTAATAATGGATGAAGATACCTGTATGGTTGATGTGGCGCGTTATTTTCTTGATTTTACTCAAAGGGAATCCTGTGGACAGTGTATTCCATGCAGGCTTGGAACAGTTCAGATGTTTAGAATTCTTGATGATATAACAAAAGGAAAAGGAAGAAAAGGAGATATTGATTTATTGGTTGAACTCAGTGAATCGATTATGAAAGGCTCAATATGTGGACTTGGTAAGACTGCTCCAAACCCTGTTTTAACAACAATACGCTATTTCAGGGATGAGTATGAAGCACACATTAATGATAAGAAATTCCCTGCAAAAATCTGTAATATGTAATGTTGAACTAACCAGAATAATGCAGGCATTGCTCAAAATTTATTTAACTCGATGATTTTATTTTAAATTAGGACTCAGACATAGTTATTAAAGTTAAGGTGTGGAAAATAAAATTTTTAACAACTGCATTATTCTAATTGCTTTTTTAATTAACCAGAATGGAGATATTTTATGGAAACTTTAACCATAAATATTGATGGGCAGGAGATTATTGCAAGAAAGAATTCAACTGTTCTTGAGACCGCTCTTGAAAATAAAATATTTATTCCGCATCTCTGTTATCACCCTGATTTAAAACCTGCAGGTAGTTGCAGATTGTGCCTTGTGGAACTTGACAACGGAAAAATTGTCACATCATGCAGAATGTCTGTTAAAGAAGGGATGATGATTAAAACAAATAGTCCTGAAATAGACAGAATAAGACGTCCTGTAGTCGAAATGATAGTTTCCAATCATCACATGGACTGTAAGAATTGTCTTAAAAGGGGAAATTGTACCTTGCAACGTATAATGGCTTTTATGAAGATTGACAAACAAAAAATAATACAGAGCTATCGCTTCTCTGATAAAGAAATACCTCTGGATGATTCGAATCCATTCTTTATAAGAGACCACAATAAATGTGTGCTATGCGGAATATGTGTAAGGACATGTCAGGAAATTACAAAAATAAATGCAATAGATTTTGCAGGTAGAGGTATTGGAACTAAAATAGCTACTTTTGGAGATAAACCGATAACTCAATCAAAATGTGTATCATGTGGAGAATGTGTTGTGAGATGTCCTGTTGGAGCACTTGTTGTAAGGAAACCAAAAAAACCTTCTGCAGAAATTAAATCAATCTGTCCTCATTGTGGCGTTGGATGTGGTGTTTATATTGGTGTAAAAGATAATCAGATAGTCAGTGTCAGGGGAGATAAATTTAATCAAATAAATAACGGGATTCTCTGTGTGAAGGGAAGGTTTGGGCTTGATTTTATATCATCGCCAGAGCGTCTGAAAAATCCGATAATAAACAAAAAAGAAGTAACATGGAATGAGGCTTTTGATTATATTGCAAGGAAGCTTAAAAGATATAAAGACGATGATTTTGCGATGATCACATCACCAAGATGCACAAATGAAGAAAACTATATTGCCCAGAAATTTACTCGTGTTGTTATGGGAACTAATAATATTGACACCCCTGTTCGTCTCTGTTCAGGTCCTACACTCGCTGCTTTGAGAAAAACTGGTAACTGGATGGACTTTGACATGATTTATGAAGACCCGAATAAACCGCCTGATCTTCTTCAGAGGACAAAAGATTTTCTTGAATATGCAAATTGCATAGTCCTGGCAGGCACAAACATTACAAAATCATATCCTGTTTTAGGAGTTAGGATAAAAAAGGCTGTAGAAAAAAAATCAAAATTAATTGTTATAAGCCCCAATAAAACTGAACTTACCAGTTGTGCTGATAAATGGCTTCAACCATATCCAGGTACTGACCTTGCTGTTATAATGGGAATGTGTAATGTGATAGTTGAAGAAGGGCTTCATGATGAACATTTTATAAAAACATATTGTAATAATTTTGATGAATTCAAAGAATCCCTTGAAGATTTCTCTCCTGGCAGAGTTGAAAGAATTACCGGCGTATCCCGTGATTTAATAGAAGAAGCTGCAAAAATATATTCAGAAAACAAACCGGGTGTAATATTATGGGGAACAGGAATTACTCAATATTCTCAGGGAACAGAAAGTGTTTATTCACTCATTAATTTTGCATTAATTACAGGAAATATTCAATTCAATCATGCACTGATTCCATTATGGAGGCAGAGTAATGCTCTTGGCGCATGTGATATGGGATGTCTTCCTGATTTCTATCCAGGGTATCAACCTGTTGATTCAGAGGAAATATCAAAAAAGTTCGGTTATTACTGGAATAAAGATATGAACCTGAACCCCGGGCTTACATTAAATGAAATACTCGATGCAGCAATTCAGGGCAAAATTAAATCCATTTATATAATTGGTGCGAACCTTTCTTCTATAATTGCACCTCCCTCCAGAGCTCAAAAGGCGCTGAAGAAAGCGAAATTTGTTGTTGTGCAGGATATTTTTATGAATGAAACATGCGGTTATGCTGATGTGATTCTGCCTGCATCTGGTTCTGGTGAGAAATCAGGGAGTGTCATTAATTTCCAGGGGAAAGTTCAGAGAGTAAATAAGGCTTTAAATCCTGAAGACGGAACAATGACTGATTGGGAAATATTATGCGAGATTGCCAGATATATGAAATGCCCGGGTTTTGAATACAGAAACAGCGATAATATTCTCGATGAAATCAATACAGTAATTCAGGATTTCCAGGTAAAAATTGATAAATTTAATCTTTTCCCACTCTATTTTAGTCCTCCTGAAGAGACAACAGATATGGATTATCCACTTTACATGATTACAGAAAAGGATCTATTTTCAGGTGGAGTAGTTACTGATAAAGTAGATGGGTTGAGAAGATTGAGAATGAAAGATGTTGTATATATGAATCCAAAAGATGCTCATGATTATGTTTTTGAAGAAGATGAGAGGATTGTTGTGGTTTCAAGACATGGTAAAAAACAAGGGATTTTAAAAATTTCAGATTATACTCCTGCTGGAATAATTGTTATGAATATTGATGAAGAAATAAACAGACTTTTCAATCCAGCAATTGATAAGTCTTCGAAAACACCCGAAATGAAGATGTGCGCGGTCAGAGTGGAGAAAGGCAAATCAAAATAAACTAACCTGTCCATTATTTCAACTGCATTTTTTGCGTATAAAGATATAAAATACCTTATGAAAATAGCAATTCTTGGGTCAAGGGGAATTCCTGTGAATTACGGAGGGTTCTAGACACTTGCTGAAGAACTATCAATACGTCTGGTTAAAAAAGGTCACGAGGTTACGGTTTATTGCTGTAAACCATATTCAAAAGACAACAGTAGATATTACAGGAATGTAAAAAGAATATTTCTCCCTACCATTAGAACAAAGGTACTTGAAAAACCAGTATATGCTACTCTGTCACTGATTTTATCAATATTCAAAGATTATGATGTAATTTTAATGCTCGGTATAAGTGTATCTTCTTTATGTTTTATTCCAAGACTTTCTGGTCAGAAAGTTATAATAAATATAGATGGACTCGAATGGCAGAGAAAAAAATGGAATAAATTTATATCAGGGTTACTGAAATTTCAGGAGAAAATGGCTGGAATAACTGCAAATAAAATTGTTACTGATTCTCTGGAAATTAAGAAATATTATTACGAAAAGTACGGGAAAGATTCTATTTATATTTCCTACGGAGCTGAAATAATTGATTGCCCGCCGGGTGAGGCAATGAAAAAATATGGAATCCGGAAAAATGGATATATACTCTATGTCAGCAGATTTGAACCTGAAAACAATCCCTTACTCGTTCGTGAGGCTTTTGAAGAAATAGGCAAGCAGAATATGAAACTCGTAATGGTTGGAGATGCTCCATATGCTGATTCGTATATCAAAAAGGTAAAAAACACAAAAAATCATGACATAATTTTTACGGGTTATCAGTTTGCAGATTCATATAAAGAATTGCTCTCAAATGCTTATTTCTATATCCAGGCAACAGAAGCTGGTGGTACTCATCCAGCCCTTGTTCAGGCAATGGGAGCAGGAAAGTGTATTCTCGCCAATGATATTCCTGCACATAGAGAAGTTTTGAAAGATTCAGGTATATACTTTAAAAATAAGGATGCTCTTAAAGAAGGAATGATTGAATTGATATTGAATGAAGACCTTGTAAAAAGAAAAGGAAAAGAAGCACAGGAAATAGCAATTAAAGAATATTCATGGGATAGAATCGCTGATGAATATGAAAGACTGTTTCAGGAAGTCAGTGGTATTAAACAGGAATATAAATAATGCAGTTTAATGAATTGAGTAATGAACAAAAAATAGTTCTCTTTTCTTCATCTCCGCTTCAGATAACAGAATCTCTAAATAAAGTCTCAAATATCTTAAAAGATAATCACTCAATTGATTATCAGGAAATCTTTAGAATTGCTGCATCCAGTGGTGTTGCTCCTTTGCTTTATCGCAATTTTCAGAAAATAGAGAATTTGCCCCGATCTTTTAAGGATAGATTACTTAATGCATATATGCATTCTTTAAGGAGTAATATACTGAATGCCGAGGAAAC
>FWPU01010591.1_pt1 | contig 13574 bp, 6 predicted proteins | sample 2228361 | NCBI WGS metagenome assembly FWPU01 (sample SAMEA103939777, study PRJEB20133) | metagenome | reverse complement strand
ACAACTTTCGCTTTGCGCGGCAGTGCGGCGCGACGGAATTGGTCGTGCATTTGGTCGATTACTTTCGCGGCGGCGCGGCGCGCGACAACCAGCCGGTGGGAGACGACGGTTGGGGCTGGGCCGGCGACCCGGAGGACCCCATTTGGAACTACGACTCCTTGGCCCGGTTGCAAGAATCGGCCGGGCGGCACGGCCTGAAGATTTGGGCGATCGAGAACTTCGATCCGGCGCTGTGGTACGACATCTTACTAAACGGACCGGAGCGCGACCGGCAGATGGCGCGGTTGCAAGCGCTGATACGAGACGTTGGCCGGGCGGGGATCCGAGCATTCGGATACAACTTTTCCATCGCCGGGGTGGCGGGCCGCAAATCGGGCCCCCTCGCCCGAGGCGGCGCGGAAACCGTCTATGTGGCCGGTCCGGACGAGCGGCCCATCCCCCTGGGCATGGTCTGGAACATGCGCTACGCCCCCGGCGGCTCGGGGCACTTGGCCTTCTTCCCACACGACGAGCTTTGGCAGCGGCTGGAGTGGTTCTTGCGGCACTTGCTGCCGGCGGCGGAGGAGGCCGACGTCCGTTTGGCCGCCCATCCCGACGACCCGCCGTTTCCCGTCCTCCGCAACACGCCGCGCTTGGTGTACCAGCCCTGGATGTACCGTCGCCTGCTGGACCTCTATCCCAGCCGGTACAACGCCCTGGAGTTCTGTCTAGGCACTTTGGCCGAGATGACCGAAGGCGACATCTACGCGGCAACGGAGGAATTTGCCCGCGGAGGCAACATCGCGTACATCCACTTTCGTAACGTGCGGGGGAAGATTCCGACCTATCAGGAGACGTTTTTGGACGAAGGCGACATCGACATGCGGCGGATCGTTCGGATCCTCCGAGACTGCGGCTATGACGGGCCGTTGATCCCCGACCACACCCCGCTGATGACCTGCCAAGCCCCGTGGCACGCTGGAATGGCCTACGCAATGGGATACATGCAAGCTCTGCTTCGCTGCGAGCGAGACGATAGTTTGGCATAATTGCGGCATCGTTGTGTATTGTGGAAACGTAGGAAGTTCCGGGTAACCGCAAGCGTGCGGTATCGCTTCGGCTTCAAACGCGACGTATGCTTTCCAGAGACGCCGCGCGGAGCCACCTGCGTGCATGCGCGACGTCCGCGCGATGCAGGTAGCGGGCAAACGGGTCGGCGAATCCGCGGGTAGCTTGCTTTCTGCACCGTGACAAGCTATCGTCAGGCATGATCCAACCCTTCGCGCGAGGGGTGAATTCGGAATAGTTGACCTGTTTCAACAAATCGGACGGGAAGTATTGCTATGGGCACTTACAAACGGTCGTTGAGGCACGTGTGGGTCGCATTCAGCGTGCTGGTTTGGGTGATTTGGGTAGCGCAGCCGTATCCATTCGAGGCGAAGGCCTCCTCGGCCGCCGTGGAAGAGCAGGCGGATAAGGAGGATTCCAAGGAAGGCGAAAAACCGGAAAAAGCGAAAGATTCTGCGGCAAAGGAAAAACCGGCCGCTAAACAACCGGCCGACGAGGACACGGAGAAGAAGGCGGAGGCAAGCGACTCCCAGAAGGAAAAGCCGGCCGCGGAAGCGAAGCCGGCCGCGGAGCCGCCCAAAACCGCGCAAGCCCCCGCTCAGCAACCGGCGAAACCCGCCCCCGCGACCGCCACGGTCCGACGCGGACTGGTGAAAGTCGAAAAGACGTATAACGCGGTTTTCCAACCCAAGGACATGACGGAGTTGGCCCTGCGCTTTCAAGCGTGGAGTCAGGCGGAAGTCTTGGACGCGGTGGAACACGGTGCCCGGGTGAAGAAAGGCGATGTCTTGGTCCGCTTCAAGACCGAGGACTTGGATCGTGCCATCGCCGATCAAAAACGCTCCTTGGAGGGCGCACGGCGATCCCTCAAGGACGCCGAGGAGTTGCTCACCATCATGGAGAAAACGGTGCCCTTCGACCTGAAGTCCTTGGAAATCAATCTGGAGCAAACCGAACAGGACGCCAAACGCTACTTCGAGGTCGATCGCGAATTGCTGGTGCGGAGCTATGAGATGTCGCTCCGCAGCGCCAAGGAATCGCTTGACTATGCGCGGGCCGAGCTGGAACAGCTGGAAAAGATGTACCAGGCGGACGACCTGACGGAGGAGACGGAGGAGTTGATCCTGCGTCGCCAGCGCTTCGCCGTGGAACGGGCCGAGCTGAGCTTCGTCTTGGCCCAAAATCGGCATGAACAATTCATGAAGATCGACTTGCCGCGGCAGGACGAGGGCATGAAGCGCGATTTGGAGCGCGTGCGACTCCTAGCCGCGCGGTCGCGCATCAGCCTGCCCGCCATGCTGGTGGAGCAGCGCCGGTCCGTGGAGCAGCAGAAGATCGACTTGGAGCGTGCGGAGGAACGGCTGGCCAAATTGGCGGCCGACCGCAAGTTGTTGGATTGCCGCGCGCCGTGCGACGGCATCGCCTATTACGGTGCATTCAATCGCGGAGAGTGGGGCGGCGCCACGTCCCTGCAAAGCAAACTCAAGCCGGGCGGCACCGTCTCCAAGAACGAAGTCCTCTTCACCATCGTGCAATTGCCGACGGAGAAGGTCACGTTCAGCGTGGGTGAAGCCGACATCCGCTGGATGGAGGCCGGACTCGAAGGCACCATCCAGCCGAAGGCCGCTCCGCGGACGTATCTGCCCGTGGTCGTTTCCCAGGTCGCTGCGGTGCCGATTGCGGCCGACAAGTTCGAGGTCGCCGCCGAAGTGACCTTGCCGAAGCGTCCTCTGGGGTTGGTTCCCAGCATGACGGGCACGGCGCGATTCTTGGTGTACGTCAGGAAGGACGCCGTGTTGGTCCCGGCTAAAGCCGTGTTTACCGAGGACTTGGACCCGGCCCGGCGCTATGTCTGGGTCAAGGGCGAGGGAGACCGCCCGGAAAAGCGCCCGGTCGAGGTCGGCGAGGCGGCCGGCGAATCGCTGGAGATCCTCGACGGCTTGCGCGAGGACGAGGTCGTCTACCTCGAAAAGCCCAAGTCGGAAGAGTGAAAACGGCGTGAGAGTCGGTGCCGCGGCGGGCATGGCGGATGACAGCGGTCCCAGTCGGCCGGGCACGTTGCGCGCTTTGGGAGAATCAATCGTGAGAGTCCTTGCCGCGGCGGGCATGGCGGATGACAGCGGTCCCAGTCGGCCGGGCACGTTGCGCGCTTTGGGAGAATCAATCGTGAGCGTCCTGAGCATGAGAGGGGCGTTGGCGGCGGCCGCAGTGATCGGGCTGGCGGGTTGGACCTGCGAGGTTCGCTTCGCGGAGGGGACTTCGCCGCAAGCCCCCACCCACCCCACCCCGAATCTCGCGGCGTCGGAAGGCCCCCGACCGCCCGACGTCGAGCAGCCTTCCGGCGAAGCCGTCGCCGCCGCTCTGCGTAGGGGGGTGGATTTCCTCCTCTTGCGGCAGAACCGCGACGGCTCGTGGGGTTCCGCGCGAAATACCAAGGAGTTGAACATCTACGCACCCGTGCCCGGCGCGCACCAGGGATTCCGCGCGGCGACGACGTCGTTGTGCATCTCGGCCCTGATCGACAGCAGAGACGATCGTCCGGAAGTGGCGGAGGCCGTCGAGCGCGGCGAGGTCTGGCTGCGGGAGAATCTGCCGCGGGTGCGTCGTGCGACCCCCGACGCCATCTACAACAATTGGGCCCATGCCTACGCCTTGCAAGCCCTGGCCCGGCTGGTGGCAAGGCACGAGGGCGATCCGGCTCGCCAAGAGACCCTCCGCGAACTGATGCGGGGCCAGCTCGATCGGTTGACCCGCTACGAATGCGTGGACGGCGGTTGGGCCTACTACGACTTCGACTACGGGACGCAGAAGCCTGCCGGTTCGACCATCAGTTTCGTCACGGCCACGGTCTTGACGGCCTTTCACGAAGCCCAAGCGGCGGGGTTGGAAATCCCTTCCCGCCTGGTGGATCGCGCCAAGGCCTCCATCCTCCGCCAGCGCAAGCCGGATTTCACCTACTGCTACGGCGAGTACCTCAAATACGTGCCGATGCATCCCGTCAATCAGCCGGGCGGGAGCTTGGGGCGTAACCAGGCGTGCAACCTGGCCATGCGGTTGTGGGGCGATCAGGCCGTCACCGACGAGATCCTCAAGAATTGGCTGGAGCGCCTCGTCGCCCGCAACGGATGGCTCGACATGGGCCGCAAACGACCCATTCCCCACGAGTCCTGGTTCGCCGTGGCGGGCTACTTCTACTATTACGGGCACTATTACGCGGCGATGTGCGTGGAGTTGCTCCCGCCGGAGGAACGGCCCCGTTATCAGGACCACCTGGCAACCATCCTCTTGGCTTTGCAAGAGAAGGACGGTTCGTGGTGGGATTACCCGCTCTACGATTACCACCAGCAGTACGGGACGGCGTTCGCGATCATGACGCTGGTCCGATGCCGCCGCCCGTGACCTCGGCGACGGAAAGTGTCCCCCGGCCGACGTCGCATTCGTAACGAGCCGCGAGGGCGGCAACTTGCCCCGGGCCTCGCAACGTGCTACAAAACACTCAAGCCGGGGGTTTCGGCCGTAAGGCGGGGTGCCGGCCCGGTTCCCGCGGCGGGCGTCGCATGGCACGACTCTTCCCGTTCTCTTCGGGGAACGGCTTTCGCGTGATCCCAGGTGGCCGATCATGGCCTTGGTAACTCTCCGTATCGTCGATGGAGCGGATCGCGGACGCGTCTTCGAGAATCTTCCCACGCCGGTCTCGGTAGGCAGGGAGGAAGGGAACTCGATACGTCTCAATGACGAGCGCGTCAGCCGCTTCCATCTCAAGATCCAGGAGGATCGCGGCCGATTGGTCCTCACCGACTTAGCCAGCACCAACGGGACCAAGGTCAACGGGGAACCGGTGCAGGTGACGATCGTCCGGCCGGGCGATGTGGTATCGCTGGGAAAGACCGTGATGCTCGTCGGTTCTCGTGAGGAGATCGCCGAGCGTTTGGCCGACTTGCGCAAAGCTCAAACGGCGGCCGGCAAGAGCGCGGCGGGGCAATCGGACTCGCCGTCAAGCTCCGCATCCTCATCGTGGGCGCCGGTCTCCCTGGACTTTGAACTGGATTGGGGCGAGCAAGCCGACCAATTGGCGCCGCTGCACGAGCTGTTGCCGCCCGAGCTGCCTGAGGGACTTTCTCCTGCCCAGTACGCCCAACTTGCCGAGATCTTCCATTACATTCACTACCGCATCCGCCGGGTGGTCAGGTCGGGCGAAATGACGGCGCATCGCGGCCACGTCCAAATCGACGAGCGCCGCTGGCAGGCTCTGCTGGACCTCTACGACCGCGTCGCCGGATACCTCAAGCAGATCGGCGAGCCGACGGAGTGAGGGTTGCCGTCGGCAATCCGCTTGCCGAGGGATTGAGGGCCGCATTCCGGCCTCCGAATGCCCGACCGGCAAGCGAATGGCTCGGCAGTGCGGAGGGTTCCGCGCCTCGCGCCGCGCGGGATACGCGAAAGGGACGCGACGCAGCGAGCCCCTCCCACGGGCGGCGAGTCGCTCCGCGCCGCGGGCCTTTTCACCCGGCTGCGTGTCCCGCCGACCACGATGCGGTACGGGCGAAACCACGGGGCCTGTTTGCGGGCGAAGCGCAGTCCGTCCGACGCGGTGCCGCCCCGGTTCATCATCGGTCGGGGAGCCGACCCACCATTACGGGTTTCTTTTTCTCTCGGCCGGGCGCGTTACAATCGGCGGACGGGCCTCGGCCGAGGCACGAAGCATCGGCGATCACCGCGCAGGAGCACGCGACATGTCTCATCCGCCTTTTGTGCATTTGCATTGTCATAGCCATTACAGTTTGTTGGACGGCGCCGGGACCGTCGATCGGTTGTTGGAACGGGCACGGCAACTGTGCATGAACGCGCTCGCCCTGACCGATCACGGCAACCTTTACGGGGCGTTGGAGTTCTATCAAAAGGCCGTGGAAAAGGGGATCAAGCCGATCATCGGCTACGAGGCCTATGTGGCGCCCGGCAGCCGCTTCGCCCGTGAGGGGAGCATGCGGGAGGCCAGCACGCATTTGACCTTGCTGGCGATCAATGCAGTCGGCTACAGGAATCTGCTGAAGCTGGCCTCGGCGGCGTTCTTGGAAGGCTTCTATTATCGACCGCGGATCGACAAGGATCTGCTGGCCGCGCACCACGAAGGGCTGGTGTGCCTCAGCGGTTGTGCCTCCAGCGAAATGAATCGGATCTTGGCCGCCAAGGACGATCCCGACGTCCGCGCCGCGTGCGAGGCCGCCGCCTGGTACCGCGACCTCTTCGGTGACCGCTTCTTCATCGAGATTCAAAACAATCACATCGAGATTCACCGGCAATTGCTCCCCGGCCAGGTGCAGGTGGCCAAGCGGCTGAACGTCCCCATGGTCGCCACCAACGACGTCCATTACGTGCTCCAGGAGGACTGCGACGCGCAAGACGTGCTGATGTGCGTGAACACGGGCAAGTACCGCAACGACTCCAATCGCATGAAGATGGACGGCCGGGAATACTACATGCGATCGCCGGCGGAGATGTGCGCCGCCTTCTCCGGCTTGGAGGACGCCGTCGCGCGGACCCAACAGATCGCGGACTGGGCGGAGCTGGATTTGGAGTTGGGCAAGCGGCACTTTCCCCGCTTCGTGCCGCCGGACGGCTCCTCGCCCGAGGAGTACCTCCGTCGATTGTGCGTGGAGGGCCTCAAGGAGCGCTACCGCGGCGACCCCCGCCGGCTGAAGGACGGCGAATTGGCTCCCGAAGTGAAGGAGCGGCTCGATCGCGAGCTACACGTCATCAACACGCTGGGGTTCCCCAATTACTTCCTGATCGTCTGGGATTTCGTGCGATTCGCCCGATCGCGAGGGATTCAGGCCACGGCCAGAGGTTCGGGCGTAGGCTCGCTGGTGGGATTCGCGCTGCATCTCAGCCACGTCTGCCCGTTGGAGTACGACCTCCTGTTCGAGCGGTTCCTGGATTTGAACCGCCGCGAGGCGCCCGATATCGATATCGACTTCTGCCAAGAGCGCCGCGAGGAGGTAATCCAGTACGTCAAGGAGACGTACGGGCACGAAAACGTGGCCCAGATTTGCACGTTCAATACGCTGGCGGCGCGGGCGGCGATTCGCGACGTGGGACGGGTCCTGGGACTGCCCATCGCGTTCGTCAACGAGGTCACGGCCCTGGTTCCCAACACGCCGCACATGACCATCGAGAGCGCCCTGCAATTGAGCGAAGACCTCCGCCGCCGCTATGAGACCGACTCGCAGGTCCGTGAGGTGATCAATTATGCGCGTCAGATCGAGGGGTTGGCCCGCAATGTGGGAACGCACGCCGCCGCCGTGGTGATCGCCGATCGCCCGCTCACCGACTATCTGCCCCTCCAGCGGATCCAGGGCAAGGAGGAAGTCATCACGCAGTGGGAGATGGGCTGCGTGGAGAAGGCCGGCCTGTTGAAGATGGACTTCCTCGGCCTCCGCAATCTCACGATCCTGTCCAAGGTGATCGCGCTGATCGAGCAGACCACCGGCAAGCGAGTCAATCCCTACGAGTTTCCCCTGGATGACGCGGCCACGTTCGAATTGCTCCGTCGCGGCGAGACCAAGGGCGTGTTCCAATTGGAAAGCGGCGGCATCCGCGAGCTTTTGCAGCGGATGAAGCCGGACGACATCCGCGACATCATCGCCGTCAACGCCCTTTACCGTCCGGGACCGCTGGAAGGCGGTATGGTGGACGACTACATCCAGGTCAAGCACGGCCGCAAAAAGGCCGAGTATGCGCACCCCGTGATGAAAGAAATCCTGGAGGAGACGCACGGGGTCATGGTCTATCAGGAACAGGTCATGCGGATTCTCAATCGGCTCGGCGGCATCGAGCTGGCCGAGGCCTATACCTGCATCAAGGCCATCAGCAAGAAGAAGCACGATAAGATCGCCAAGTATCACGAGGACTTCGTCAAGGGGGCGTGCGCCCAAGGGCTGTCGAAATCGGCGGCCGAAGGACTGTTCAAGCTGATCGAGAAATTCGCGGGCTACGGTTTCAACAAGAGCCACTCCACGGCCTACGCGAGGATCGCCTACATCACGGCGTACCTCAAGGCACATCATCCCCTGGAGTTCATGGCGGCGCTGCTCTCCAGCGACATCACGAACCGCAATTTCACCCGCAAGGACTCGCTGGTCGAGCATCTGGAGGATTGCCACCGCATGGGGTTGGAGGTGGTGCCGCCCGACGTGAACCTGTCGGGAGCCGAATTCTCGGTAAGCGAGGGGCGGATCGTGTTCGGGCTGTCGGCCGTCAAGGGGTGCGGGGGCGCGGCGGCCGAGGCCGTCGTCGCCGAGCGGCTCCGCAACGGACCCTACCGCAGCCTCTTCGATTTTTGCGAGCGGCTGGAACAGTCGGCCGTCAACCGCACCGCGATCGAATCGCTGATCAAGGCCGGGGCCTTTGATCGGCTGGGGGGAAATCGGGCGCAGTTGACGGCGGTTTTGGACCGGGCCATCCAGCACGGGTCCGCCGCCGCCGAGGACCGCCGCCGTGGGCAGCGCAGCCTGTTCGAGAGCGACGAAGGAGCCGGCGAAGAACCGAGCGAGATGACCCTCCCCGATATCCCCGACTGGTCGGAGCGGGAAAAACTGGCCCACGAAAAGGAGGTGCTGGGCTTCTATTTCTCCAGCCATCCCCTTCGCGAATACGAGCAAAAGTTGCGGCAATACTGTTCGCACGGAACGGCCGACCTGGCGGAGTTGGGCGAGGGGGCGGAGGCGGCGGTGGGCGGCGTGGTATCCGCCGTCAACGTCAAGCTCACCCGCAACCCCAGGCCCGACGCCCCCAACAAGTTCGCCATGTTCGACTTGGAGGATACCTCGGGCATCGTCCGCTGCATCATGTGGCCGGAGGCCTACGCCCGGTACGGCGAATATCTCACCGGCGATCGCGTCGTGGTGGCGTTGGGAACGATCGACAAACGCGGCGGCGGCGACGAATTCAACCTCATTGTGCAAGAGTTGATCCCCGTCGAGGAATTGGAACGGCGATTTACCCGCGGGCTACAACTCCAGGTGATCGAGGGCCGCGATCCCGGCGACGTCTTCGACCATCTCTACCGGCTGGTCAAGAGGTATCCGGGCCAGGGCGAATTGCAATTGCTGCTGTCGTTGCGGGACGGCCGGCAGGTCGTCATGGACTGCCGGGGATTGGGTGTGACGCTCGACTCGGAACTGACCGACCGCCTCGAGGAGATTTTGGGGACGGGCCGCGTGCGAAGGCTGGCCTTGCGACTGCGAAACGGCCGAAACGGCCATTCCCGCGGTGCGACGCCGGGACGCGCCAACGGCAATCGCGCCCAGAGCAGGCGTCCGTCGGGCACCGGGGCCGACGGATCATCTCGCGGCCGGAACTGAGCCGCAGGCGTCCCCTGCCGCCCACACCGCCCCGCGCCGGCGAACGCCCAAAACGGGATTTGCCCGATTTGCCGGAACGGAAAACCTTCCCACGTCGCCGGCTCCTTCGCGGAAAAGACGACGGCGTCTCGCATCTTTTCGTTATTCGCGATGGCCCATTTTTTCGATGGAATCGTAAAAGGGATCGCAGCGGAGGGGACGCCGCCTCCGCCGCGCGGCTGGCTACGGCTCGTCGTTCGCGCCAGGTGCAAGTCCGCAGAGCGGCCGGCGGCATCCGAAGGATGATCAGGATCGGACCGGCCGGCGTCGATCAGGGAAGGCAATCATCCATGGAAGGAGTTCGCCCGATGCGTTCCGGCTTGGCGTTCGCGCTCTGCCTATTGCTTTTCACCGGCGCGGGGGCATGGGGGCAGGCCTGGGGCGGCGGGGAAAACCGGTTCGTCGTGCCGGAGTCCGCGGCAGCCTTAAGCGGCGCCGCCTACGGCCCCGCCGCGATACTCACGGTGTCCGATCCTTCGTCGTCGCCCGATCTGCCGCGCATCTGTCCGCCGCGGAGCACGCCGTGGCACTTGCCGCAGCCGAGCTTCTTGCAGGCCGCGAACATTCGCCTGGGCGGCTGGCTGGAGCAGGGCATCACCTTCAACGCCGCAGACCCGGCCGACCGGTTCAACGGTCCCGTGGCCACCAATGATCTGGACGGCGAATACCAGATGAACCAGTTGTGGCTGTTCCTCGACCGCCCCGCCGACAACGGCGGTTGCGGTTTCGCCTGGGGCGGTCACCTCGACATGATGTACGGCACGGACTGGCGATTCGGCATCAATCACGGGTTGGAGGATCGCATCAACGGCTTCAACCGTCAGACCTACGGACTGGTCATACCGCAGGCGTACCTGGAGTTCGCCTGGAATCGCCTGTCGATCAAGCTGGGGCACTTCGCGGGGATCCTGGATTACGAGGCCGTGCCGGCGCCCATGAATCCCTTCTACAGCCATTCCTATTCCTACGGATATACCGTGCCGCAACTGGTGACCGGCATGTCGGCCGACTACCGCTGGACCGATCAGTTCTCGATCCAAGCCGGTTTTCACCGCGGCTGGATGATGTTCGAAGACAACAACGACACGCTCGACTTCATGGGCGGGATCCGGTGGAAATCGCGCGACGGGCGATTGCAGTTGGCGTACGCAATCTCCGTGGGACCCCAGGACGACGCCGGCAACCAGGACCGCTTCGCCGGCAGCTTTGTAGCCCAATGGCAGGCGAGCAAGCGTTGGAAGTACGTTTTGGTCCAGAACATCGGTTACGAAAACGACGCCTTGCCGGACCTTCAGAATCCGCCGGCCCGGCAGGACGCCGAATGGTACGGGATCAATCCGTATTTCATCTACACGATCAACCCGTGCTGGTCGGCGGCGATGCGGGTGGAATGGTTGCGTGACGACGACGGGTCCCGCGTGGCGGGGCCGGGTAACATCCCCGGCGTGCGGGCGTTCAGCGGGCGGGGATTCGCAGGGGACTTCTACAACGTGACGCTGGGGTTGAATTGGCGTCCCACGCCGAATTGGCTGATCCGGCCGGAACTCCGCTGGGATTGGTACGACGGTCCCGCCGGCCCGACCGGCCTGCCTTTCGACGGCGGCAATCGCGACGATCAGTTCACCGCGGCGATCGACGCCACGTTGCTCTTCTGAGGTTGCAGCGAAGAGATGTCACGGGCGATCCTCCCTGAATACGGAGGCCGGGTGGGATCGACGGTTGAGGAAGGGGATTCGGTCCGGAGCGGCCGACCCAAGAAACGGGAGCGGCCCCGTCGCATGGGACGCGGCGGGGCTGCTTTCATGACCGTCGCATTCGGGGCCGCCCGCCGGCATATTCGACGCCGATCGAAGGAATGCGACCCCGCCTTGGTGCGATTCTGCCCGCACGTAAAGCCCGGCTGCCTCAGCCTTGTCCTTCGGCTTGCCAACCGTAGGCGTGGTAGGTGAACCGGGAGCTGCCGTCGGGGTTCAGGTCGAAGATGCCGAAGCCCTCGGGGAAGCCCTTGTTGGCGCCTTTCCACCAGCGGCCGGAAACGGCCCCGTCGCAGACGTACTTCACGCCTCGGTACAACACCTCGTCCACCATGTGGATGTGCCCGGAAACGGCCAAGCGGACGTTGCGCGCGGCGAAAAGCCCGGCGAGCGACTGGCTTCCCGCACACATCGAGGCGGCGCCGATCTTGAAGGCCCCCTCGTTCACTGCATCAGGCAGGACGGTTACCGTGATGAACGGGATGTGGCTGACGACCACGGCGGGGGTATCGGCGGGCTTCTCACTCAGGTCCTGCCGCAGCCAAGCGAGCTGCTCTCCGTCGAGGCCGCCCTCATACAGTCCCGACTCCGAGGGCAGGATGCTGTCCAGGACGTAGAATCGCCAGCCGCCGTGATCGAAGGCGTAGTAGGGCCGCTCGATCTCCAGCTTTTCGCAGTACATCCGCTTGCCGAACCCCGGCGTCTCTTCCGTCACGCCGTGCTTGCGGCCCCAGCCGAAGACGTCGTGATTACCCATGCAATGGTGAACCGGGATATCCGTATTGTCGGCGACGACCTTTTTGAACAGATCGAACAGCAACGAGGATCGCTCGGCGGACTGCTCCAAGGCGTCCATGATGAGATCGCCGCCGGTCATGATGAAGTCGGGCTTGGGGTCGAGCTGATGGACGGCCTGGAGACAGGCTGCAAGACCTTCCGCCGCCCGCAATTCCGGCTGTACGTGAATGTCCGTGAGGTGGACGAAACGAAAACCGCGGGAGGCCGACGCCGTGGTCGCGGCCCGAGCCGTTCCACCTTTCCCCCAAAGACTGCCGCCCAAGGCGGCCAAGGCACCTGCCAGCACGTTACGCCGAGAAACAGCACGCATGACTTTCTCCTTCTCGCTTTCTACCCAAACACCGCGACCAAGCTGCGTCGTTGCGATCTTTTCATCGTACCCTGCTGGGCCGCGGGCACGACCTCTCCACCTTCGGCTTATGCCGACGGTTGCCACGGATCGTTGAAGATTCTAGGAGCCTATTGCGGTTATTTCCACCAACGGAAATGGAATTAACCGTTTTTTAACAAACCGGCGGGCGCGAACGGGGAAGCGGGAACGGCGGACGTCGGACCGGGCCGCGGCGGTTTCTCTCTTGCTCCCGGCGGGAGCGTTTGCTAGGTTCTCCCCTCCCGGCGGTGGCGGTCCGCCGTCATACCGCGACGGGAAGGGGGAGCAATGCGCACAGCGGTCAAGGAAGAGGGCGTTGCTGCATGAGTCGCCCGGTCAAAGTCCTGCACATTTTTGCCCGCATGAACTGCGGCGGGGCCGAACACCGCACTTTGGAATTGATGCGCGCCGTCGATCCGCGCGAAGTCCGTATGGACTTTTGTGCGTTGTCCGGGTTGCCGGGCGTTCTGGATCACGAGATTCGGGCGCTTGGGGGCGAAGTCCACCGGTTACCGTTGAAGCAGGCCGGCTTTGCCCGGGCCTTTCGCGGCCTCCTCGCCCGCGAGGCCTACGATGTGGTGCATTCGCATGTGCACTATCCGTCGGGTTGGATTGTGCGCCTGGCCTATCAAGCAGGGGTCAAGCGGCGGATCGTCCATTTCCGCAGCGATTCCGACGGCCGGAGCGAATCTTGGACCTGGCGGATCGTGCGCTGGGGCTTGCAGCGCTTGATCGATCGCTATGCGACCGACATCGTGGCCGTCAGCCGGGCCGCCATGGAAAAGGCTTGGAAGCCGTGCCGTCGCAGCGATCCGCGGTGCCGCGTCATCTACAACGGCCTGGACCTGACCCGCTTCCCGGATCCCACGGATGTCCAAAAAGCCTGGAAAACGCGGGAGAAGTTGGGCGTTCTGCCGGAAAGCCCGCTTTGCATCCACGTCGGCAGTCTGCGCCCCGCGAAGAATCACGAGCGTTTGCTGCGCATCTTCAAGGCGGTCGAAGAACGAACGCCGGGGGCCATGTTGATGCTGGCAGGCGATACGCTGGACTGCACGGCCTGGCTGGCGGAACGGCTCTGCTCGCTCGGGTTGTGCCCCTCGGTTCGCGTGCTGGGCCGCCGCGACGACGTTCCGGACTTGCTGGCAGCCGCGGACGTGATGATTTTCCCCTCGTTGTGGGAGGGGTTGCCCGGCGCGGTGTTGGAAA
>FWPU01006729.1_pt1 | contig 13579 bp, 14 predicted proteins | sample 2228361 | NCBI WGS metagenome assembly FWPU01 (sample SAMEA103939777, study PRJEB20133) | metagenome | reverse complement strand
GTTACATTTTGGGCATCCCAACCCTCCGTCAGCATCCCCACCGAAACTACACAGCGGATATTCTTACCAGGTGGGTCACCCTGTCCCTCCCATTCGGTCTTACCTACGGTATTAACTATATCCCTTAGCCGTCTTTCAGCCCCCTTTCTAGTCTCTCCCTCTAAGGCACTTTCTTCTTCTTTGAGTAGCTTTGTGTCGATTCTGAAGGTAACGTCCTGGCCCGAATCATTCTTTAACTCAGCAAATACTTTCCCAGAGGCAACGTGATCCGTTACCAGTCTTGAAAGACCAGTTTCGTTACAAACCACTATCATCACAGGTGGCACCTCCGAGTTTCTCCTTGACCACTCCTCAAAAGTTTTTTTCCATTCGCTGGCTAATGTATTAAGAGCACCCTCTGCATGGACTAAAACTGGTTCAGGCTTGGCCTTTCTCCTTGTGGTCTGCCTCTCTGAGGTAGGAAGATCCTTGTTTATCTCCTCCCATAGCCTAAAATATTTTGGTAGCGGTCTTCCTGTATTATCGTCCACAGGCACCCTAGGAATCTTCACTATCCCACACTCTATAGCATCCACCAGCCCAAAGTCAGACACCACCCAGGGGAAGGGTTTCCCTTCCTCATGTCCACTGCCCTTAATGTAAAAAGGCGTGGCCGATAGGTCTATACAGAGATTGATACCCCGCACCGCATTAATCCTATCCAAGCCTCCCACCCATACTGTAGCCTCTTCAAACTCCTCCTCTATCTCCTTCTTCTCTTCCGCAAAAAGACCCTTTAGTTCTTCCTTTTGCCCTGGCCTGTAGGCATGATGCCCTTCGTCATTTAGCACCAGGATATTTTCTTTACTCCCAAGGTCTTCAAGCACCCTGTTACAAAAGGCAGTGTCACTTTCTTTCCCAAGCTTCACCACACCCTTCTTCCCCGTGTCATCGGAGACAGAAAAGAGGTGCCAGTTAGTTATAAAGTATCTGCCCTGGTTGAGTCCCTCCCTTAGCGAACATGGCACCAGGTCAAAGGTAGTGTAGTAATTCTTTGGGTGCTCCGGTCTTAGCACCTGGAGTCGCTCACGTATTGTCAGATTAGGACAGACCATAAGAACGGCATCAGAAAATCTTGTGTCCTGGCGGTTATGGAACTTGTTTAGCACAGACCAGGCAATAAGCATACCCATTACTATCGTCTTGCCACTGCCTGTAGCCATCTTGCAGGCATAGCGGGTTAGGTCCTTATAGCCCTTCTTTTGACTCTCCGGGTCATTAGGTTCGTCTTTGGGGATGGTAACTCCTTGCCTTTCAGTGGGTGGTGACTCTACCAGCCAGATGATGGTCTCAACCGCCTCTCTCTGGCAGAAGAAAAGCTTGCGCTCACGCTCAGGACTTGACCAGTAATTCAAGAGTTCACGGGTTATGCGTGTCGTACCAGGATAGCCTGCCTGACGCCATTTTTTAACCCGACTGCGTATATCATTTACTGTATGTAATGGTACAAAATCCTCTGTGGCGTAGGCCCCGGGCTGACTCCTGGTGCGGGCAATCATGTAGTAACCCGCTGGTCTACGTTCCTCTACTAAAACAGGCTGTCCTTCCTGGTAAGTCCAATGCCAAGTAGGTTCTTCAAAGGGATTATTTACGATAGGGTTTTCAACGGCGAGGGTCATATCTTCTAAGTGGCTCTTTCACCACCGATTGGCAGTAAACGGATGCGAATACGTGTCTGTTCAAATACCACGACACTCCCTTCCAGTAGTGCTTTTTCAACAGCCTTCAAATTTTCCAGTAAAATTTCCAGTTGTTTTTCAGGACGACGTTCCGAGCCTCGGCGGAATAAGATAACCGAGGGTTTATTTTCGCTTCGCAAAGCCAGTATAACGCCGAAATCAGTATCAGCGGAAATGAGTATACGGTCTTCTGCAACACTGCGGTCAAAAACCTCTTTGTCCTCAGCTTTTTGCATTCCATAGTCACGAATATGAACCGCATCATGTCCAGCCTGTCGTAAGCCTTCCGCCAGGATTGGAGACACAGAATTGTCCACCAAAAACCTCACGGCTTTGACACCAATGGTAGCTCACGTTCTCGTAGGGCTTCTGCTGCGTACAACAGGGCCTCACGTATATCCCCTCCTTCTAAATCAGGGAATGCCTCAATAATCTCCTTCTCTGTCATACCCTCTGCTACCATACCCACTACAGTAGCAACAGGTATACGCAGTCCTCTAATACAAGGCACACCACCCATTTGATTGGGATTAACAGTTATCCGTGTAAATTTCATAGCCTCTCCTAACCTTTACAGTAGCTTGTTCAACTTAATGAAAAAATCGTCATCACCTCGTTCCCACGATAATCAATGACCTTTATCGCAATACGTCTGTGCTCTCCAGGTTTGAAGGGTAGGGATACGGTGCCTTTTAGGGCCTCCAGTTTCTCAGGGTCTATGTAGCCTCTAAGGGCACGGCTCAGTTTCTCCCAGGGGTCTTTGTCCGCCTTAGGCGGATTGGGAAAGAACGCCTGGCAGATATGGAAGGTGCTTCCATCATAGTCGGTATCAAGAAACCAGGCCGCTACCCCTTCTCCTGAGGCATGTTCTGTCTCACCTTTCACAGGGTCATATAAATCAACCCCTCGCAGTTTTGCAATATAAGTACCGTCTTTTTGAGGTTCAACCTCTACATCGGGCTGGCCAAACACTGTAAAAAGCTGACTGGCACGTGTGGTCTTAAGCAGGTCTCCCATGTGGACATCGGGTGAGATGTTGGCAAAATGCACAGTAAGCCCTTTTACTGGCTCCTTCTGGATTATCGCCTGGGCGCTGGCGTCTATACTGAACCCTGCAAAAATAAGCATATCATAGGCATTGACCTTTGCAGTCCGAATGGACTCTAAAACCTGCATCCCCGTTACAGGGCCATACTGAGGGCCAATGCTTACTGCCACACGGAGAGTCTTTCCGTTCTGCCTTGCCTCCGCCTCTGCATGGAGCATACCTAAATTGAGGGGTTGAAGTTTATTTAGTTCCATCTTCTTACCCCCCGGGAAGACTACGCCACCCTTTCTTAATAGCTCAATCATGTTTGCAATATGATTCCCTGCAGGGTTTTCCACAGGACCTTCTTCATACTGAGGAATGGGGGATTGTGTGGGGTCTTCAATCACGGGTGCAGGGATAGCCTCTACACTGAACGGGCCTGAGACCCTAACCTTACCCCTATCAATCTTTGGACGGTCGTACAGGGTCTCCTGTGGGGCGTTTCGCTGGATGCTCTCGTCAATTTCCTGTCGTTTTTTCTGCTTGAGTTCCCAGAACCGCTTATGTGCCTCTTTTACCCCTACTTGCCATCCAGTCTCTGGCTGGCGTGGCACTTCCCATTCCTTCCATGAATTACCCAGTGCCTTGTTCAAGTCAGAAAGGGCCTGGTCTATCTGGGGCTGATATTTACCTGCAATCTCGTCAATCTCCGTGTTCCTGGTGATACTTTCAAGGGTAATATGCGGTACAGTCTCATAGATAAAGCCCCCGGAGACCCCAATCTCAGTGTGGGCAAGTTCATAGTAAGGGAAGGTGGCCGTCAAAAGCCTCTGCCTTGCCAGGAATAGGGCCACACGGGAGGTATCACAGGTTATCCACCGCCGGCCCCATTTCTCGGCAACGCAGGCAGTAGTACCACTCCCACAGGTAGGGTCAAAGACCAAATCTCCAGGGTCGGTGGTCAAAAGCAGACAACGCTCTACTACCTTATCTGAAGTTTGCACAGAATAAGTCTTTTCTGCAACACCACCAGTATCCACCCATACATTAGATAACGCTGTCACTGAATAATCGTCAAAATAGAGAGCGTAGCGTAAACTTTCACCAGTTACAATCACTCGTCCCGTCTCAATTAATCTCCTCATCCCGTTCTCGTTCGTAACCCAACTTCCTGGAGGTTGAAATTCTTGTCCTTGAAACTTGACCGAGTAAACACAGCTCTGATTGAATCCAGCAGGCCTAAGAGATTTAGGTTGAAGAACCCTTGAACCTTCTGGTAGTAAAGCATGATTCCTAACCTCTTCTGGTACCATTCTCCTAATCAACCCATCGGGTAAGCGAACCCAAGACCATGAAGGGTCTCCTTCTGTAAACTTTTCTATGAAAAGCTTACGATACTTACTCTGCTCCTTATTCCTTGCATACCAGAGTAGGTAATCACAAATGCTATCAAGATGTTCAGCACCTAATGGCATTTGTTTTTTTCTAAACGCTATCACCGCCACAAAATTCCCCCTCCCAAACACCTCATCCATCAGACAGCGTACCAAGTGCAGGTTCTCGTCCCCTATCTGGACAAAGATAGAGCCTGACTCGTGGAGGAGGTCTCTGGATAGTAAGAGGCGGTCCCTGAGGTAGGTGAGGTAGGAGTGTATGCCCAGCGTCCAGGTATCCCTGTATGCCTTTATCTGCTCTGGTTCACGGGTGAGGTGTTCGTCTGTGTCCTTGATGTCCCTCTGATTTATGGCAGGCTGGAAGTTGGAGGAGTATTTTATACCGTAGGGTGGGTCAACGTAAATCATCTGCACCTTGCCCGCCATGCCTTCCCGAACGAGCATTGAGTTCATCACCAGCAGGCTATCGCCCAGAATGAGGCGGTTGGCCCAGTCTACATCGTGTTTATAAAACTCTATCTTCTTATCTGGTGAAAGCTGAGGTTCGGCAAACAGGTAGCCCTGTGGTGGCTCTGGACGCTGTACGGCCTTGATAATGGCCTTGGTGGATATACGCTCGTGTACATGCAGGGAGACTACATCCACCTCAAAAGAGGTCTTGTCGCTGTCCCACTCTAAAGTTTTCAGCCCAGGCTTATTTGCCCAAAGGAGTTGGGGATTAAGGTGTGGGTCATAGGCAGGATATGCCTTTGTCTCCCTTTCCCTTACCTCATATGTGGGTGCCAGTCCTGCGGGTGGATTGTTCTTACGCCTGGCCTCTGCATGGCGGTAGTCATTTGGGCCATTTCCATTATTTCGTTGTAAGGTCTTTTGCCTGGCCTTGCGTGGCATTTCTATGCCCCTCTTGCGGGTGTAGGCATTTTACATGGATAGAGGGGGAAAAGCAAGGATTACAAATTACAGATTACAAATTTCAGATTACAAATTATTGAGGATTTTGGGGGAGGCGTCGGGTGTATTCCTTCAGCCGTTTCATGAAATATGGAGTCCAGTTCGCCTGAGGCGGACGTCGCTGGAAAAATCCATTGACACGGTCAATGGACTCCAAAGTATGTAGGCATCTAATCTGTAGAGAACTCTGAAAAAGTCAGGGCAAGACTGTCATTGCGAGGCCCGAAGGGCCGAAGTCGTGCCTTAGGTCATGCCATAGGCAGATTCGCTGAGGCGAACAGATTCGCCGAGGCGAACAATCTCATAAGTGCCTGTGGGAGAAAAGAGGAGATTGCTTCGCTACGCTCGCAATGACATGCATGGTGCTAATTTCATTACTTTTTCAGAGGTCTCCTGTAATTTGTAATCTGGAATTTGTAATTAGAATTGAATCTTCTTGACGAGCCTTACTATCACGAGGGCCACGCCTACCGAGAAGAGGAGGATTGCCCCAAGGGCAAGGGGGATGCTGGGGTTCTCTTTTAAACCCACCTGTACTGCCCTGGAGACCTTTATGTCCTCAAAAAAGATCTGGGCGCCTTCCACTACCTTTGGACTTGCCTCCCCCAGGGTCACGTAAACCTGTTTGGGTTGCTCCCCATCCTTATTGGCTATCAGCCTGACTACGGGCCTCTGTAGATTGGGATGCATGAAGAGCCCTGCCACCTGTACCCTGAAGCCATTTATATTAAGGCTCTCCTTCATGGACAGGTTGTGCGACTTTTCCGCCACCCTCAGTACTACCCCCTGAGGGGCCTCGCCATAATTCTTGAGGAGAAATTCTTTTCTGCCATACTCCAGCGTAATAGGGTGGTTGTAGCCGAGTATCTGCTGCGTCTCTCTGTCACCCTTCCTTATCTTGACCGCAGCCCTTACCTCTTTGGGCATGCCGTTGGGATACTCGGTGGTCTCAAGTCCAACTAGACGGAACTCCGCATCCTCAAAAGGGGTGGGGCCTTCACCGATGGTCAGTGGTTTTTCCTGACCGGTGTAGAGTCCTCCTATCAGGTGGGCCAGTAGGGTGACCAGGAAGGCCAGATGGCAGATTGAGCCTCCATAGAGGGTAAGGTTTGAGGCCCCGGCCCTGAGCCTCACCAATACGGAGTCAAGGGTGCAAAAAAATGCATTAACCCCGTATACCCAAAAACCCAGAAAGAGGAGATAGAACCACCAGTGGGCCAGAGAGGGTCTATCAAAAAAGAAGCGTATGTCACCGCCTGCCAGGCCGGCGTAAGGTTCAGGATAAAAATTCATCTGGAGGCTACCGATCATGAGTAACCCTGCGGTGGCAAAACCGATGATTATGCCGAGTTTTTTGGATTTAAGTAGGTCGTAAATCTTTGTTAGCATCGCTTAACTTTTACGTGGGCGCTCCACTTAAGCCTAACGCATATTACTAAAACTGTGGGTGCTGGATATAAAGAAACTCGTCCCGACGTAGGTAATAAACAGTATAAGAAAACCGGCCACGGCCAGGTGGGGCTTATAGCCCTTTAGTGCCGGCCAGTGGTCTACATGTATGCAGGCGGAGTAGAAAAGCCAGAGGATTACCGACCACACCACCTTGGCGTCCCAGAGGAAATAATCACCCCAGGCCACATAGCCCCAAAGGCCGCCAAAGAGCATGGATATTGAAAAGCCGAGCAGTCCATACATAAAGCCCTTGTCTATAACCTCCACTATCTCCTGCCTACTTGTGAGAGTGGTAACGCCACTTTCTACTGGCTTAGTTCCCCTCCCCTGGTGGGAGGGGGAAGGGGGAGGGGGATTCACCCCCACCCTTCCCTCCCCCATCAAGGGGGAGAGTTTCAATGCACCAGGCCCACTCCCAACGTCTGGACTCAGGAAATAGGCCACCCCTGCCGCAAGACTGGAGGTCCAGAGGGCATAGCACATAAAACTCAGTGGCACATGGAGGACGTACCATATAGTAAGCATGAGTGGTGGCGGATAATTCAATCCCTTGGGCCAGAAGGCTGCCGCAACAAGAAACGCATAGCCTACCCCGAACAGGGTCAATCTGTATAGCAGATTCTCCACCCTGTTAGTCCACAGGAGTACCAAAAAGGTTGCGGTAGAGAAGGCGTAAAAGCTCTCAAACTTATTGGTCAAGGGGAAATACTCTATGGCGATGCCCCTGCACATTATAGAAAGTATCTGAAGGGCCAATCCCAGGATAAGTACCTTGGCCCTGGTTGACCTCTCTCCAAGCCCAAAGTACCAGAAAGAGGCATACACTCCAAAAGAGAACCAGTACCCCAGGATAGATAGATTTATTAAGCTTTTTGCATCCAACGTTTTGTCCTCAAAAATATTTAATTTACATTAACCACGGGAAAGAATCAAATGTAAGCAGAAGTCTTAAGGTGGGTTCAATGGGATACAAAACGTGTTCTTCAGGCTTCACATAGGGGAGGCGAGAGGTAAATCGGAAACACGCCAAAACTGCTAGTATTCGCTCCTCATGTCCTCCATGAACTTCTCCAGTTTGGTCTCCAGATTGGAGACGGCAGTCTTTAGTTCACTCCTGAAGGTTTCTGTCCTTGTCTCCAATCTATCTACACGGGACTTTACTTCAGTAACCTGCCTGCTCAACTGCTCAAGGAGGGCCTTAATCTTCGCAATCTCTTCTAATTCTGCCATTGGTTAGATGTCGCCTCAAAAGTAAGCAAATTCAAACGCTATCGCAAGGAATCTGTTAGCCTAAACTAAAAAGGACTATAGCTAATAGAAATTAAAAAGTCAAAGACTTTCTTTCCGCAGGGTGTCTACACACTCAACAGCCGAATCCACTTTACCCTTGAAATTTGCTACATTTAAAGGTAAAAGAATTGAATCTTGCCAGAACGTTGTGAGACAAAAATGAAGGCCTACGACGAATTCTTAGAGGCAATAAAGGGCTCGGAAACCATCAGGCGCATTGCACGGACCCTGGGAAGCATATGCGAGTACTATCAGGCAACCCAGAAGTACAGCAATTTCGGCAGGCTGGGAGGACCTTTCTACGATGTGGAGACCCTGCTCAGCTCTGGGCTAATTGAAGGACAAAAGAACTACGAGTACAGTTCTGTCTTTTACGAAATAAAACCTTCAGCAAAGGGCATGGAACTGTACAAAAGGCTCAAAGAAGACGGCTTCTATAAAGAACTTCCCTCCACCTCCCCGCCTGACCAGGTCTAGAAGAACTGCAAGATGGAGATTGGTCCGCCTCCGACGGATTAAAATTTAAAATCTCCAGTTTCCAATCTAAATTTCTGCTGTTCTAATCAACGGGGTTATACCCTGAACCCCCGAGTGGATGACACCTTAAAATACGCCCTAACCCCTTTAAGACACCGACCGCTACCCCTCTCTTCTCTATTGCCTCCTTCATATATTCCGAGCAACTGGGGGAGTAACGACAAGCAGGGGGTAACACAGGACTCACAAAGAGCTGATATGCCCTGATGAGGACAATAATCAATCCCTTAATCATGTTACAATCCGCCCCCCTTCACCCTCTCTATCAGTTTCTTGAACTCCTTTTCAACCAATCCAAGATCGGCCTCACGGCCCAGCCTGGGTAGAAATACAATATCCAGGCCTCCATCAACAAGGTCCTTGTTCAGCCTGTAGGACTCTCTGAGGAGGCGCTTGATACGATTACGCTGGACTGCCCCACCGAATTTCCTCCCCACTACTATTCCAATACGGGGATGCCCCAGAGAATTCCTGAGGACGTAAGAGTTGAAAATACCCCCTTTGAAAGCCTTCCCCTCCTTGAAGACCCTGTCAATATCTCTCCTTTTTCTCAACCTCTCTTCCTTGGGGAAGGTCCTTCCTGGCATGTCCAAACCCTTTTTCACACATATTCCTTTCTTTAATTATTTCTTATCACTAAGTCATCAAAAATGCAAACAAAACTGACTTTTATGGTTTACTCTATCCATGACTGCATCTTCACAACCTGGGGCGTATTGGCCCTTGATTTTTGTAGGGGGCTAGGGTATTTTCTTTACGAAGGGATACCAGGAAGACGGTTATACAGCAGTGTCTGAAAGGAGGGCCTTAGTGGAATACATTTTAAGAGACAGGTTCTGGAAACTAGTAATAGTGACCTTTATAGCCAGCCTATACCTCCTGAGCTACGCCATTATCTCCAACAGGGATAACCGGACCAGCCCCAACACCTCTATATTCCCCCGGACGGGAATGGCCCTTTCGTCATTAGAGGCCAGCCCTCATGTAGAATGGAAACTTTCCCCCGAAATGTCCACCCCTGAGGATGTTGTGACCTTTGTTAATGCCCGTGGGCTGCACAGCTTCCAGATACTTACTGACGTGCACCAGGGGGGCTGGCACTTTCACGTTCTTTATGAGGAATAGGGGCCTCTTACCAGAAAGTATGCCATGACAGGCGGGCCGATCCAGGGACTTATAAGCCTCTACGAACTTATCCTCTTTGTCAGGATATTTCTGACCTGGATACCCCATGAGAGGGATCACCCCGCGGTAGAATTCCTTAACAAGGTTACAGACCCGGTGCTTGAACCCGTAAGGAAGGTAATCCCTCCCATAGGTAACATAGATGCCTCACCCATAGCTGTCTTCTTTGGACTGGAATTCCTCAAGCGTATCATCCTTTTTTGATTCGCCTGAGCCAGTCCCGTATGCAAAGCCTATCCGCTCCGGTAAAGGATACCATGATGAGACCTACACCACAAGAACTGGCAGGAATGATTGACCACACCCTGATAAGGCCCACTGCCACCCAGGAGGATATAGTCAGGCTATGCCAGGAGGCCAGGGCCTATCGTTTCTGCGCAGCCTGCGTCCCACCCATCTATGTACCTCTAGCCGTCCAACACCTCAAGGATACAGGGGTAAAAGTGGGTACTGTGGTCGGCTTCCCTCTAGGGTACCAGAACCCTGAAATCAAAATGATGGAGACTGCCCTGAGCATCAGGGAAGGGGCAAGAGACATAGATATGGTGATGAACATTACCGCCATGAAGTCAGGGGACTTTTCTCTGGTCAAGAGGGACATTGAGGAGGTGGTACGCACGGCCAGTGGCGCCACGGTCAAGGTCATCCTTGAGACCTGTTATCTGACAGAGGCAGAGAAGATAAAGGCATGCGAAATAATTGTGGAGGCAGGGGCCCATTTCGCCAAGACCTCCACCGGGCTGGCTGAAGGGGGGGCCACTGTGGAGGACGTCCGCCTGCTCAGACGCCACCTCCCCCACTGGATAGGAGTAAAGGCCGCAGGGGGGATAAGAGACTGCCAGACGGCCCTGACCATGATTGAGGCAGGGGCAAACAGGATAGGCACCAGTACAGGCCCCACAATTATTGATAGCTGCAGGTCAGCCCCTTAACCATGCCCTTCATGCAGCCAGAAGATTCACACTACACTGAGCCATGCCCAAGATTAAGCGTGCAATCATCTTAGTACTGGACAGTCTGGGCGTAGGGGAACTGCCAGACGCCGTGAAATTCCAGGATCAGGGGAGTAATACCCTGGCCAATATGGCCAGGGTCATTGGGGGGCTTAGACTCCCTAACCTGGAGTCAATGGGCCTCGGGAAGATTTCCCCTGCTGAAGGATTGAAGAGTGACCTCCCGGCCAGTGCCTTCTACGGGAAAATGGCCGAGGTCTCGGCAGGGAAAGATACCACCACGGGGCACTGGGAAATCGCCGGGGTAGTGACGCCCAAGCCCTTTCCCACCTACCCTCATGGCTTCCCCAAAGGGGTAATCAAAAAATTTACAGATGCCATTGGTAAACCCGTCCTGGGCAATAAACCAGCCTCGGGTACTGAAATCATCAAAGAACTCGGACATGAACATATCCGAACGGGTTACCCCATCGTTTATACCTCGGCAGACAGCGTCTTCCAGATTGCCGCCTGTGAATCAGTAATCCCCGTAGAAGAACTCTACCGTATGTGCCGCATCGCCAGAGACTTCCTGGTAGGCAGACACAACGTGGCCAGGGTAATTGCAAGGCCATTTATAATGGAAGGGAATCAATTCGTAAGGACCGAAAGACGGAAGGACTTCTCCCTGCCCCCTCCCAGGCCTACCTTACTGGATATTGCCAAAGAGGCTGGACTCACAGTGGTAGCCGTAGGAAAGATAGGGGACATCTTCGCCCACAGGGGACTCACCGTGGAAACCCCCACCGCCGACAACGAAGAAGGGATAGAAAAGACCGTTTCTTGGATAAAGAAAGACCTCCAGGGTATAATCTTTACTAACCTGATAGACTTTGATATGAAGTACGGGCACAGGAATGACCCAAAGGGTTATGCCCATTGCCTGGAGGATTTTGACCGCCGGCTGCCCGAGATACTGGGAAATCTAAAAAAGGGAGACCTGCTGGCCATAACTGCTGACCATGGCTGCGACCCTACTACCCCCAGTACAGACCACTCCAGGGAATACGTCCCGCTGCTGGTGTACGGCCCCGGGTTGGGCGAGCCAAAGTCCCTGGGCACAAGGGAGAGCTTTGCCGACCTGGGTGCCACGATTGCAGAGGCCCTGAGGTTACCCCCTCTGGGCCATGGAAAAAGTTTTTACAAAGAACTTTTGTAGTGGTCGAGCTTGCCCTGAACCGTTCTGGTACAAGGCTTGTTCTGCAGACATAGCAAAGCAAGCTTTGCCACTATAATCAGATTGGGCCAGCTTTTTCTCAGCCTTGCCCTGTAGTGGCCGAGCCCTCGGCCTGAGCTCGGGCCGAAGGCTTGCTCGGCTTTTGGAAAAAAGAAAGGACAGACCTAAAGGTCTGTCCCTTATGTTTGTTTCCCTTCTTTTAAGAGGGGATTAAGGGGTGTGTACACACCCCCGGCCCCTCTTTTTAGAGGGGAGAACCCAGGGACAGGGCCCGCCCAAAACATGGCGGATTTTCAACTTTAGCACTGTCCAGAGGTCTAAAGTATAAAAAATGATAGTAGGCATCCCAAAGGAAATAAAGGTAGACGAGTACCGGGTCGCCCTGGTCCCAGTAGGGGCAGAGGAACTGGTAAGACACGGTCACAAGGTACTGGTGGAAAGAGGGGCCGGCTCTGGAAGCGGCATTTCTGATGAAGAGTACGTGAGGGCAGGGGCAGAACTGGTGGATAGTATGGTCACCATCTACAAGAGGGCCGACATGGTAGTGAAAGTCAAAGAACCGCTCCCCGAGGAATATCCCCTTCTGAGAGAAGAACAGATAATCTTCACCTTCTTCCACTTTGCCGCCTCACGGACGCTCACGGACGCCCTAATCTCCTCCAGGGCCGTTGCCCTGGCCTATGAGACCATAAGGGACGAAAAAGGCGGACACCCCCTCCTGACCCCTATGAGTGAGGTGGCAGGCAGGATGTCCATCCAGGAAGGGGCCAAATACCTGGAGAAACCTATGGAGGGGAGGGGTATTTTGCTGGGAGGTGTTCCAGGAGTAATACCCGCAGAGGTAGTGGTCATCGGGGGAGGGGTAGTTGGTACCAATGCCGCAAAGGTGGCAGCAGGGCTCGGGGCAAGGGTCACCATCATGGACATAAACCTGGAGAGGCTCCGCTACCTGGATGACATCATGCCAGAGAACGTGATAACCCTCATGTCTAACATCCAGAACGTAAGAGAAAAGATTAGAGAGGCTGACCTCCTCATAGGGGCAGTGCTGATAGAGGGGGCAAGGACACCTGTGCTTATCACGAGGGAAATGATAAGCACCATGAAACCCGGGGCCGTAATAGTAGACGTATCTATTGACCAGGGTGGCTGCGTGGAAACCAGCAGGCCCACCACCCATAGCAATCCCATCTACAAGATAGACGAAGTAATCCATTACTGCGTAACCAATATGCCCGGTGCAGTGGGCAGGACCTCCACATACGCCCTCACCAATGCCAGCCTCCCTTACGTCCTGGAAATAGCTAACAAAGGCTACGAAAGGGCAACCAGGGAAAACCCGGCGATAAGAAATGGACTCAATATCGTGAGGGGGAGGGTTACCAACAAGGCGGTGGCCGAGGCCTTTGGACTTAAATACAATGAGTTCCCTTTCTGAGATTTCACAGCAAAGACCCGTTACAAGGAAAGCCAATTGAGGCTCAGGATACGGCTAATTCTGCAAAAGGAAGCCATAGACGATGAGCAACTTCGCAAAAAAGTGGATGAGATGATTATTGCAGCAGAACACGAAAAAGAATACTTCCCTCTGCTCAGAGAATGGTATGGAAAACCAGAGACCCGGAATCTTTACATTATTTTTGACGAGGACAAAAACTGCCCAGTTGGACTCGTTGGATGGAATGGCCCACCCGACTGGGCTTCACCTTACTGGTGGATTTGTCCTGACTGCAGAAGAAAGGGATATGGAAGGCGTGCGGTAGAAATACTCGCAGAAGAGATGGTTCGTAAAGGCATCAAGAAAATTGGAGATATTTTCATTGATGCCAGAACCGAGGGAGAAGAGATAGCCT